>Ga0307380_10009794_pt1 | contig 12134 bp, 9 predicted proteins | sample UN3MG_FD_202239 | JGI IMG/M metagenome (GOLD analysis project Ga0307380, IMG submission 202239) | Soil microbial communities from Risofladan, Vaasa, Finland - UN-3 | ecosystem: Environmental > Terrestrial > Soil > Coastal area > Acid sulfate soil | place: Finland: Risofladan, Vaasa | collected... | reverse complement strand
ATGGGTAATATCATCATCAGGCATGGTCAGGATAGGCATAATGGTCACCGAACCATCCTGCCCCAGAATCCGGCCCGCCCGCTCGTAGGTCGTCGCCAGGTCGGTATACATATAGCCCGGGTAGCCTCGCCGCGACGGTATCTCCTCCCGCATCGCCGAGAGCTCACGCAGAGCATCACAGTAGTTGGTCATATCGGTCAGGATAACCAGGACATGCATCCCCTGCCTCCAAGCCAGATACTCACCAGCCGTCAGAGCCAGCTTCGGGGTTGAGATTCGCTCGATAACCGGGTCGGAGGCGGTGTTGATAAAGGCTACGGTTCTGCCTCTGGCCCCGGTCTCTTCCAGACTCCTCATGAAAAAGGCGGCATCATCGTAGCTCACCCCAATGGCAGCAAATACCATGGCGAACTGCTCTTCCGTACCCTTAACCGCCGCCTGCCTGATTATCTGGGCGGCAATCCGGTTGTGCGGCAGCCCGGAGCCACTGAAGATGGGCAGCTTCTGCCCCCTGACCAGCGCGTTCAGCCCGTCGATGGCCGAGATACCGGTCTCAATGAACTCGGCCGGGGGCACACGACTGGCCGGGTTAATGGGTGAGCCGTTAACATCGAGGTAGTCCTCCGGGATTACCACCGGCCCGCCATCTATCGGCTCACCCAGGCCGTTAAAGATTCGACCCAGAATATCCGTAGATACCGCCAGCTTCAGCGTCTCACCGCGACAGCGCACCCGGCTCCTAACCAGGTCAACCTCGCTGACACCACCAAACACCTGGATTACGGTGACTTCCCTGCTGATGTCTATCGCCTGACCGCGCCTCACCTCGCCGTTAGACAGGATGACATCGACAATCTCACCAAACTTGATGTCCGGTATGCTCTCGGCGATCAGCAATGCACCCTTGGTACGGCTGATGGCCTGTGTTTCCTTAACGTAGAGTGAAGATGAAGTCATGATGCGCCTCCTTTGTGGGCTACCAAGCTGGCTTCCATATCAGCCCACAGCTCCTTTATCCTCGGCTCAATATCATCGTTGGGCATATCCTTCATGCGGGATATGCGCGGCACCATGGGAGACGAGCGGACTTCAGCCACCGCCACTCCCGAATCCAGCATTTTCTGGGCTAGCTCATAGAACCTGATTATCGTTCTCAGCATGAGCTGTGCCTTAAGGGGCACGCAATAGGTGTCAATCTCATGGTAGGCACTCTGCATCAGGAAGTCCTCGCGAATCATCCTGGTTACCAGAAGCACCAGCTTATCTCCTTCGGGCAAGGCCTCCGGGCCCACCAGGCGGACAATCTCTTCCAGCTCCGCCTCCTGCTGAAGGAGCCTGAGCGCCGTGGCCCGGGTTTCCTCCCACTCCGGGCTGACCTCCGACCACCAGCCCCTGATGTCATCGACGTAAAGGCTGTAGCTGGTGAGCCAGTTTATAGCCGGGAAGTGCCTTTTGTTGGCCAGCGACGTATCCAGGGCATAGAAAGCATCCACGATGCGCAGGGTATTCTGCGTTACCGGCTCACTGAAGTCAGCCCCGGGGGGACTTACGGCTCCAGCCACGGTCACCGAGCCCTCTCTTCCCGGGCTGCCCAGACACTCCACCCGCCCCGCCCGCTCGTAGAACGAAGACAGACGCGAGCCGAGATAGGCCGGGAAGCCCTCCTCGCCGGGTATCTCCTCCAGCCGGCCGCCGATTTCCCGCATCGCCTCCGCCCACCTTGAGGTCGAGTCAGCCACCAGCAGGACATCGTACCCCATATCCCGGAAGTACTCCGCCAGGGTGATGCCCACGAAGACGCTGGCCTCGCGCGCCACCACCGGCATATTAGAGGTATTGGCGATAAACACCTCCTTTTCCTGCAACAGCCGGCCCGTGGTCGGCTCCTTAAGCTGCCTGAAGCTATAGAGCACGTCAGCCATCTCGTTACCCCGCTCCCCACAGCCAACATAAATATTGAGCTGGGTCTGAGCCCAGCGGGCAAGCTGCTGTAAGGCTACCGTCTTACCGGTACCGAAGCCTCCGGGTATGGCCGCCTTGCCCCCGAGCGCCAGGGGAAACATATAGTCCAGAATGCGCATCCCGGTGACCAGTAATTTCGAGGGAGCAAACCGCTGCTTATAGGGCCGGGGCTTTCTTACCGGCCACTTCTGCAGCATGGTGATTTCTTTTACCTTGCCGTCCACCTCTATCTGAGCCACCGGCTCCTCAATGGTGTAATTACCCTCAGCTATCTTCTTAATGATACCCTTCATACCCACCGGCACCATGATGCGGTGCTCCAGAAGGTGTGTCTCGGGAACCGTACCGATGATATCTCCCTGGCTAACCCTGTCCCCAACCTTGACCTTGGGCGTAAACGGCCACTTCTTGTCACGCGGCAGGGGGAATACCCTGGCCCCCCGTTCAATAAATGAGCCCTGCTCCATGAGAACCGTCAGGGACTTCTGCAGCCCATCATAAATGGAGCCGACAATCCCCGGGCCCAACTCGGCGGTCAAGATGGCGCCCGTGCCTCTAATCGCCTCGCCGACCTTAAGCTCCAGGGTATCCTCATGCACCTGGATGATGGCCTTATCCTCCTCAAGCCCAATTACCTCGCCGACCAGCCTCTGAGTGCCTATCTCGACAATCTCATAAACCTGAGCCCCTTTCATATCCTCGCCGATAACCAGAGGCCCGGAAATCCGCCATATCTTACCCATAGCTTGCCACCTCCGTAGAGCACACTTAGATTTCTATATCAAAACCGATAAACTTGCGGATATAAGCCTTATAATACTGAGTCACGTCCTTATAACGCGTCCCATACTTCGAGGGCACTTCAATCACCACCGGGGGCGAGGTCTTCCTCTCCTGAGCCTGAGTGACCAGGTCGGCAACATGTCTTGCGTAGTCTTCCAGTATCACTATGATGCCGACGCCGGGCTCGTCCAAAAGCTCGGTAAGCGCCTGCCGCACCTCTTCTCTATCACCCTCGGTGACTATGCGATAGCGGCGGACTCCAGCCAGCCTGAGACCGCTGACCAGGTCTTCATCCCCGATGACCGCTATCTCCAGTTGCCTTATATTCATCATACCGAGATAAGATACTCCCTTATTTCTTCCACGGGAACGGCATCAAAAACCGCCTTCAGAATCAGCCTCAGGTTTCTCACTTCAAGCTCCTTGACAATCAAGTACCAGGCTATCACCAGAGGGGTGAGCACCCTGGGTGACAGCATCTCCTTAAGCAAGCGGAACCGGTGCCTGTCGATAATCTCCTCAACCACGGTGATACTCTTGGTTCTGCCATAGCCCGTAACCAGCTCCTCCACTATCTCCCGGTACTGCATCACCCCCAGCGCACCGGGTAAGTCAGTAAGCTTTTGCGACAGTAGCTCCCGCGCTAAGGCCTCCGAAATCAGATAGCCGCCGCTGATGATAGACTCGCCAGCCTCCGAACCCAACCCCTCAACCAGGGCTCTACTTATCAGCGCCAGATTGGTCATATCGATGATTATGCTGAAGACCCTGGCCAGCAGAGAGCCGTCAGGTATGCGTCTTGACACCTTAAGTAAGCTATCGTAGTACCTTCCGTCCAGCCTGGCTTCGGTCAGGAACCTGGACCCGGTATCCTCCGCCGAGTAGTCGCGGAGAATATCGGCGTAGTCCCCCAACCGGCACTCCCCCAGTATCTGGATAACATCCTCGACCCCCTCGGCAGTGGCCAGCTCATCCAACCGTCCCTGGCTATGCATAACCCCCACCGGTATCAGGCTCACCTTCCCGCCCGTGGCCATCCCCTGCAGCTTGGCTTTGATATTGGCGACATCATACTTCACCATGTAGGCGGCCAACACCTGACGCATGTCATCCGGCACCAGCTTCAACCCCTGCAGACGTTCGAGACACCCGCTGAAGTAAAGCCACAGGTACTTGTCCGAGTCATCAAAGGTCTTCACCATAGCCTCGGCAAGGTATCCCCCGGCCTCGGTGTCCTTAATGATATCAAATACCTCACGGACGCTGGAGACCACGTCCTGAACGGCGGATATCCTTGACACCCTGTCCACGTGTTCGCCGGTCAACATTCTGGCCTCGGCACCCTTGAGGTAAGCCGACATAAAGGCATCTTTCGCGCTGGGCAAAGCAAGCTCCTTTAAGCCTGAAAGAGCTCCTGAGCTACTTCAGGCAGTAACCTGGGTAATAACATCTCCAGTCTGGTCTCGTAGGTGTTATCAATCCTGACCTTACCCTCGATGTCCTCGACGATAACCCCACCGCTTAACTTATGCTCCTTTACCTCCACCACCCTAGCGGCTAAATCCTTATCCTGGGCGATAAGCTTCTTTACTGCGGGCAGGTCTCTGGGCGAGACATAAAGCCGCTCCTGGCTCAGCCCCAGGGTACTAACCGCCTCTTTAATCAGGCCGGCAAGTGAGCTCTGGTCGCTGGCGGCTTTAGCCAGCTCGTTTCTTACCCGGCTTACTATCTCATTAATCACCTCGGCTTTAGCCTGTGAGAGCTCCTGGCGCGCCTTGACCAGGGCCTGAGCCTCGATGCGGGTAGCCTCCGCCCTGGCTTTCTGAAGCATCTTAGACTTCTCTTCTTCCAGTCGGGCGGCCTGCTGCCTTTTGGCCTGCTCTACTTCCTCCGCCGCCTTCTGCTCCGCCTCCTTTATGATGCCGCTAGCCTCGGCCCTTACCTTATTCAGGATAGCTTCGCCTATTTTCTCCATTCCTGCCATACAACACCTCTACATAAGCTGGAACAAATTCAGTGCCATTATCGAGAACACCAGGCCCAGGACGCCGATTAGCTCGACGAACACGGCCAGCATCACGGCATTGGTAAATATCTGACCCTTGGTCTTGGGTAACAGCGATATCCCGGAAGCACACACGTTACCCTGGTGGATGGCCGAAAAACATTCCGCCGCCGCCGTCATCAGCCCGATACCAAGCACGGCAAAACCAGCGCCCCCCGTCTCCGGCAGTTTCGGCACCACCGTGTTCAGGATGATAATCATCACGATGAGCCCATAGAAGCTCTGGGTCATCGGGAGCGACGCCAGCACGATGACGTTCCGAAACTGCCCCCGGTCCTCAGACAGGGTGGCAGCCCCTGCTGAGGCTGCGGTAGCGATACCTATCGACGAGCCCAGCAATCCCCCGCCCAGGGCAATGGCACCGCCCAGAACCGCTAACGAACTTGGTTCAATTAACATTTATGGCATCTCCTTTCTGTCATGATTTCTCGCCAACCAGCATTGATGCCCGCTTCCTTAACCTAAACGGGCTATAGTATATCCCACCCCCTTGATAGAACTTAATCAGGAATTCGACAAAGCAAAGTCTCAGGGAGTGGACAAAACCGGTAAGAAAACCAAGCAGCAGATTTATGGCGTGCCCCAGGACGAGGATGACCACGGCCAGGATACCCCCCACCACCACACCGGCCACCCCGGAAAGCGGTATCATACCGGAGATAACGCGCGCCAGTATATTGAACGCCTGGCCCAGATAGAAGGTAGCCAGGCCTACCCCGGCCAGCCGGGAGTAAGACATGACATCGCCCAGTATACCGGTAATATCAAAGACCCCGAGCAGAGCCCCGATGCCGCCACGCTCTTTATAAGCGCCGAAGACAATCAGGGCGACCCCGGCAAAGGTACCGTACATGGCTGCGGTATAGAACATAGGAGGCAGGGTCGGAAATGCCATAATATGGTCCAGCACCGACGGGATGTCGATACTCATCAGGGCCCGCAGCAGCCAGAAGGCCCCGAACTGAATGACCAAAAGGCCAACCTTATTGATGACCGCCCCCCGGTTTTTCTCCTTTACCGCCTTGACCATGGCGGCAATGTGGGCGATGTTAACATGCACCCAACCGATAAAGATGGCCAGTATGATGAAGGTGAGCGGGGACTGCAGCATCTGCTGCACACCGGCGACCAGACCCAGGCTCTCAAAGCCAAAGAAGGTATAGATGTCACCGAAATAGTTGCCGCTTAAGAGTCCCAGAACCAGGGCCACTCCACTGGAGATATAGATTAACCTCTGGAACATTTTAAAGCCCTCGGAATCAGAGCCACCGAGCAGCCTGCCCATCAGGAAGCGGGCGAACAATATAAGGCCAACCGCATAGCCGACATCGGCAATCATCAGGCCGAAGAAGGTAGCGAAGGAGTAGGCTACTATCGGGGTGGGGTCCCACTCCCTATATCTCGGGGTGGCAAACAGGTTGACCACCACCTGGAACGGTCTAAGCGCCTTCGGGTTCTTCAGCTTAGTGGGTGGTTCCTCCGAGGGCTCCGGCTTCCTGGTATCAATAAAGACATAGTCCAGGCTCGTCTTCAGTTCGCTTACCACCGACTCAAGACTGCTGTCCGGAACCCAGCCCTCAATCATGGTGACATACCTGGCTTCACAGGCCCGGGCCAGGACCGACAGCCTCTGACTTTCGGCGACCAGCACGCCCCTCAACAGGGCAATCCTGTGTAACTCTTCCTTAGACCGACTGCGGAGGTTCTCGTAAAGCTCAGCCAGTCTCGCCTCGAGCTCAGTGAGCCGCTTCTCAGTCTTTTCCAAGAACTCCCGCAGCCTCAAGCCCTCATCGGGCACGAGCAGAATCTCGCCGCCCCCACCACAGACCACAGTCTCCACAGTCTCCAGGTGCTCCATCTTGCCCAGGGCGTAGAGAATGGTTTCCTTGTCTACCGTAGCTTCGGTGCTCTCCAGCAGATACTTTCCCAGTTCATCATGTAAATTCTGGTATACCTCGGTAGACAGCACAAAAACCCTGGAGAAAAGGTAATCCCCGGAAAAGTGCAGGTCTTTTAACCTGACATCGAGGTGCTGGGTAAGAGCGCCGAGGTAGTTCTTGTGCTTGGTCAGCTCCTGAGTCTCCCGGTCAATCCTGGTGGCCTTGCCGTGTAGCTCAGCGAAGTCAGCGTAAAGCGACCTTACCTCCTGGGTAACCTCGGCGAAAGGCCGGGTATAGATGACCTCAACATCCTCCCCCAGCGAGACCTGCTCTTTCTCCGCGATGTAGCTCATCATTCGGCTGACAAAGGTGCGCAGCTCGCTTATCTCCTTCTGCTGCCCTTCGATAGCCGCCCTGTCTACCGGCGCTAACTCCTTACCTTCCTCAACATGAAGCACGCCGACCCTGTGCAATGCCTTAAGGGTCGGCTCAGAGTAGTCCTTCAGGGTGACTACCCTGACCCTGGTCATAGATTCAGGAGAGTTGAGGATTACCGCCGTCATTTCACCTCCGCCCCGGTGACGATATTTACCATGCGCTCCACAATCTTCCCGGTCTTCTTGCCGGCACCTTCTCTAATCCCGGCAGCCCTCTTTTTGGCGTTTTCAATCTCCCGGTCAGCCTGCTTCCGAGCCGCACTTATAGTCTGCTCCTGCTCCTTCTCCATCTCCTTGAGAGACAGCTCGGCGGAGGTGATTCTGCCGGCCTCGTCCCGGGCTTTGAGAATAATACCGCTAGCCTGTTTCCTGGCTTTTTCTATTATCTTCTCGGCTTCAATCTCGATAGTCTCAACGCTACTTGTGATTTCCTCAGCAGACATAACGCACCTCTCTGCGAAAGATTTTAAGGCTCCTGTCAGCACACGTTCCAACCCCCACCTTGACATACCTATTAACCAGCATACGACGAATCACCGCGACTAAAATGATGAGGGGATACTGCCCGGTACTGATTACTGTCGGTAGGAGCGTAATATACAACTCTATATTTGCTCACCGCTTCCGAGACGCCACTGGAGAGACTATTTCGCCGGTCAAGGTTAATCCTCAAAAGTAATCTCGCCTAAGTAATTTTGCCTAGGTAATTTTGCCTAGTAATTTTACCCGAGTAATCTGTGAGATTATAGCAGAAACTTCTCCCCAAAGTAAACTTGGCTAACGAAGCCGACTCACCCCAAGACCACCCCCGCCAGAAACAGGTAGCGCATCCCAAAAATATAGAGCCCAACGAGCGCCACGGACTGCCAGCTTATGAAGCGAAATGTCTGGCGCTCCCGCCGCAGTCTAAGCCCGCTGATAACGATGAGACTCATAACCATGATTAACACCGCCGTCATCAGGTGAGCCCCCGACACCGATGAGAAGACCGGCCCCTCTCGGAAGGCAAGGTCAACCGGTGTTATCAGCGCCAGGTTAAACATATTACTCCCCAAGATATCCGCCACCGCCATATCGACCGCCCCCAGGCGCAGGGCAGCCACGCAGACCGTTAGCTCCGGCAGCGAGGTGGTAATGGCGACAAAGAGACTGCCGACAAAGCTGGCATCCCAACCGTAGGTGGCTACTATTTCATTACCGACCAGCGAGAGCCAGATGCCAGCACCAATCACGGCGGCGGTGGCTAAGCCGAACCTGAGATATGTCGTCTTCAGCGATAAATCCTGGTACTGGGCGGCGCCGGCTTCCGGCTGCGGTGCCTGCCGACTTCGCTCCCAGCGGAATATGCACCACACCCCAACGACATAAAGCGCCAGCGGCAGAACGCTCGGGGCGCTTACCAATCCCGTGGTTAACCCGGGGAACCTTGTCCCTCCCCAGATACCACCAACCACCACCCCGGCCAGGACGATACCAAAGACGACCGAAACCATATGCCTCGAGCTGGCCCGACTTAAGATCGGCCGGGGACGAGACATGATATCCAGTAACGCCAGAATAGTCAGATTAAACAGGCAGCTGCCTAACAGGTTGCCCACGGCTAAATCGGGGAGCTTGACCAGAGCCGCGGCACTCACCCCGGTAACCAACTCGGGCATAGAAGTGATGGCGGCAAGCAGAATCAGGCCCACCCACATCCGCCCCAAACCGGTCTTCTCGGCAATGGCATCCCCGTAACGGGCTAAACTCGCCCCGGAGAACAGGATGATAGCCAGGCAGGCGGCAAACTTTAACCAGACCAAGGTTCAAGACTCCCCGATAACAAAAGTTTACTGCAAGCATACAATATCAAGGCTCAGCCCGTAAAGCATACCGCCAGATGGTTTCTCATCGCGCCACGGCTATTGACTTTAGTCTACCGCCAAGCTAAACTTTGCCATGTGGCAAAGGCAAGGCTTGCGAGCAGGCTTTTTTTGCTGTTGAGTCTCGCGGGCATGCTGACGCCCCTCAGCCCAGCACTTTCCGCCCCGGACGAGGTCGCCTGGTCCCCGGTCAACATCCCCACCGAGGGCCCGTCGGGTAGCTGGGTGCTGGCCAGGGGCTCGGATGTCCGGCACCTGGCTATGGCCGCAGACGGCACCCTCTACGCCTATGCCACCCCTTCAGGCACAAGCCGCACGCTGTTCAAATCCACGGATGATGGTTATAGCTGGGCCAGCACGGGCAATGTCGCGGATGAGATAGCTGATATTGCCCCCGACCCCAATGATGACGATACCGTCTACTATGCCACCACGTCGTGCGTCTATAAATCCAGCGACGGCGGCGCCAGCTTCACTCAGCTCCCCCCGAGCCCGGGCGGGGCGGGCAGCAACCACATCGTAATCACCGCCATTAGCGTCGCCAGGCTTGACGGCCACAATATCGTGGCTGCCGGCACCAGAGACGCCGATAGCTCAGAATACGGCGGCATCTATACCCTCGAAGAAGACGGGGCGCCGCTTCCCGCTTGGGCGGACACCGCTATCGGCAGCTACGATGTATACAGTGTGGCCCTGTCGGCGCACTTTGCCGACGACGATATCATTACCGCGGCAGTCACCGACGAAGCCAGCTCCTACGTGGCCTATAACTACGGCACCCCCGGCTACTGGAACACGGTCGAGCTAGTTGACGCCGCCAGCGCCAGCTTTGCCATCACCGGTGCCTCCAACCTCGGCCTTGCCTCCGATTTCAGTGAGCCGTACCCGCTTTTTGTCGGCGTGGCCGGTGGCGATGGGGGTCTCTACGAGGTAGATGAGAATCAAGCTCAGCGCTTTAGCGGCATCGACAGCGATATTATCAGCCTGGACCTGGCCGACGGGTCGGGGGCACCCAGGCTCATAGCCGGGGAAAGGGCCAGTAGCGGGGTGTGGTACACTAGTGACGGGGGCGCCAGCTGGAATGCCGCGGCAAAAGCCCCCTCCGGCGGCGGCCCCACCTACGTGGTCATGGCCGATGACTTTACGAGCAGTGGCCGGGCCTACGCCGCCACCAGCGGCCACGAGAGCGCCGTCTCCGCTACCAGCGACGGCGGCGTCACCTGGAACCAGACCGGCCTTATTGATACCACGATGAGCACCATCCTTGACCTAGCGCCATCCCCCAACTACCGCCAGGACAAGACCCTGCTTATGCTCACCTGGGGGGGAGAACACAGCCTGTGGCGGAGCCTAAACGGCGCCGCCGACTGGGAAAGGGTGTTTGTCAGCGCCCTCCCCAGTGTGGACAGCCTGAGTATGGTCTCGTTATCCCCCAGCTACGGTGACGGGAGCCAGGTGGTCTTCCTGGCCGGAGTCAGGAACGGCAGCCCGGCAATCTGGAAGTCGTCCGATAACGGTCAGCGTTTCCACTACCGGGGAGCCGCCCCCCGGGCCATTGATACCTGGGCGGTGGTTAACGACGACACCCTGTTTCTCGCCGGTTACGACGGCGCTAGCGGGCTAATCTACCTCACCACCAACAGCGGGCAGAGCTACACAAGCGGGACGGTGGTCGGCAGCGAACCCGTAAATTCAATAACCCTGTCTCCCGATTACGGGTCGGATGAGACCATCCTGGTGGGTAACACCAACGGCTGGGTCTACCGCTCCAGTGACCGCGGTGTCTCTTTCGAGCCGCTACCCCCGGACGCCACCCTGCACCCCCTCACCGGCTCGGTGGCGGTCGCTTTCAACCCCGATTCCGGCATTCACGGCACTGCCTACGCAGCCAGCGACACCCCGGGTAAGGGTATCTATCGCTTTACCATCGGCGACAGTACGGCCTGGGAAGAAATAGACAGCCCGGCGGGTGCTATGTTCGGACAACTAGCCGTCTCGGCTGAAGGCACCCTGTACGCCACCAGCTTCAAGGCCGGTGGCGGTATGGAGCGCTCCCTTAACCCCGGCTCTTCACCGGAGCCAGACTTCGAGACCGCTACCCAGGGGCTTGAGGCTGGCGCCACGCTGAATAAGCTGTGGCTGGGGGACAGTCTCCTGTGGTCGATAGACACCACCCATACCAGCCTGATGACCTTTAGCGACAGCCTGGCGGCGCCGGTCACCCTTACCTCACCAGATGACCGGGCGCGGGGGGTGGGCACCCTGCATAGCGACAGCGTCAGGGACGTTGAACTTGACTGGGAGGCACTGAGCGGGGCAACGGAATATGAGTGGCAGCTTAACGACGACCTTGACCTAGCCACCGCCAGCGTCTTATTTGAGGATAACACTGGAGCCAGCTCAGAGTCACTGCCCGACCTCGAGCCGGACATCAGATACTACTGGCGGGTGAGAGCCAGCCAGCCCTTCTTAAGCCGGTGGTCGGAAGTATGGTCTTTCACCACCGTTGCGGGCAGCGAGATTACGGCTCCTGAGCTCATCAGCCCCGAAGACGGGGCCAGCGGGGTAGCCCTGAGGCCGGTATTCCAGTGGAGCACCGTAACGGAAGCCGAAGGCTACGAGCTCATCGTCTCCCGCGAAGAAGCGGGCGATGACCCACTAATACTGAAGACCGACGACTATAGCCTGTCCGATACCACCTGGGAGTGCAATATAAGCCTGGACTACGATACCGATTATTACTGGAAGGTTAGAGCGATTACTTCGGAAACCAGTAGTGACTGGAGTTCGCTGGCGACCTTCACCACCGCACCAGAGTCCGGGTCGCCGCCGGGAGCGGTCTCATCGTCTGAAACGCCACCCTCACCAGCAGAACCGGGCTCTCTCCCCAAGAACCCACCGCCACCCTCGTCAACCACCCCAGACCGGGCAGATTATTCACTGACGGCTCTGATTACCAGCGTAATCGCACTCTCAGTCGTCATTACCATTCTGGCAAGAAGGCTAAGACGGCACCCGCCCTAACCAGCAACAATTATAATATAATTATCATTATCGGGAGTAAAAGCCCCTGCCCGGGCTAGAGCTCAACAGCGCCCTTATCTAGTAGAATCTCCATCACCCAACGCGCCGCAGTGCCGACGAT
>Ga0307380_10009793_pt1 | contig 12134 bp, 13 predicted proteins | sample UN3MG_FD_202239 | JGI IMG/M metagenome (GOLD analysis project Ga0307380, IMG submission 202239) | Soil microbial communities from Risofladan, Vaasa, Finland - UN-3 | ecosystem: Environmental > Terrestrial > Soil > Coastal area > Acid sulfate soil | place: Finland: Risofladan, Vaasa | collected... | reverse complement strand
CCTGAAGATGCTCGGCGCGAGCTTCGTGGCAAAACTCGGGCCGAATGTTGCCCGCTCCATGTACCCCGTCCTGCTACCGATGCCCACCTTCCGCAGCGCGGGGAGGATGGGAATCCTGCCCCGAATCGGCGGATGGCTCGCCTCCAGACTGGAGCCTCCGGTGGACAAGGACGCCGCGAAAGAGCAGAACCGAACCTCATTGATTCAGGCAGCCGAGCACGTTCGAAACGGTGGGGCGCTTCTCATGGCTCCCGACGGACGTGATCCCAGGGCGAAGTGGCATCTGGGACTCGGTTATCTGGTTGCCCACCTTGCACAGATCGAGGCGACGGATTGCAGCGCCTATCTCGTTCCATTCAGGATCTGGGCCTCCATCACCGGTATCTACCGACTGCTGTCGCGAAATCCCATTCTGAGAGCTCTCGGCAGATGGCAGTACCGGCGACCGATTCGTGTGGCTTTCGGAGAACCCATCCCCTTGTCACTGGTGATCGAGCAAGCTGGACGCGATCCCGCTGCAATCACCGAGCACCTCGAGACCTACTATCACAGCTTGGGGTACTGACTTTCGCTCACCGCTGTTGAAGAGAGCGCAGGTGAGTCTCCGTGCCCTCGTTGTCAATGATCAGTCTGCGATCGGCAAGCGGAGCCCCGGGCCGGGACTCAAGAGATGGTGGGAAGCCCCGATTCTTGCGAATTAGTGTATGTGTCCCCCAAATTCCCGTGAGAGTGCCGAATACGCTTGTTGAATCTTTGCATCTGTCATTGCTCATGCTCAAGCTTGCGCTCAGGCCGCCGCTCCCAGGGTGAAGCCAGTGTTTCCTCAAGTCTCAGCAAGTGATGCTTAAGCGGCCCTCGGAGAAATACACGGTTTCCCGGACTGAGAGGCTCTGGTAGATTGATGCAGGAAGCGAAGGTTTCGCCAAAGCGACTTGTCGCTGTGATCACTTCGGAAATCATGTATGTAAAGAGCATCCTCGGCGAACCGAGATCGTTGTGGGTCAGTGATCCCGCATTCCAGATCTGCAGCTGGTTCCAGGGCCGCTCTTTAGTGGCTACAGCTAGCCCCTGATCGAGATTGAACACAAAACCAGCATTGCGTCCCCGATGAATAATCTCATCACGTATGCTGCGAACTCTTACTAGGAAGGGTGCATAAAAGTTGTAGAAGTCCGCAAGAGGCCGAGGCATGTTGAACTTCTTCATCAGCGATTCTGGAGTTCGTGGCTCATCCCCGCGTAGGGCAACTTGGGGGAAGCTGTCCTTACGCGGAAGCGACTGCATGAGTGGTCTTGTCCTGTCCTCTATCTGCTTCACTGTCGCACAGGCTTCGCAACAGACTGCCTGCAATACATCAAAGGCAGTCCTGGCAACTACCATCAGGTGATTAACGAGTAGCTGTGCTGTCTGCAGTGCTCCTGTACGCTCATCCCGACAGTTATGTGATACCTGCTCATAGAGCTCAAGGAGGGAGGCGAAGCTCTCGATCACATCATCGAGGCTGGACAGGGGACGAGTAATCCCAGGAAACGACATTCTCTGGAAGACCAGATCTTCGAGCGGCAGATAGAAGTCCTGGTCAGTCTTAAGAGGCGAAGAGGCGAGGAATGCTCCACTGAATACATCTACCAGGGCTATTCTCTGGAGCAACTTGTCAGGACACTGGAAAAAGCCAAACCACTCTGTGGTTTCGTGGGAGAAATAGGGAAGCAGGAGAATAGCACGCCCCCAGAGCTGAACGCCATCGGCAACATACGGAAGATCAGTTGGACCATTGAGATATTCTCCTATCTTAGCCACATAACCTCTCCTCTCTCTGCGGGCAGATTACAAAGTGTGCCAAACGACGGTGACATTAGCTCTATCCCTGTCATCTCGTAGGGCAGTGCATACCCAGATGTAGACATGCCGACTTCCTAGCCTTAACGTTCACTTCTTCGTCTCCTCGACGATGGGGATTCCCTCGTCGGTCAGACCGTACAGGTCATAGACGAGTTGGTCGATTTGCTTGTCGGTCGCATCGATCTCCGTTGGATGAGCATTTCCTCATGACCCTTTCTTATCGGGCCTCTGCACAAGGCTACTGCGACAGAGCGATCTCTGTGGTTTGGCCACGTTCTTCATTGACGACGACCAATTTGCCATTAGGCGTGGGCATTAACTGCTCATTCGCGTTCAGCAATTCGATTCCGTAGATCGTGCCGTCCGGGGCCAGATCGATGCTTAACTCCTCGCTAATGTGGACGGTCTCCACCTCTGCCGTTTTCTCTTTGAGGTGGATATAGGCCACGTTGTATCTTGGATCATATGTCAGTTTCACTGGACCGCCTCCTTTGTGCTCACACATCTAGAGCGGCTTCAGGCCGCAACCTGGTAGATCACTGGCTTGTATTTGGGTTGTGGAATGGGTCTACCCCCATCGCGGGCTGCCTCAAGCCAAGCGATCTTTGCAAGCTCGAGCTGTTTCAGTGCCTCATCCGGCGTGCTTCCGAAGGCTGAACAGGCTTCCAAGTCAGGTATATCGGCGATATACCCGCCATCTTCTTCGCTGTAAAAGATATTGATGTGATAGTCTTTCATGCTACGCTTCGCATTCGGACCAGACTCCTAAAAACGCGGTTGCAATCCCGCTTGCCTGCAAAACTCGTTTGCGGTTACTCGATCTAGCGTACGGTGTCGTTTGACCGGAACCGTCTTCACTCCATTTGAGTAGATGGAGTGCTTGCCTCCTTCCCGTAGGAGAGAAAACCCATTCTGCTCAAGGTATCTCACCAGATCACGGCGCTTGACCGACATCTATATCTCGACTGCAACCTGCTCAAAGAGAGCTCCACCGAGCGGGATTTCTCTTTGTTGCTGGCGATAGGCCATTACCATTTCGTGTAGAGCGTCCTTGAGTAGTTCCCGACACTCCTCTAAGGTCTGCCCCTCGGTGACGACTTCGGGCCACTCGACCAATTGCCCCATGTAACCGGAGCTAATCTTCGTGTACTTGGCGGTATATGTGCTAGGCATGCTCGTTTTCACCCTCTTTGCACTGCGACCTACTTGTGATTATAGCACGGTTGGGCGGCTATTGAGTAGGCTGTTCAAGTAGTTGGGTTAGTCCATCGGGATCTCGTCCCAAACAAGCGGATCTAGCGGGTCGTTCACGTTCACAAGCATAGGACTAAAGAGGTGACTGACTTCGTGGGGCTGGACTGCTCCACCATCAGTATCATTGCGGACGCCACCGCTGAGGCGAGAAAAACACCAAGAGTGACGACGTGCTCCAATGCCGCTTCGTAGTCAGACATGTGAGTTTGCAGGCCGATATTCACAGCCGTATACTAGCAAATGCCATGGAGAACGGAATTAGGTACATATACTGGCAACATGACGACATGTGGCTCGGCTACCTTGAGGAATTCCCCGACTATTGGACACAGGGGGAGACTCTGGAAGAACTCCAAGATAACTTGAGAGATCTTCACAGCGATGTCACAGGTGGAGGAATTCCCAATGTTCGTCGAGTGGCTGAACTTCAGCTACTATGAAACGCCGCGATCTTATTCGTCTTGTTGAAAACAACGGGTGTATTCTTGTTCGTCACGGTGCACGTCATGATTGGTATCAAAACCCCCAAACGGGTGTATGCCAACCCATCCCTCGCCATCGAGAGATAAAGGAAGCTCTAGCAAAACATATCATCAAGATGCTCAAGGACTGACACAACAAGCTCTTGGAGCGCACGCGCGCATAGGCCGCCCACTCAAGAGCAGTATTCGGATGCAGAATAACATCAGTCAGTACGCAAACCCGCAACCCTGCGACCACAACCCAGTACGCTAACCAATTGCGCCACACTTCCCCAAGGCACTCGGGTTTATCTGCAATTCGCCGCCTCTCGTAGCCAGAAACATCAAAAGTAAAGATCTGACACCGGCGCCCTGTCTCCCCGAAAGTACTCAGCTCTTGGTTTCGTTCGCGCGCATTCCACTCGCAAACCATCGGAAAGACCACCAGTCGTGGCGAAACGGTGACGTAAGACTGACAGTGAACCCAAGAGCAGTTTGGTCACTAATAGTGCACTGACCGGAAGATCCCTCTTTAGATGCACCGAACGAGATGTCATGAAGGCGAAGGTGGGGTGGGGAGCAGAAAGGAATCGCATAGAAGATGCGAATATACTCACTGGAGTGCTGGAGTCTTCCCTCCTCGCTTCCGCGCTGAGTCAGGAGTCGTCCCCTACGTCGATGGAGTAGAATCGCAAGGGTCAATACGCAGACAAAGACAGCTGACCATGCCCAGCCACGTGGGTCCCCAATGTCGTCCAGAAGAGTTCGAACGCCAATGGCGGCCGAGAGAATGGAACACACTGCTCCAAGCACTGGAAGAACCTCGCGTGTGTAGCCTCGTATCCTGCGCATTTTCCCGCCTGGCTGGTCACGCTCCTTCTCACAGCGAACCAGCCCATCCTTCGCAGAGGAGTTCGGCTTGTTGGATCACGGGGCCGCAACAAGGTTTGCGTCCCCGGAATTCCCCCTACTTGGTCACGCTGACTGTGTAATCGAACTCCGCCAAAGCCAGAGCAGACTCAATGACAAAATCCAGACAGAATCTTGCATCCTCCTGCGATGGTTTTTCATCTTCCTTGAATCGTCGACCTATAACCCATTCACCGCTCATAACCTGGCTGAGATGCGGCGTGAGCATCTTGAAGCGTGAGTATTTCCGATAATCGATGCCTAGCGCCAGCATCTTGATGGCATCTTGCATTGCTTCGATTGATTCTTTCACATTGTCGATGAACTCTGCAAGTTTTCGCTCCGGTGGCGCTAGCGAACCGCCAGAAAAGCCTATGTGGAAGCTACTGAGAAAGGTCATGCTCTTGCCAAAGTAGAATGGGGATGTGTAGAAGTTGTTGCGTTTGCGATCTTCATAGTCGGCAATCATCTCTGTGAAGGCAAGGGCTGTGTTGTCCAAAGCAGCAAGAGTATCCCCGCATTGTATCTGATCCAGAGCCTCCTTCAGCTTCTCCCGCGCTGATTCAGGATTGACAAACTCGATCAGTGAGACCTCTTCGAGCGCGACAGAGAAAACAAGGCACGTGTTATCCTTGAAGAAGCTCGTAGTGCTGGCACGGAAGGACTCTATATCCAGCTCCGAAGGGAATGTACCGTGATGTTTAAGGGCTACACGCGCTTTGTTGAGCCTCCGCATGGATTCCTTTTGCTCAAGCTCGTCGGGGGCCAGTTTCTTGTTCAGGATGTCCCAGTAGTCCATGAACCCTGGATGAATACTACCCGTGTTGAGACGCTCCGAGGCGAGCTGAAGGAATAGCTCGACCGCGTCATGCATTGTGAGAAGCGAAGCGCAACTCAGGGGTGACGGCGCATAGGACTGCGATACGGCGGTCTGGTATAGGTATTTGATGAACGCGAGTCTCTTGACGACTGACTGGTCTAATGACATGTCCTCTCTCCACGCCCAACAATGATCATTGTGCACCTCCGCGACATAGTATATCGAAGAGCAATGGGTGACAACTCCATTCCTGTATCTTCGAGGGGCATAGATCCTTTCTTAGGGTGCTCGTTGAGGAATTGTGGTATGTGTCCCCGGAAATTGCTCGTCAAAATTCCTGCTTCCCGAGGCAGGTGTGACCACTCAACCTTAACAAAGCGCAATTACTACTTGAGCGACAGTGACACGATAAGACCGATTGTAGCAAAGACCAAAGCTCGTGTCGCTCGCGTCATAGCTTCCTGACCTTTGACTTCGAGGATTGCTTTTGCGATGTCGAATTGGCGTGAGCCCTCACCAGGAGTAGCTCGAATTGCCTCAATCAGCTCTCGCTTTGTGCTCTCATACTTGGGAGCTGGCATGTTACCTCCTTCTTAAATAGATTTGGGATCGTGCAGCGTCGGATCTTCGCTTTTGGTCTTCAGTCTATTGGCAATGCGCTTGGGGGATAGTCCCGTCGAAGAATCGTTGCCGAGTCTCATCTCGCATCGCCCGCGCCGAACTGTTCTCTTTGTGGATACCAAGGATAAAGATGAAACTCCGCTAGAATACAAGATGACAACCTGCCTGCCTCGAACACTCAGGATGTGCGCTATACATGCTCAGAATCCGTAAGGCCGAACAAGCCTTCTGCTTGCCATTTCAGAACAACACTCGTTACGAAATTCAGGCAGAACTGTGCATGGTCTTTAAGCTTCTCCCCAGAAAATTCTTCCCCGGATTCAACTATTTGCCTGTATTTGATGAAATCTACTCTATACTCATCGAGAAATTGCATTCCGGTTGTCGCTTGCCCCCATTGTTTAATCGCTCCACAGAGTTCCTTTGCCAGATTGTAGTATTCCGTGTCTCTGAATTTCTCTGGATACTCTTTCTCCAAAATCATCTTAAGCTCTTCAGACGCTCCCCAATATCCAGTTAACATTCCTGCCTTGTAGAAGATATCGGCTTCTTCAGAAGTTGCCGATATGAATGCTTCGTCACACAACTCTACACATCGCTCGAACTCTCCCCTTTCGAAAGCTTCCTCAGCCTTTCGTACTTGCTCCCTCAAACGCTCATTCCCGATCAGCTCAGATAGGAAGAGTTCATCATAGGAAAAGCCAAATATCTTGTCGCATACTTCTCTGAAGAAGTCTTCTGCATAGCCCTTGTACTTGATAACTGAATCCACTGAAGGGATGTCTCCCGCATGCTGAACATCATTCCGTAGTCTGTGAAGGTTCCTCATCTGCTCATTTAAGGTCAGGTCCCCGACTTGTCCAAGAAGCTCTTCAAAGTACCGCTCCGGTTTCTTGCCCTTCTTGGTCACTGCGCATTTCAAAACCATTTCAATGGCGTTGTCAAAGTGGTGAATGGCTACCATCCAACTCACTTTGTCTTTATTAGTTGCGTGAGTACAGCCATGAAGATAAAGACTCTTGGCCAGAACCAGCCGCTTAATCTCCGAACCATCCTCACTCATTTCAGTAGTAGCTCCACTTCATATTCTACTTGAATGTTTCTCATTACACCTTAAGTTAAACCACGCTTAACAATGATTATCGTGTAACTCCGCCACATAGTATCTCGAAGAGTAGCGAACGTCAACTCTATTCCACGGAATTCCAGGCACAGAGACCCTATTTTAGGCTGCTCCTTGAGGAATTATGGTATGCGTCCCCGGGGATCTTATTCACCACCCCCCATGTGCTTGGGAAGCTTAATCTGGTACAGACGGTCGTCCTCGTCTGTTCTGAAGACAATGCCAAGATTCGAGACCAGCACTGCGAGGATAAGTGGGATAGCCAGCCGAAAAGTAAGGAGGCCTGGGATGTAGAGATCTTCCGTGGCATTCTCTGGCATATCGCCGGTGTAGATGACCAAATCATCACCTGTGGCTGCGGCGCGCAAGTCTCCCCAATCACTGAACTGTCGGTTGGGAACACGCAGTGACTCTATGAGGTTGCGAGTCTTCGGATCATCCAGTGAGACTGGCTCCGCCGTATGTGCAGACTTGTTGCGCAGTTTTCGTATCACCGTGGCGTCATTGTAGACATCACGATCGATCCATCCTGCACAGAACGCGATGTTCAGCTTTGCGGAGAACGAAAGCGGCCCATTGTCCGAGAAGAGCGCCTCCCGAGCTTTGGCATTCCCCTTGGAGAACTCTGCCCTCAGCTTGGCTTCAAGGAACTTGTCAATCCAAGCTGCCGCAACGATGACACGCGCTCGATCGGAATCCTCGGCAAGTGCCGCATTGAACTCCTTGAAGCAATTAAGATCTACAGCGTAAACGGTCTTGTCATCGTTTGTTCTTGTAGTCATGCCGTCCCCTCTTCTCCTTTATCTTCGTCTGAGTCGAAGATCTTTGACCCATCGCTCCAGCACATCGATATCCATCTTGAGCTCCTCAGGTCTCGGGACAGGTTCGTTGATCGCTGCTGCCTCATCGTGCCCTGTGTGACAACGCGAAGCCTTGCTCATGCCTTGCTCGATAGTCCTGATATCATCATCCGTGATATCGCTCAACGCTCTGAGGCGGTTGGTTTGCACAACGTACCCGAAACGCTCGACAACTTGATAGAGAAGGACCTCCTCTATCGCTCTTTCCCAGGCTTCTCGGAGCAAGCCATAGATGTGGCGCGCGAGTGGCTCATACTTGGACTCACCGTCCTTGTTGAAGACAGCAGTTGCTTGCTGAAGCTGGTCGTTGAGGAAGCTGATCCGACGCTTCACGGGCATGGCAATCCACGGAACACCGTCCATGCAGAGGCCAGCTCCTCGGTGATTCACAAGTAGCTGACATTGTCTGAGTGCAACGCCCTTTTCACTGCAGAGGCCAACTAGCTGAAGTAGGAAAACGACGTCATGGGTGAATATGACCACTTGCCGTCCTTTGGCTTCTTCAACAAGCCGTTCAGCGGCTTTGCGACGCCAGTTGTGATCGAGCGAGGAAACAGGGTCATCAAGGACAATTCCAGATCTGCTTGATGTCGTTGAGAGCTCAGCCAGGAAAGCCGCCAGGGCAACGCATTGAAACTCCCCTTCGCTTAGAACAGCAGTTGTGCTCACCTCTTGCTGCAATCCTCTGAGTTGTACCCGGAAGAGCTTCTGTCCATACTGACCACCAGCTGGAACCAGATTGATGCTGCGCCGACCTGCCCCAAGAGTTTTGACTTCGTCGGCAAAGCGCTTGAGAAGCACATCTGTGACATACTGGTCCGTGAGTTGACTGCTGCGAAGGGTGATCTGCGTTGTGATGGTTTCGGAAATCGCCGAATCCAGAGCCGCAATCCTCTTCAGCCGGAGTATCTCCTCTTTCACGTCGTCAAGAACAGTGCCTAGCCAAGATCGAGCCTCGAGCTCCTTCAGCTCTTGTTCCAGCCGAGTTCTCTCTCCCGATTGCGCTGACTTCTTCAGCTCCTCGATTCGTTGACTGATCTTCTGGCATAGCATTTCAAGCTCGTTAGTGCGAGCTTCTGAGAGTTCTGGAGCGGACTCCCAGCTCCTGGCGCGACAAAAACGGACGATAGCTCGGCATCGGTGGTGAGCAGAGGCCAGGAAGCAACGGGCTGATTTGTAGTCTTCCTTGCTTTCCAGCTCCAGGTCCCTGAGAGCTTCGCGGTATGAGCGCCCGCTGATCGCCATGTGTTCATAACTGCGGAACGTACTACTGAAAGCAGTCCTTGACTCCGTGGCCTGCTGCTGGGCGTCATTGCAGATGAATGTCTCGAATCGGACCAGTCGTTCTGTTGCTCCCCTGTCTAGCAGTTGTTGGCAAAGGACGCATCGTGCTTCCTCCTCCGTAACAGGGAATTCCTTGCCACGATATGCCTCCAGTTCCGAATAGCGTCTGGCCGATTCCCACAGCTCTCGCCAAACGTCGCTACCCACGGATTCAAGGGGTTGGTCAGAGAAGGCTTGTGCCGCTGCAGTTCTCGCGCTCCTTTCCAGTAAGATCATCTTTCGAAGCTTTCTCTGCAGGCCAGCGAGTTGCTCATCTGAAAGCGCTAGCTCTGTTTCCTCAATCAACCGCCTGAGGTACGTAATGCGATCGTGCCTGAGCTGGAGCTCTCGAGCCACAGCTAGCGGATTCCCAGCCAATATTCTTCGCAGCTCCTGGATGCGCTCTCGGTCGCGATCCGTGAGTCGGGCGAGTCTCCGAAAACGCTCCATAGTGGAACGTGCGTCGAGAGATTCGACAGCCTGCCGGGCTTCAGTCCCTGGTTCCGCTGATAGTTGCCGAAGACTCGATGGCTTGAGCAATGTGTGCTGCTCCCTCTCTTCTCTAAGTCTTGCTTGTATGGTCCGACACACCGACGCGAGCTTTGGCAAGATATCGAGGCCTCGCGGTGTGAAGGCTAGCTCGTTGGACTCATCTACGTAGATAGGAGCGCATTGTGAGTTGAAGAAGCTAATGAAATGTAGCTCTGGAGGAGGCTCATTTCCGTCTCGCCAAGCAGTGGTTTTCAGTGTTGCCCCGACTTCGTACTCCAGGGTCGCGCAGGCACCCCCAGCACTCGTGATGTCGAACACATTGGGCAAGATTCTCGCGCTTGGAGACCGTGCTCGGCAGGCACTGCGAATGATACGAGCATACCCGGACTTGCCAGATCCGTTGTCGCCGTAGATCAGCGTCATTCCGACTGGGCTGAAACTAACGCGCTGTTCCGGAGCCAGCGCATTGACCCCGTATACATCTTGAATCGCTCGCAAACTGACAGGGTCCTCCGTCTCATCGGAAGTCGGTAAGTGCTCTGCGACCAATGGCTTGGGTTGGGGTATTTCCTGGCTAACTGAAATACCCTTCGATATCTTCAGGATATTTGTCAACTCCTGTATATCAAGCTCCGTCAGTATGCCGTTCTGAACTAGCCTGCGAAGTGCGTCTCTCTGCCACAAGAGGCGATTTGTTGACCATTCGAGGATGTCTGCTAGAATAGCCATGGTTTCCCGCTGAAGCCTTCGTCGAAGATAGGAACAAAACAGCTCTTCATCTGACTCTCACTTCGTTACCTCCTCGACGATGCGGATCTCCTTGTCAGTCAGGCCGTAGAGTTTGTAGACGAGTTGGTCGATCTGTTTGTCGGTCTCCTTGATCTGGCGTTGGATGAGCGACTTCTCGTGATCGGTCTTGGCGGCTTGAAGATCTTTGTGGAGCTTCAGCATAGTGTTGACGAATTCGACCATGCGGTCGTGACGGGTCTTGTCGACACGGTCCGCGAAATCGATGGCGCAGATGGGGAATTGTTCGATGAAACGCTTTCCATATGACCAATACCCACCTCTGAATGGGCTGCTGATGTGACGTAAGTAGAAGTTAAACACATGGGAGTTAAGCAAGCCGAGCATATATTCTAACTCATACTTCTGTCTGAGTAGAAGACCGTAGTAAGGCCCGTTTCCGCCGCCAGTGAAATACAACCCTTCCTTATCAGGAGCATACCTGGGAGTTTTCGAGATGACCTGAACTATCAGTTTAGGCCTTCGAAAAAGCAACAGGTTCTTGGGATAGACGTAGGCGTACCAGTGTTCGTGTGCCATCTTGCCATGTTCTCGCTGCATAAGGAAGATCTTGCACTTCTCAAGATACGAAGCAGTGAGAGGTGCCCTCTTCTTTATCTCATCCCACTCAACCACCCCTTCGAGCGTGTATGGGAAAAGCAGAACGTGTCTGCATGGTGGTTGCCTGTAAGGCTCAATAGTGTGTTTGCTTAGGAATGGTTGAAGATAAGTACGCTCAAGCTTCACTTCGGCATCCAGAAATCGAGAGTAAAACCCGCCGCTCTCTTCATGTTCTTCGCGAATCTCCAATGTATAAATAGGATCCGCACTGGTGACAATGCCTTGAAAGATGTTTGAAGTCACATCCCCCAACTTCACCGGCATTTCGCTCAATCGTTGGAATAACGCTGCTCCTGGCCCCACAACAAAGTTCCACTCGTCTCCGGTCACCTTATCTGTGGGGATCTCTCCTTCAACGGCCTCGCCGTTGGCACGCCAAGCCTTCAGATCGTGGGCATTGATGTAGTGGAAGTGCTTGTTGCTCGCCTTGTCCAGGAAGAGCAAGCAGGTGTAGGTAGATGCTCCAGCAAAGACCTGCTGGTCCCCAAAGTGGACGACCTCACTTAGGTTGTTCCCATCAGAGATCAGTTTACGAAGAGCCTCACCATACTTAGCCTGGAAGAACTTGTGCGGCATGATGAACCCCATTCTGCCACGTTCGTTGAGCAACTGCAGAACCCGCTCCACAAAGACAACGTAGATGTCGTAGTTCCCTTTGCTGGCTGCGCTGTAGTGCCGTTTGTAGAACTCCACTTCGATCGGCGCCCACTCTTTCATCGCTTGGATGCGGATGTACGGCGGATTCCCGATCACGGCGTCGAAGCCGCCAGCATTTATCACGCCGGGAAACTCGGCGTTCCAGTCGAAGGCGTTGACTCGGTAGCGCTCTTCATCATCGAGAAGGCTCAACTGTTGCCCCTCGTAGAAGTCAGGGCCAATCAGGGAGTTGCCGCACTTGATGTTGTCGCCCAAATCAGGGAGCGCGCGCTCATGGAAGAGCTTGAAGGTTTTTCCCAACGTCTCCGCATTCTCACCTTCGAGGACCTTCAGCAGGAGCGAGAGCTTTGTCACCTCTACTGCCT
>Ga0307380_10009791_pt1 | contig 12134 bp, 12 predicted proteins | sample UN3MG_FD_202239 | JGI IMG/M metagenome (GOLD analysis project Ga0307380, IMG submission 202239) | Soil microbial communities from Risofladan, Vaasa, Finland - UN-3 | ecosystem: Environmental > Terrestrial > Soil > Coastal area > Acid sulfate soil | place: Finland: Risofladan, Vaasa | collected... | reverse complement strand
GATTGTGCCAGCTCAATAATTCGGTAACTTTATTTTAAGAATTATTCTATTTTATTAATTCTTAGCAATCACTAATTATTTCTTCTAACTCTTGACACATCTTTTCAGTATCCTCACTCATACAAAAGTTCGAAAATCGTTTTGTTGGGGGAGCCAGACAATTCCAAGCCCTTTGGCTTTTGCTAAAGGGCTTTTTGTTTTTTTTGAATTGTTTTACAGAAAAAGAAGGATTTTTTAAAATAGTTTAGTATATACCTATTAGATATCATAAGAAAATATTGACACAGACATTTTCATTACATCTATTGCATTTTTCTTCAATTTATTTTAAAATAATAAACATATAGAGGGAAAGGTTTTGGTAGTGCATTTCCTTTTCTTTATATCTTTTTTAAGGGAGTGTTTTTTAAAGACTACACTCCCTTTTTTTAATATAGCTCAAAAAACGGTAATTATTTTATTAACAATCATGTAATATACTAAAAAATATTATTTGCTTTATTCCTTTATGATCTCATTCCCACGACCGCCCGCCGAGAGCTTTTTTAGCCTGGTTAAAAATATAAAGGCGGGCTAAATGAGATACTTTTTATCGTAGGGCTAACTCTCCATTCCTGATCATCGCATGGCTTCCTCTTCTCTTCCTGATCACTATGCTTCTACGTTTAAATATTTTTTACCTGTGTCTGCGCCTGCCTGTGCGTGTCCGCACCTGTCTGCGTGCGTACACGCACAGGCCAGGCGCAGACAGGTGCGTATACGCCAGGTATAAGCAGATAAAAAATACTAAAACTATCCTAAGAGCTTATGTACGCGACACCGAGGGCGTTTATAGAAGACTCAGCACCCTAAAAAATTACCGCAAAAATAACCAAGCATGAGATTTTTTGCGGTACTGGCTTCTACAAACGCCGGGAGAAAAATTGCAAAGAGAAAAAAAGAAGAGGAGAAGGGGGAGAGAAACTAAGAGAAAATCCCATAAAGAACAAATAAAAGCCATTTTGTGAAGACTCTAAACCTAAGCGCCCCATGTCGTCATTTGGGGGATTTCTACAAACCTTTGGTAAGTTCCTGAGCCTTTTTATGGAAATCTCCAGCCGCTTTTAAAGCGAAACTAGCTCCTTCTTCCGACCATCTGTCGTAATAATCGGCGTCCTCTCTTAGCCTTTTACCTTTTCCGAGGGCTTCTATTAAACTGCCTGGGAGCAGCCTTGTCTCTACATAAAGAGCCCGCATAGCAACAATAAGACAATAGTGGTTGTGCTCTCGGTAGTTCTTGGCAAACAAAAGGGCTCTGGCGGAATGGAACATAGAGTAATAGGACTGGATAGTGGCCCATTTGTAATCTTTGTCATTAAAAGTTTTCTCGGCCCTTTCCAGGTCCCGTTGAGCTATCCCAAGGGTTTTTGTCAGGAGGGCTTTCCCACGCGGAAATTCCCGTATTTTATTTCTCTTTAAACACTGCTCAAATTCTGGATTCATCTTTAGACTCCCACAGGGTTATGCCATGTTCTATCTCTTCAGAAAATACCGATTCTTCTTTTTCCATTTTGACAAACTGGGTCGAGTTGCGAATAATCGGTTGAAGTTTTTCTCTAAAGGTGTTTTTCTTTATCTTCTCTTCAATGGCCTTTGAGCTATCGGCTAGTATGAAAAGGTCTATATCACTATCGGCTATATTCTCCCCCCGGGCACAACTGCCAAACAGGACTATTTTTTTAGAGATCGCTTTTAATTTGTTCACCAGGGGCTGTAAGAGCATGGTAGTCTTAAGGACTTTCAATTGCTTAATAACGGGATTGTTATAATCAACCGAATAAAGATAGATCTTTGCCTTCTTTTCCCGCAGGACGAGCTTTTCTTTAGCGAGTTTACGAAGAGAGAAATTAACCCCTGCCCTGCTAAGCCTGGTGGCCTTTACGATTTCATTAGCTAGAAATTGCTTGCCTGGACTTTGGATAAGAAAGTTTAAGACTTTCTGGGCATTAGTTGATATAAGACTATTATTCATATAAAGCTCCCACGTGTTATCTAAAATATTAGATGTACGTCTAAAATAATATACGATTATCTAAGAAATGTCAAAGGGAATTACCCCACTAAAGTTTACACTAACAATGAAAATAAATAAAAAAGCAGATTAGAAAATTATTTTAATAAAACACTGGGGGAGAGAGAAAAAGAGGCCACCAATTGTAGCCAAATAAAAAAGAGAAAGAATTTATTAGAAAAAAGTTAATAAAAGCAGGTTTGTTATAGCAATCCTTATTTTTTATAGTATATGTAAAGAGTGGAAACAAGAATGTATGATATGAACATTGGCTCTTTGAAAATGAAATCCTTCTCTCGCAAATGAAGCGTTTTTCCAGATCATGATGCTGGTGTACAAGATATTCCTGCTATTCAAGATGGATAAAGTTTCAGCAAGTGAGTGTAGGCAGTGGATACTGACCTTCAGATTAAAATATGTGTTGGTGGCGGGTAAGATTATAAGGACTGCCAGGCAGACTATATTAAAGCTTCTGGAAGGGTATTCTTATAAAGGAGTGTTTCCTGTTAAAGAACAAGACCTGTGGATAAAGGAGAGCTTTAACTATCTGTGGATAGTTTAAGAGTTTTGCCGTTTTTAACCGAGAAAAAATAAAAGTTTCCTTGAAGGGTGGTGAAGAAAATGGTAGAATTTGAATGTAGATTCGCAGATTCATCATAAAAACTAGATGGTTTTTAGATGAATTTAGCAAAAAATCTGCGTAAATATTTCAGACGCAGATTTTGGGGATCTGTTATTTTAAAGGAGAAAAATAATATGAATATTGTTTTAGTTGTGTTTGATTCTCTTAGAAAAGATTGTATGGGTGGCTATAATTCTTCGCCATCATGGGGTAGAGTTAAAACCCATTATTTTGATGCTTTAGCAAATGAAGCCTTGGTTATGACTCGCGTTTTCCCGGAATCTCTTGCAACTCTGCCGGCTCGTCGAGCACTTTATACGGGAGAAAGGGTATATCCTTTTGTGAATGGTGACTTATTTCTCAAAGGAGATTATTCTAGACTAGGTGCCCCTAGACCTGGATGGGGACCTATTCCTGAAGATCAAGATACGATATCTGAATTATTACAAAAAAGTGGTTATCGTACTTGTTTAATCAGTAGTCTATATCATATGTTTAAACCCTCAGAAAATTATTGGCGAGGCTTTGATCAATGGGATTTTGTGAGAGGAAAAGAAATAGATCCATATCGGAGTGGTCCTCTTCCAAATCAAGAAGAAATCAACTATTGGTTACCTACCAATATGCAAAATGAACATAGGGTTAAACTTATAACCAAAGGATTGATGAACATGCGTGAATCTATGAAACATGAAGAAGATAGCATTGTTGCCCAAGTAATGATTAAAGCTTCTAAGTGGCTACAAGAGAATCGAGATTTCAAAAATTTTTTCTTAACTGTAGAGAGTTTTGATCCCCATGAGCCGTGGTTTGTACCCGAACAATATCGTCTTATGTATGATAATAGTAACGCTCATAAACAAGTACTTTCCCTATATGAAGATATCTCAAAAATGCCCCCAGAAATTTTGCAAAGAACACAAGCTAATTATAGTGGTTTAGTCAATATGTGTGATAGATGGTTCGGATACTTGTATGAGACCATGAAAAACTTAGGATTGTTAGATAATACTATACTAATCGTAACCAGTGATCATGGGCATTCTATTGGGGAGAATAATTATATGGGCAAACGTGGATACCCTTCTACTAGAGAGGTATTTGATATACCATTGTTGATCAGACATCCCAATAACATAGGAGCTGGACAAAAGAGTGATCTTCTAATTCAATATACTGATATTTCTGCTTTGATTTTAGATTTTGCTAAAGTAACTCCCTCAAAAATAATTCATGGAAAGAAATTTTGGGAAAATTCAGTTAAAAATGGAAAACCTATACGTGATCATGTAACAGTTGGATGGGGTACTGCAATGACAGTGATTAATGATGAATGGTGGTTAAATTGTAAAATTAGTGGAAAAGGAGCATTCCTTTATGATTTAAACAAAGATCCTTTATTGAAGAAAAATGTTGCTGAAGAACATCAAAATGTGGTTGATTACTTGTTTAGTAAAGGTGTAGATGACGCTGGAGGAAGTTTTCCTGATTATTTATTGCAATTAGAAAGAGAAGGAATTTATTGCAATTAGAAAGAGAAGGAATGAATTCACCAGGGTGTAGTCCTTTAGAAGCTCGCTACCAGAAGTAAGAGCGCAGTGAATAATTCTTGTGCTGATTAACTTAAGTAGCAAATTGACTTTATGGAGTTTTTCTTAATTTTTTGGCGATGAGTGGAAAAGTAAATGCAGAGTATAAAAATAGAGATCGTATTTCCTGAATAAGTTCAGATACATCATGGAAAACTTAGAAATAACCATAAACTTACCTAATCTTAAATTAAATATACCAGAAGACAGCATAAATTTCCATACCCTAGAGAGAATAGTCTGTGTCAACTCTTTGGGGGTAGTTTTCTTTGGTGAAAAAATTTCTTCTGGTTTTGGGTAGACCTACCCCTTATTTTGTTAAGGCTTATTGTTTGGATAAATAAGCACAATTATCTTTATTTTCTTTAGGTTACAGTAATGCATGGTCATCTACTTTCTTAAATATCCTTTTAACTGATTAATAATATCCTACTTCCGAGAGTTTACGCAAAACACCTACCCAGGGTTTGCCCTGATCTGGTCCTCTTAAAGCAGGTAGAGTTACTTCTATAAGAGGAGAAGTCTCTGTCTCTTTCTTAAAATAGGAAGCAGGCAGAGGCGGCTTGTATTTACCTACTTTAATATCTCGTTCTCTTTCCGTCTCCCACCAGTCGTCCCATTCTCCATTTATGACAGTCTCTTTTATCTTTAAGAGAGCCAGGGCCCCTGGTATACTCCAGCTCATCCCTCTTTTTTTAAAGCGAGAGGCTATCACCTTATTTATGTTTGATTCTATCGCTCCGGCCCTTTCTATCTCTTTATCTTTTAGTTTAACCTGATTGGTAATCCCCTGGCGGTTACGGGATATGTAGGTATAGAGTTTTACTAGATTATCTTTCTCTTTAAGGTCATAGGAATTTCTGATCATCTGGTCTATTACAGATAAACCCTTATCTATCTGATTCGATAACAGCAGGTCTTTTATTAACTTCTGTTCCTCTTTCCTTCTCCCCAGACCTTCTTTAAACTTTTTATAAAGGTGGTAGAGATCGAGAATATAAGTGGCAGAAGAAAAGTAATCTTTGATCCCGGAGGTGATCCAGGAATCTCCGTCTCCGCCGAAGATGACCTTTTTTACTTTGGAGAGGGAGAGTCTTTCTTCGGCTAAAAGACTTAAGTTTCTCATAAAGTCTTTCCCTGTACCGATAAAGGTGAATTTCTCGGTTAGTCTTTTAGATTCACCTGTTTTATAGCGGGCTTCTTTGCCGGTATAGCCTACACCTAGTTTTACTTCCAGCTTTTCTTTTTCCTTCTTGCCTCTATGCTGTAAACTAATATAGGTAGCATCTGCTTCCAGGTAGACAGTATCGGGGGCCTCTTTATCCGGATAATTCAAGTTCTCTATCTGTCTTAACTTCTTCTCCTGGTTTTCTATGATTAACTTACCCTCTTTTATTACCGATTGTCTTATAGCTTCATGGCAACGGGGGCCACCGATTAGGAGTCTTATTCCCTCTACTACCTCCCGATAAGAGGAAAGGCTAGAAAGAAAACACTCTATCCTGGCCCGAGATAGACTGATACGTTGGTTTTTCTTGATGCTTAAGGCCTTATCTAAGAGATAATGACTTTTGTTATCCTTGTCTTTATAACGGGTACGGGAATAGAGGATATCACCGAAACGGGTGAGGAAATATTTTTCTCTTTTACCGGTGTCCTTCAGTTTCCCCCTTTCTCTCTTATTACGCAGGTAATTATCTATATCAGTAAGGGCTTTTTCGAATACCTTGCGGGCTATATTCTGAGAAATTTCAAAGATCATATCTTCTATACTATCAAAGGTTAAATCTTTTATCTCTGTATTTACCTTGACCTCGGGGAAAGTTATTGCTATAGTATTCATGGGTGTAGCTTACCTCCTTTTCGTAAAGGGTTTTTGTTTATATAGGTAAGTCTACACCTTTTTATTATATTTTTACAAAATCCTTCTCTTGCTACTTGTCTTATTACTAACAAAAGAAAGTATTATTAATATATAATATTTTTTCTTCTAACTACCCCACTAAAGTTTACACTAACATTTATTAATCTCCCAAACCCGGATAATTGAGAATAAAAATTAAGGCAACTACCGTAGAATGCATCGGTGCTGAAGCGAGGGATATCTTTCTTTTTGATCGAATATATGTCATGAAAGCAATCCTGAAAGCCTTACTGCAGTGTAAACAAGAAGAAGTCCAAGTGTAATATTCAAAGCACTTTTAATTCTTGTATTATGTAGATGTTTGCTAATTATTGAACCAAATAGAGCCCATGTAAAAACGGAGCAAAATGCGATAGCAGAAATCGTGAATACTGATATACCGACATATAATGGAATATTAATTATAGGTGACAGAAAAGCTGTATAAAGGGTCAAGCCATAGAACGCGAGTTTAGGGTTGAGAAATTGAAGCAGCAAACCTTTATAAAAGCCCATTGGGATAGTTTCTGATTTTTCCTTTAAAGAGTAAGTTGCTTTAAATATCCCATAAGCTAACCATAAAATGTATCCAGCTCCAACCAAACGCATAATAGGTCCAATCGATGGAATTATCCTTAAAAGCAGGTTTGAAAAGCTTCCACAAAGTAACATGACGACAAAAATGCCTACAGTAACACCGTAGACAAATTTCATTGTTCTTTTAATACCAAAACAAACTCCCATAGAGGCACTGGTGATAGTGTTTGGCCCCGGGGTAAAAGAAATAATAAACACATATGGAATTAGAGAAAGAAAGTCAATCTGTTCCATTAAAATTCCTCTTAGGTTTATATGGATCATAGTTAGTGTAAACTTTAGTGGGGTAAGTCGGTTTGTTTTTCATTATGAAGGTTTGTTATAATAATATAAAATAGATGTTATATTGTCAATAGCAGTGTTATTATTAATATATAATATTTTTTCTTCTAACTACCCCACTAAAGTTTACACTAACGAGAGAATAATATTTAACTTAAGTAGAAAGATCGGTCAAGAATTACTAGAAGAACTCTTACCGCTAATAGATGATAAATTAAAAAAAGAAAGAAAAAGAGGAGAACTTTCTAATCAAGACAAAAGGTTAAGGTATATGACTACCCTTTTAGGAGATATCCTTCTGAACCTCCCCCGCTTTACTGGACACCAGGTTAAGAGCTATAATTAAATTAAAGGAGGCTCAGAAAACATGGAAGGAAATCGAAGACAATATAGTGAGGAATTCAAGAAAGATGCAGTCGGGCACAGTCTAACATCAGGAAAGACAGTGGTAGAAGTAGCCCAGGACCTGGGGATTGCTCATAGTAATCTAAGGAGATGGCGTACCCAATATGGCAAAAACGAAGAACTAGCCTTCCCCGGGAATGGTAAGCAAAGGCTCACCCCGCAAGAAGAAGAGATCAGAAGGCTAAAGGAAGAACTTTATGAGGCAAAAGGTGCGAGATATATTAAAAAAAGTTGTGGCCATCTTCTGAAAAAAAACCGTAGATTCATTCCGGTTTATCCGGGAACACGCTGATAGGTTCAGTGTCACGAATTTGATCTCTGATGCATTGTTAAAAGATATTGACAAGGAAAAGAATGTTTAAGTAATACCTTTAGTAAAAACGCTTCAGTTTTCACGCGAAGGAAAATTACTAACTTGTTACCCCAGAAAATAAATCTCGAAAAAAATGGATATAAATTTTAAAACAAAACTTTATATACCATAATGGTAGGAAAGATATCTAATTATGATTAGATCATTAAATGTAATGATAAAGCCTTCATCTAGTAATTGCAGTATGCTTTGTAGGTATTGTTTTTATCGTGATATTTCAAATAAAAGAGCACAAAGATCATATGGCTTTATGAATGTTGATCTTTTAGAAATTATTGTTCAAAAAGCAATTACTGAAACGCAGGAAGAGGTTACTTTTGCTTTTCAGGGCGGAGAGCCAACATTGGTGGGACTAGATTATTTTCAAAGACTTATTCAATGTGAAAAAAAATATAATCAAAAAAATATAAAAATTAATCATAATATTCAGGCAAATGGTCTTTTGATTGATCAAGAATGGGCTTATTTTTTGGCAAAGAATCATTTTTTGGTTGGCATCTCTTTGGATGGACCTAAATCCATGAATGATTCTTTTCGTGTAGATCACCAGGGGAGGGGAACCTACCAAAGAATTATTGATGGAATCGAACAATTGAGGAAACACCAGGTTGATTTTAATATATTATCGGTGGTTACTTGCCAGCTAGCTCGTCATGCCCATCAAGTTTACCGTTTTTTCCAAAAAAAGGGATTTAAATACATTCAATTTATTCCTTGTCTATTTCCTTTGAAAGAAAGCCCGGATCAATGCTCTTATTCACTGACACCAAAAAGATATGGAAATTTCTTAAAAACATTATTTGATTTATGGTATCATGATGTGATTAATCATGATATTGTGAGCATCCGTTATTTTGATAATCTACTCCAATTGATGCTGGGGTATCCTCCTGAAGCCTGTGGCATGATGGGCCATTGTACCTGTCAATTTATTATTGAAGCGAATGGCGGGGTATACCCATGCGATTTTTATGTTATTGATCAATGGTATTTGGGGAATATTAAAAACTATTCTTTTTCTCAATTGTTAAATTCACCGACTGCCCAACAATTTATTCAATCTTCCGCTTATATTTATCCGGTTTGTCGGGAATGTTCCTGGTTTCGCTTGTGTCGAGGGGGATGTCGTCGTTGGCGTGAAACATTTGTAGAGGGCAAGCCGCGTCTTAATTATCTTTGCCCGGCATATCGGGATTTCTTTGCTTATACCATCGAACGATTTAAAGAAATTGTAGAGAAAATTAAAGCTGGTGAATTTTTTGAAAATTAGACAATCTGTTGCAATACATACATTCCAAGAAATATAATAAAATCGAAACGCGATTGACTAACACTAATAATAATTATTGTTATTGATATAGTAATCATCATAGAGATAGAGGAAAAATAAACATGTTTGAAATGACTTAAATCTATACGGGAATGCTTTTTATTCTAACCTCTCTACTCAATATTCTCGGTCTACCTATGGATCATGCTGTAGGAAGCGGCTTTTTTTTGCTGTGATTGCCTCCTCTTTAGTGGAATTAAACATTACATGGTCGGAAATGCCTTAAAATGAATCACCCCGTAGCTCTGCTACGGGGTGATTCACGTGCGCCCGAGCATGGGTGATTACTAGTCGGTGAAAGTCCGATATGGGGGTTGATAGTGCCAACCATTAGCTCAAGACAAGGGTGTCCATCGCGAGGTGGAATCTGAAGGAAGTCGGCGGCAAAACTTAAGGTCTTTAGGAACACGAACTACATATAAGGCATATGCTTGTGGGTAAGTTTGCATGACAAAACAAAGCCCAGAACTATCCGAAACAGGCGGTGTAAATGTAGCAGATAGATGGAGTGAAAGTAATCTCTCTTACCTGGGGAGGTCTGACAGATAGGTTGTGAAATGAACTTTAAGACAACAACTCATACAGTGATGTATGATTGAACTGTCAGAAGTCAGCAGACGCCATAGTAGATTGATATACATCAATTGAAGGGCTGAACGTTAGGAGGTTTCTAAAGGTTTGAAGAACTCGAAAGAAATACCAAGAAAGCAGACAACTTCTCATGAAGACTATTTCCAGGATGTAAGGCTGGAAGCCGGAGATAATGGAAAAGTGCCCAGTATTCTTTCGGCGTTTGATAACAGAAGAAACAGCGAAAATGTATATGCCAATGATCTTATGGAGAAAATTCTTGCCAAAGACAACATGAACCAAGCATACAAGCAGGTGGTAAGAAATAAAGGTAAACATGGAACAGACGGTATGACGGCAGATGAACTTCTGCCTTACCTTTAAAGAAAATGGGAACCAACTCCGTAAAGATATACTGGAAGGCAAATACAAACCAAAATCGGTAAGAAGGGTAGCAATACCCAAATCCGGTAGAGGAGTAAGACAATTAGGTATACCCACAGTAATTGACAGAATGATTAAAGCAAGCCATTGCCCAACAACTAACCCCGATATTTGAACTTAAGTTTTTTAGATAACAGTTATGGTTTTAGACCCAACAGGAATGCACATCAAGCGATAAAGAAGGCGCGACAATACATCAATGAAGGATATACCTGGGTAGTAGATATCGACCTGGAGAAATATTTTGATACGGTCAATCACGATAAACTCATGTCGCTTGTAGCCAGAGAAGTAAAAGACAAAAGAGTATTGAAACTAATACGAGCCTACCTTAATTCAGGGGTAATGATTAATGGCGTAATAGTAGAAACAGATAAAGGCTGTCCGCAAGGAGGATCCCTTAGTCCCCTGTTAAGTAAGATTATGCTTGATGTACTCGATAAGGAGTTAGAGGAACGAAACCATAAATTCTGCCGTTATGCGGATGATAATCAATTATATGTGAAAACCCGCAAGGCAGCAGAAAGGGTAATGAAAAGTATTACAAAATTTATCGAAGATAAACTTAAGTTGAAAGTTAATAAGAAGAAAAGTGCCATAGGCAGACCCTGGGAAAGAAAATTCTTAGGATTCTCATTCTATACAAAACAGGAAGAAATACGGATAAGAATTCATCCCGGGTCAATAGAAAGAGTAAAGGAAAAGATAAGATTCATTACAGCAAGGAGTAATGCCTGGAGTATGGAATTTCGCTACCTGAAATTACGACAGTTAATAATAGGATGGGTCAGCTATTTTAGGTTAGCAGATATAAAAACGAAATGCCAAGAACTTGATAAATGGACCAGGCGTAGGATTAGAATGTGTTATTGGAAACAATGGAAGAAGATCAAGACCAAGTACGATAATCTAATAAAACTTGGTATTGATAACTTCAAGGCATGGGAATATGCCAACACCAGAAAAGGCTACTGGAGAATATCCAATAGTCCTATACTTACGGTAACCTTTACTAAGACAAGACTTAAGAATCTTGGATACCTAAGTTTTACAGAAAGATATGCACAAGTAGCTAAATTTCTAACGAACCGCCGTATACCGAACGGTACGTACGGTGGTGTGAGAGGACGGTAAATGAATTAATCATTTACCGTCCTACTCGATTATCCCCTAAAGCAAATTAATTTGCTGATAGTGTAACTTTTTATATTCTTTTTCCATTTCTTGGTTTCTTACATATTTGCTTATTGTATCTTCGCTACCAAAGTTGCTTATAGTATTCACAAAAAATCCATCTGACCAAAATTCTCCACCCCATAACTGCTTTTTTACTTCCGGATGTTTTTCAAATATCTTTTTGGCAGTTATACTTTTTATCATTCTTATTATTTCTGTCACACCATATTTTGGAACTGACTGTATTAGAAAATACACATGATCTCTGTCTGTTCCTATCTATAAAAAACCTATCTCATATCTCTTGGAAATCTCAAGGCATATATTCTTGAGAGTATCATCTACTTCTTGGTTGAAAATAACCTTTCTATATTTTGCGGGACATACAAAACGGTATATTAGTACAGATACATTATGTAATTTGTGAATATACTTACTCAAATCACTTTCTCCTCTACTTTTTATACTATTTTATCATATTTTATTGAACCCTAAGAGATTAAAGTTTCAACCATCATGGGTTTGTTGAGTTTTATCGGCATCCAGATTTCTCAGCCCCTGGTCCTCTACCTGGATGTGCTTCATCTGGCTGTGTTTTATATTCGCTTAACCCAAGTTTCGAAATAATCTCCTAAAATCACTATATTTTAAGAGATTATCTCGAAACCTCAAAGTCAAGCAAAATTCCATAGTAAAAGCCAGACTTTTTTCCATAGTCGTAAAACAAAAAAATTAAAGTTTATATCCTCCTTTCTTGAGATCCTTTGCTCTATAACTAGGACCATTAATCTTG
>Ga0307380_10009790_pt1 | contig 12135 bp, 10 predicted proteins | sample UN3MG_FD_202239 | JGI IMG/M metagenome (GOLD analysis project Ga0307380, IMG submission 202239) | Soil microbial communities from Risofladan, Vaasa, Finland - UN-3 | ecosystem: Environmental > Terrestrial > Soil > Coastal area > Acid sulfate soil | place: Finland: Risofladan, Vaasa | collected... | reverse complement strand
AGAACGTGTCGAGCGAACTCGGCCGGCCTTTTCCGGTTTTACATAAACAGTTTCAGAAACAATTCGTTTGGCAGGAGAGGACATGGATGAGTGTTTTGATCAAATGCGTATTTTTCGCACAAGCTCAAAAAATAGGCATTTTTTTTTTTTCCACAAATCCGTGTGTTTTTTTTTTTTTTGCCAGTCGAAAAAATCATGCACAAGAGAAAATCTCCCCGCCTGGCTCAGCTGGGCGAGAAAAACTATAGCGAGGGTGTCTGGTATGGAGATCAAGAGTCCGAGGATGAGGAATTCGTGCCCGTGTTTCAGGTGGCACTCGAGGCTTGCCAAAAGCGCCGAAAGATTGTGGTTGCCGATTCCTCGAAACAGCCCGCGCGTGTGCTATTCAATGAGAGAATCCAAGCACTCGGCAAAGCACTCGCACGACTGCTCCAATCTCTCGAGAGTGGCTCGCGAGGCACCCGAGAGCTCATCTGGCGACATTGTGAGCAATCGATCATTGAGAAAACCTGGCAAAATCTCCGCAGTGATATTCGAGTATTCGTGCGTGATCCCTCGCACCACGCCTGGACGCAAGATTCCTCTCGGATGCTATTCGAGCAAGAGGCACTCATCAAGCAAGCGCGTCGAGCGCTCCGAATGGCCATGTCCCGATTCTCGCGCAAGCATTGCAAAACGCGCGTCCCAATGCGTTTCGGCACTCCGGTCAAGCGAGTGCTTCGACAGCTCGACGATCGGTTTCGCAAGTACTTTGGCTATGATCGCCACGGGCAACCCATCTACGTCTCGCTGCATCGCATTGACTCAGAGAGTCTCCCGCGCGAGCTCGAGGCGCAAGCGTCCTCTTTGCCCTCATTCATCAAGCGCGTCCCAGTGGCCTATGCGTTCCTCGCCTCGCGCACGAGTATCGGGCTTTGCTATGTGCTTCCGAGGGGCAAATTCTACACTGACTATGCATGCCAAATCGAGAGTCGAGCACTCTGTCAGGCGGGTGTGTTTTTCAAGCGTTACACTGTCTCAGACTCGCGCGTGGCCGAGGGGCTCTTGGTGGACTACTCGGGCACTCTGCACTATGTGCCCGTGTATTGCGAGCAACCCGAGGGCGTTCGAGAGCGAGCGATTCGCAATCCATTAAAGCGCTCGCGCGTGGAAATCGATCTTTGCTCTGAGGAGCTTCGCATCTTCTCGTACGAGTACGAGCGCGAGCCATGCTGGGTAGAAGCCAAGCATCTTATGCGCGATGTACTACAGTATGCCAAAGAATTCACCTCGGACGATATCTCTAGGCTTGCTCCGGCCTCGTTTGCCTATATCGATGCGCCCGAGAGTCATGGCCCAGGTGTGACTTTTTCGATTCTGAGCGCTTTTTTCGAGCAAGTGTTTTTCGAGCACAATCTCTTTCGGGTGGCCGAGAATGGCATAGTGATGATTGCGCTCGCGAAAACCCAACAATCCCCGTGCACCACTTGTCAAAAACACTCGCGTCAGAGCGTCTGTGTGCTCCTCAAACCTTCGAATCTCAAAGCGCTCGGGCGACTATTGTTTCAGGTGTTTTTGCGCAATCTCGACCAAGACCCGGCGCATCATTACAAACTTCCCTATCGATTGTCAGTCTTGCTCGCGCAAGCCATCGAGAGCCACGGCCACATTCGAGATGTAGAGATTGGCGAGGCGTGGCGCGAGCTTCAGGACGCGTTTCCGAACAATGCGCTTGTGGAAAAACTCGTTCAGATTGAGCGCTGGCGACACGAGCAGCCCGAGGGCATTACAGACGAGTACGGTTTCCTCTATGGCCTCGACTGGAGTGCAGTGTCGACCGAGGCGGGCGCAGTGTCGCTCGACACGTTTGAGAATTTCCTCGCAGCGTCTGTGCGCTACGCACTTGTCGAGTCAATGCTCTTTCCTCACGAGTGCGCGCTCAATCTCTCGCGAGGGTTCCACTATCACTCGCGAGCGTCGCACATTCTCGCGCTGCATGCCAAGCAAGGTATCCTGGATTTCGTATGCTCGCCCGCTGCGCCTCTCGAGATCTCTGAGCGAGAGCGCAGCGCATTTGTCAACTCGATTCGATTTTACTCTGAGTGTCCCGAGGGCGCACAAATACGCACCACCATTCTCGAGAGACTTGCCACGTTTGGCACCCGGGAGATTCGCGCGCTTTGCATGTACGCGGGCGGCGTCTCTACACCCTCGATGCGTCCCGACCTGGCAATTAGCTTTCGACTCGTGTCTTGTGCATCAGAGGAGACGCTGCACGTGAGCACTTGTGCCAATCAAATCACACTCCCTTGCCATGCCGATGCGCTACGCGTGTTTTTCGATAGTCTTGCAAATGTGGCGGATGAGATGTTTAATGCTATCTAGGGACGTGTCTCTTTCCTACCGATGCCATAAATTCTCGCCATGTCTGCCCTGCTGTATGTCTGAGAGGTCGTGGGTGCCATGGCCATGCGCTCGAGGTCGTTGAGTCCATCGTCTCCTGCCGCCGAGGCGCTCGAGACGCCCTCGAGCAGAGGTGTTCCAGTGGCGGGAACAGCCGGACTCTCCTCGGCATACTCGGTCGGGTTTGGTGTTCCGGTTAGTGGCTGAGAGCTCTGGAACTGAGGCACCTGGAGCTTGGGTCGCTTGTTGGCAACAGGAGGTGGCGCGGGAGTTTCAGAGGGGGAGGAAGCGGGCTGGAAGCGCTTGGAGGGATCGGAAAATCCATCTCGCGGCATGGCAGACTCGAGCTGATTGTAGCGCAGCGTGTAGCCCTCGAGGCGTGCCTTTTCGAGTTCCTGCTCAAGCTTGGCGATCTTGGCTTTGCCGGTTTCGATTTCCTTGCGATAGCCATCCGAAGCGGCGCTCGCTATCTCAAACACATCGCGTGTCAACTGCGGGTCCTCCTGGATGCGTTTCTGCATAAGCGCGAGACGCTCCTCGTCACTTCCGAGAAACTCTTGTCCGAAATCCTGCTCGAGTTTGCTTTGGAGTGTTTGCCACATGGTAGCGGTCTTTTCAAGTTCTTTGCGCTTGCGCTCCTCCTCTTTTTGCTTTTTGGCCTCTTCATAGCGTCGCATGGTCTCTTCAGTTTGCTGAAGTTTTCGTTCCAACTCTAGGATGTGTTTCTCCTTTTCCGAAAGGTCTTCCCGGAGTTTTGTTGCATGTCGAGCATGTTCGGCAGGGCCGAATTTCTCAAACTCGACTCTCTCGCGAGGCGTCGCGGGTTTCTGTGCCTCGGCGGGCACGGATGAAGATGTGGGTGTTGGTGGCGCTTGCTCGGCTTCCATGGCGCGTGATAAAGAGTGGTAGTGGTAATTCTCCGAGGCCGCAGAGACACCATTATAAGATGGCGTTGTTGTTTTTGGTGGTGCGTTTTTCGGCACTAAGTAGTAAATGTGTGTCCCGGGTCGTCGGCCTTTCTCGCACACTGAGAGTTCGATGCCATTCTTTTGCGTGATAACCTCCCGGGTATTGTCATCAAACGAGAGCTTGAATTGGTGTTGATAGGATACGTCATTGTAGATCTTATTGAGAATGGCGTTTATCACGTACATGCCTATGAACGAAGAAGCGTCAATCTCGGCAGTAAAAAGCTTTCGGCCATCCTCGGCATCATAGCAATCGGTCACAGTGCCAATGCGTAATGTATCGCCCTTGTGATTGAGATGCAACGGATCTCCAATCGCATTGAGCTGGGCAAGCTCGTGCTTGTCATACTCGTGCGCGAGCTCCTCGACACTCTCGTGCTCCTCTTTGCCCGCGGGGATCATACATCCGTGAAGAATCCATATGTTGTCCATAAAATCGCGTGCGCGCGCAGAGTCGTGAAGAAAAAAATTAATTCTCGCGTCCGAGAGACTTTATAGAGGATATAACAATTTTTGTCGCAGTTTGTGTTTTTCGAAAGCAAAGCACGCACGCGAGTACCTCGCTTGGTCCATGTCTGCGGAACCCCCTCAGGAGAGCATCAAACGATTCAAAGCCTGGGACTATTTTTTTCGCACTCTGACCATTGCCTGCGAACACCCAACCACCTACGGTCCGATTGTGGTCTCGGATTACATCAAAGAAGAGCAAGACGCACACAGAGGAGGAGGAGAAGAAGAAGAAGATCAAGAAGAAGAAACCACCGATCGGCCATAGCAAAAAAAAATGGAAAACTCGAGGAATTTCATCTCCGAGTCCAAGACGCCCGAGGATCGCAAACTCTTGTGGCAAATATTTATCATGTCCATCGAGCAAGAGCAATTCATCCTCGAGACGCACGAGAGCAAAATACACTTGCAAAAAACAAACCCTTTGCTACAAGAACAACCCTCGGATGGTTGATAAATTGTTATCCTAGACACTCTCTTTGCGTGTGTGTGTGCGCGTGTGAGAGCAACAATGACACAGAGGCAATATTTCGACAGCGCGAATGTTGTTTGCAAGTGTGGCAAGACAGCCTCGGACCAGAATCACTATGTCTGGATAGCGTTTCTTAGCTATGAAAACGAAGAATTCCAAAAAGAAGAGTGGTGCACCAACTATTTTTGCTTTTCCATCAACAAACTCGCCACCTGGTGGACCGAATCCGATATTATCCATTGCCAAATCGCTTTTCAGGACAATACCCCGGGCAACTATATCACATACAGCGTCGATTCGGTCACTGGCGAGGTCTGGTGCGAGCAGCGCGATTTCTCAAAGGAAGGATGGCGATTCGCCCGGATTCGCGTGACCATGGATCAAGAGAATCGCATTCGAAAGTTTCTCCAGGCGCAACTCGGAAAGCCATTCAACTCGTGCGGCATCAATATGTTTTGGCTATGCCCATGGTCGGGAGGTGGCGAAAAGTGGTTTTGCTCAGAGCTCACAATGGCAGCGCTACAGCGCGCCGGTCTCTACAAGGGCTACACGCCTGCCGAGTGCGGACCCTCGAAAATCTACGACATTGTCACAAGCGATCGCAATCTCTACGTTCCCGACGCACACATCATAAGAGTCAAAAATACAACCGATATGCAATTTTAATAGACTCGAGGATCGCTGTCGTGTCTGCGCTGCGCTTGCTCGAGTCCTCACCTCGTCGTCGCTCAATCTCGTGCTCGAGCGCTCGGGTGACTTTTCTCGCCGGATGGGATGCATAGTCGGTGCTATCGAGGCCATTTTTTTCACATAGTAAATCTAAATCCTGTCCAAACACTCTGCACTTGAAGAGAAAGCGCTCGGCAGCAACCCACTCGCGCACATTCTTGTCCGAGAGCTGCGCGACTGCCATGCACACGAGGTGAAAACTCGACACGTCTAGGTCAAATGCTAGGGGGTTGCGCGGCGAGAACACATTGCGCGAGTAGGAGACGAGCTTCCCGCGCGAGATGGCAAAATCACTGCGTCCGGTTTGCACTAGCTGCGCGTGTCGCAGGGCACTCTTGAGCAATCGAACGCGCTGGAGTGCAAATGTCTCGAGAAGTGCCGAATCGACAGCTTTCGGACGTATCGCGTGATGCACATTGGCAATGTAGAATACTTGCGACTCGACGTCTTCTTCTTCCTCTTCTTCCTCCTCTACTTGTTCTTCTTCTTCTTCTTCCTCCTCTACTTGTTCTGGTATTGAATCTTCCTCCTCTTCTTCATCTGGCGGGAGTGATTCGAGTGCGCTTTGTACGACTCGCAAAGTGGCTAGGTTGCTCGCTTTGCTTGCGTAAAATCCCAGCGCTACAACAATGTCTTTTCTCTCTATCATATAGACAAGCCAGATGGAAAACTCGCGAGTGGTATCAAACTCGACGGGGCTGTAGGCATTCGGAAGCGTTTCCATACCATCCGAGAATGGAAACCGCGCTCGAGCAAACCCAACGCGATTGTGATGCGTTTTGAAAAAACTCCCCAAACCCAAATTAGTGCGCTGTATGGCATTGGCCCAAAAGTCCTGTTTTACACTCGCCTCGTGCTTGATATTGAATTTGAAAAGACCCACGAGTGTCATTTCGCACACGTTGTGTAAAAAAAAAAAATGACGTCCGAGCAAAGAGATTTTTTTTTTTTTTGTCAAACGTACAAGACTAGCTTTTATCCTTGTCGAGAAAATTTCGAATGCCGTTATAATATCTTGTTTCAAACCCCGGGCGTGTGTGTATGTCTTCGTGCTTGCCTTGCTCGAAAAAAAGCAAATCCACTGGACACTTTTGCAAAATCTCGGATATAGCAGTTGCGTGAGAGATGGGTACCTCGGGATCTTTTTCGCCGTGTATGATGAGCACCGGAATCGATGGGTCAAACTCGGCCAAGCGCTCATAGTTTTTCATAATGTCGAAATTTTCCAGAATACCTCGCACCATTCCCGCGAGGCAAAACGCGAATCGGTCGGCTAGTAGGCTACACACGGACAAAAAAGTGCCCTGGAGAATGACGCCCGCGATCACAATGTCCTTGGCGGCGGCGAGAGAGATGGTCGGCACTGTTCCGATCGAAAAGCCGAATAGAAAGATGTTCTGTGGTTTGATTTTGCGACAATGCACAATCCAGTAGTAGGTGGCCGAGATGCGATCGTACATGGACTTTTCCGAGGCGCGTTTTGCGTCAATCTCCTCGCCAATGCCATAGCCCTGGTACTCGTAGGCAATCACGTGCGCGCAGAGTACTTGCGAGAGTGTGTAGAGCCATGGCTCGATACTCGCGAGGTTTTCGGCATTACCGTGCGAGAAGAGCACAATGGGCGTATCCTCGTGTGCATGTGGGTACTCGATTAGCAGCGCGGGTATCCTTGACTGTGTTTTTGCATGATGTATGAATATTAGGTTGTTGACGCCTTGTACATTGTTTCGTCTCGGAGGATAGAATGCTCGTTGTTCGATACGCCGGGAGATTGAGATCGAATCCTTGTCATTGTCAGGCACGTTTTGCTCGCCCAAAATTTCAAATTCCACTTTTGTAGCCATCCATACGTGTACGCTTTTTTTTTTTTTGGGGGTGGAAAAAAGCGCGTGTCTACACACTCGTTCAAAATCTACTGGGTGTGGAAAGATTCATTGTGCTTTCCCGAGTGAATGTTTATGTAATTTCAAACCCCATCTTTTACTGTACAAATTAGGGTATTAATTGGCCTAATAAAAATATCTCCCAACACAAAAAAAAAAAAACAACAACAAAACACGTTATCAAAAAAGATAAATATAAAAACTCTATCTTGATAACAAAAAAATATTATACAAGCGCCTTTTTTCCACTTTTTTGTACATTGACCTCTACACATACACGCACACATACACACACACACACATGCCCAAAAGACGTTTACCATGCGCAAGCGAATTGCATAAAAAGCTCTGCATTGCTCCTAGCATGGACGAAAACTGTCTCTCTATTATTCTAGAGCACTTGGACCTGCAATCGGTCCTATGCGTTTCCATGTGCTCCAAGAGCTGGAATACCATGGCGCTCGCGTACTTGACACAAAAGCGCGATTTTTCCGAGCAAATATTAGCCATATGCGCGCGATGGCTCGACAATGGTCGGATTGTGTTTGATGGCTTTCGACCCGCTCCGCAGCAATGCATCTACCTGGGCGACAAGGATATGGACAAGTGGCGCGAGTACGAGCGTTTTCTAAAGAGCTTTCTCGACTCGAGTGGCAAGTGCAAACGCGAAAAGATTGTCGCGAGCCTCGGGAGCATTTCCAACGCGCTCTCGGGCTATATCGAGGCAGTGTTTGGCTGCACGGATTTCGATGCCTGCGCGGGCACTCGACCCGATAGGATCGAGGCTTTTCGCGCTCGAGCGAGCGAGTACACGCACAAGGACGCTGTGGCGCGGTTCCTGCTGCCCATGTCATTTGATGAGATTTGCGAGTTTACGTGGAAAAAGTTCTATACCCACATGTGCGGTCCAAACCACTTTCCCGGACAACAGCCCAAACTCGAGCTGTGCCGTAGCCCGACAGACAATGCTTTCCCACGACTCGCCGACTCGATTGGAGATCTGACGAGTTTTTGGCTCGAGCGCTCGTGCGCGATTAGCATTAGCAGCACCGATCACATCACACTCGCAGACACGGGTTCGCTATTCGGACAGTTCCAGCGAGAGTTTTACAAGATGCTGCTCATGTCGAAAAACTGTCGCGTGAGCGCTATCCATATCAATGCCAATCTCGATGTGCTCAATTTCTACGAGGATGTGATCACGCAAGTGTGCAAAACGCGCAACACGAGCGTCGAGATGCTCTACTTTCGCGTGGGAGCATTTTTAGATTGCCAGGCCCTCGAGCGCATGACTCGACCGCATTTCTCGCTTCAGGGGTTTCTCGTGCCCGACAAGGAGGGAGAGACCTCCCCCGAGCCTCGGAGCTATAGCATGCACGAGAACTATGACAAACGCGCAGAGTTTGCAATCTATGCGAAAACACTTTGCACTTGACAAGTTTTTTACACTCCTCTGTCTCTCTCGACCCTCACTATACTCACCGAATGCGCGGGCTATTCAACCCCCTATGGGTATTAAGATTTTCTTGTAAAAAGCTCCATTTGTTTTCTTCACAATTAACGCCGAGTTTGTTTTTTAACTTTATCAAAGTGCACGCACACACACGATGCATCTCAAAACATTACTATGGCTAGTATCGCTTTGGCTCTGGTGCGAGTCGAGCAGTGCAGTGCTAGTTGTGCGTCAGGCTACACTCGCACAGACTTGCCTCTATCCTACAAATGGTACGCACGGAGAGTGCACGAATAGCTCGGATTGCGTGCTCGACACGACCCAGAGCGAGCAAAGCGCCGAGTGCACCGTGGCGCTCTGCGAAAAGAGCTATGGCAACACCACTTGTCGCTTTTTGCCCGCCAATGCCTACATGCCATGCGAGCTTCCGCCCGAGGAGACCGAGCCCGAGCCTAGCAAGCACTATGCCGCACGACGCGACTATTATGGCTACTATCATCCCACACCCACGCCGCTGCCCGAGGTTGAAGAGCCCGAGTCGGGCATTTGCGACAAGAGGGGCGTCTGCGCGCGCTGCTCTGATGTCAAGCAGTGCGTGCATGGCACTTGCGAATTCGAGGAGAACCCGATCGTGTCTGGCGCACTCGTGGCCAAGTGCTGGTGCGAAGAGGGCTGGCTCGGGCACGCGTGTGACACGCCCGACTGCAATTTCAAGGGTGCGTGGAGCACCGAGTCGCACTCGTGCGAGTGCTTTGGCAACTACACGGGCGCCAACTGCACCGAGTGCGCGGGCGCACCGAGCTCGAGCGACGAGACGTTTCGCTGCGTGCGTCTCGAGACTGACGAGAGCAAGTACGCGCTCGTCAAGCTTCTCAAGAGCGAAGCGGACGCGGCATGCCTCGCGAATCGAAGCGTCGTACCGGGCAAGAATGGCACCGACTGCCTCTGCAATGCGAAAGAGGACGAGGCGCTGCCACCGCCCGTGCCAACGCCCACCAAGCACAAGTCTGGCTACGACTACTCGATCAAGAGGCGCCGCAGCTATTATGCACCGACACCCACACCCGTGCCCGAGGTTGAGGAAAAGGAAAAGATCACCAACGAGGAAACACTCCTCGAGCAGCTCAAGTGGTGCAAGGACGAGTGCCTCGAGGGCCTAGTGAATGTGGGCAACCTCTACCGCAACAACAATGACACGTGCAACAGCGGCCTCGATCTGCCACTCTCGGACGATTTGCCCCTCTCGCACGAGGAGGATCCCGCGCGTGCCGAGGTGCTCGACACTTGCTCGGATCAGACGAGTCTCGCCGCCTCGCCCAATCACTATCCCGTGCTTCAGTTTGATGACACTGCGCATCACTATGCCTCTTCCTCCTACTCGCCCTCGCTCTCCAAGGATGATTTCTACGCCACGCTCACCACGCCCTACGATCGCTGCTACGCTGTGGGGTGCCCGCGCAAGGACGCCGAGCTCGTGAATCAAAAGTACACTGAATCGAGCACCATGTCGTGCGCCGAGTTTTGCTCGAGCAATGCCGCAGCTCCCGCGCCCTCGCCCTCACACTATGGCAGCTACGAGACTCCGAGTGGCTACAGCGAGCCGAGCGTTTCGTTTTGCGACCACTTGGCATGTCTCGACAATTTCGTGAGCGAGTGCGCGACCGAGGGCATTTGCACCACCACTCCCGAGGCGTCTGAGGATCACTATGACACCTCGATTCAGGATGCCTGGGAGCAGATCAAGACGCTCAATCCCGACAAGCTCGATGATCTCGAGGCCTACGAGGCGGCAAACGCTCCGATCGATGAGCTCGATGTGGCGCTCTTCTCGGCCTCGTTTCAGAGTTGCTTTCTCAATGGCTGCGCGGCCAATGCAACGAAAACCCAATCGTGCCTCGACGCCTGCTCTGATTACTCGGCCTCGAATAGTGTGTTCTGTCGCCTATTCTTCCAGCAGGGCAAGAAATCCGGACTCCTCGATGCAAACGGCACGCTGAGCTGCTCCTCGAAACCCACTCAGGCCAAGTGTGCCTCGTACTGTGCCAGCAATGCCGAGCAATGCGAGTCCTACTGTGCGAGTGACAATCGCGCGTTTGAATGCTGTGCGTTTTGCGGCGACAATACCGACTTTCCCGGATGCGGAGAGGTGTGCGGCGCCTGCACTGCTTCGAGTGCGAGCTGCCTCTCGGGCACCACGAGTCGATTCGATGACGCTCAATTCACCGGACTTTTTATTTTCAGCATGCTCCTCGCCTTTCTCGCAATCACTGCCTGCATTTGTATTCCCGCGTGCCGCAAGGAGAATGTCGCCGATATCTTGGAAACAGAGGTCTATTAACAAAAGAAAAGAAAACCCATCTTGTCCCAAACACCCTTGCCTCTTTCGTGCACACACACACACACACGTTGGGCAAATAAAAAATTCCCCATCATTGTTTCCATGTTTAGTGATCAGTTGGTACGCGAGTTGTGCTCGCCCTCGCGATCAATCTCGAGCGAGTGTGCCTTTTGCGAGGGTTTTGAAAAGACAGTGTTGCCGCAGTGCTCGCAAACGAGTCGATTCGATGACACGCCCTCTCGCGGGACAAACTGGATTTGCTCGATGGAAAAATCGCAAGCCCGATAGCACCCGCGACAATCATAGGTCACTGTGCTTACGCTCATGGGTGTAATGAAAAAAGTGTACACTCGCAAATGGTGTGTATATTTTTCCCTATAATCCAAAAAAAAAAAAAAAAAAAAAAAAATAAATACGCATCGGAAAAAGTTTTGTACAAAACTATTCTCTCAGAGCACATGGACGCATTTCTTTATTCTCATCCGGAAAGTGTTGTACGTGTGCGTGTGCGTGTGATGAATCTGTCGATTGTACCTCGGAAAAGAAAAACAGTATCCAACGATCAAGAGAGTGACGATAACAAAAAGAAGAAAAAGAAAGAAAAATCGTCGGGCAAAAGGCGCCGTATCGAAACCTCTCGTCCCGAGATTGAAAAGACTCGCGAGATTATGCAATCGGCTTTCGTCGACAAGGATGCCTCGAAACCCATCTCCCGGGCGCTGAAAAAGCTCGACAAGCGATTCTCACACGATCGCGTAAAGTGGATCGATTTCCTGAGAGATTTTCGAATTCTCATGTATTCAAACAAGAAGATGCGCAAAGCGTTTTTGCGCGGAAAGCTCTCGGTTCGCAAGCTCTTGGGCATTTTCGAAAAGGTAATGCGTACAAGACTCAATTTTTACAGGACTCGGGGGTTTTGCCTCGAGTGGACGAGATTCGACAAGCCTCTCGCGAAAAGCTATCCGAGTTTACAAAGCATCGAAACAAGAAATCCATGCCCGGACTACACACGACCAAGATACGTTGTTCGAAATGCAAAAAGAACAATGTCTATCACTACCAACTACAGACGAGGAGCGCCGACGAGGGCATGACTACATTCTACGAGTGTGCCGAGTGTGGCAATGCGTGGGTAAGAAGAAACACACACACACACATATATATACACTTTTGCATTCTAACATTATTCAGAGAGAAAAAGCCTAGAAAAGAAAACCCGCTGACGCTCTTTTTGCCCACCGAATAAACACCGATGACGTCATCAGATCTGCTGATCACATGATCAGATCGGAGGTTTCGTTGCCGGCAACGGTTGTGAAGAGCAAACCCGGGTTTGCCCTTCACGACCGGGATTGTCAGTAGTGATTTTTGCGGGTGATACGGTGTTTTGGCATGCCTTTTTT
>Ga0307380_10009789_pt1 | contig 12135 bp, 6 predicted proteins | sample UN3MG_FD_202239 | JGI IMG/M metagenome (GOLD analysis project Ga0307380, IMG submission 202239) | Soil microbial communities from Risofladan, Vaasa, Finland - UN-3 | ecosystem: Environmental > Terrestrial > Soil > Coastal area > Acid sulfate soil | place: Finland: Risofladan, Vaasa | collected... | reverse complement strand
CGCGAATACGGGGTCTTCAGCCTTGGCCGCGCAACTGAGGCCGCCCGATTGCCTCCGGGCCCTCGGGCCAAACGACATGCCCGAGTCGCTCGACGTGAGCGGTGTGCCCTACGCCCGTGTCACCACCTGGAAACACGATTTCTTCGCCGCCACCGGCCTCTACCAGCACGCCGGCCGGGGCGTCGTGGTCAAGATCGCCCGGCGCGGCGGTTTCCTGGGCATCCCCCTGAACTGGGTCGGCCGACTCCTGACCCGACACGAGGCCGACCTGCTCAACCGACTTGGCGACCTCGACGGCATCCCCCGCCTGGTCGGCATTGTTGGTGACAACGTCCTGGTCCACGCCTTCGTCCCCGGCCGGGCCCTGCACAAGGGCGAACGGGTCGATGATCACTTCTTCACCCGCTTGTCCGCCATCCTCGCCGAGCTGCACCGCCGCGGCATCGCCTACGTCGACCTCGAAAAGCCCACCAACGTCCTGGTCGCAGACGACGGAAAACCCTACCTGGTGGACTTCCAGATCAGTTGGCCCTGGCCGCTGGGATGGTTCGTCCGCACGCCGCTTGCGGCCTGGCTCTGCCGTCGTCTCCAGCAGGCCGACCTCTATCACCTGCGCAAGCTGCGCCGCCGATTCCGTCCCGATCAGATGTCCCCGCGAGAACTGGCCCAGTCCTACCACCGCCCCTGGCCCGTGCGCCTCCACGCCCGCCTCACCCGACCGCTCACCCGCCTCCGCCGTCGCGCCCTGGCCAAACTCGACCCGGTCCGCTACGACGGCGAACGAGGCCGCACCGACTGACGACCCCCCGCACCGCAACGTTAACCGGCCGCCGTTAACCGGATTGCGGTGCTCGCCCCTTTACCGACCGTGTCGGCGGGGATAGAATGATGATGTAGAGCGGTGACCGGGGCGCGACACTCCGTTCGGGGAACGACTCCGGCTTCCACACCTCAAGGCCCGAAGTTGGTCGCGGACTAACTGACTGAATGGTGCCCCAGGGTCCTCGCCTCGCAGTCAAGGAGTCCTCAAGGACATGGCCCGTCGACTCCGGCGGATATGGCGCAGCTGGCCATGCCATCTAACAGGGAAGGTCCGCATCGATGTCCGCGCGACCCGCAACGGCGTTTTCGAGCATGCTGTTGGGGCTGCTGGCAGCACTACCCATCGGCTGCCAGCCCGCCGCATCCGGCGGCTCGGACCCGCCGCCAAACGAAAACGAGGTCACAAACCCGCTTCCCGGCGAGTGCCCGGCGCCCGCGGGCTATTCCGTCACCGGTGCCCTCGATATGCCCGGATACGAGGTCTTCCCCAAACCGGGTATCCCAAAAATCGTCCGCGACGCCCCCCTGCCTGAAAGTGTCGACCTGGCCGAGTTCCTGCCCGCTGCCGGGCATCAGGCGTATCTCAACTCTTGCTGCGCCTGGGCCGCCGGCTATGGCCTCATGACTTACTTGGCGGCACTCAACATCGAAAGCTGGGGCGACGTGAACGAGCCGGAACATCACTTCAGCCCGGCCTTCCTCTTCAATCAGGCTAACACCTACGCCCTGGGCGGCTCCGATCATGCCAGTTGCTGTGAGGCCGGCGTGCGACCCGCCGACCTGTTTGAGTTACTCCGCGATGAGGGATGCGCGACCTGGGCCACGATGCCCTACACAACCGAGGCCTGCTCATCTTCGCCCGACGATACCGCTCGAGCCGAGGCGGCCGAATTCAGGATCACCCATTTCTCGGCTGTTGCAGATGCTCACGACCCCACCAGCATCAAGGTCCACCTCGGGGCCGAGAAGCCGAGCCCCGTCCTGGTGACTTTGATGGTCGGCGACGTGTTCGAAGACCTTACCGCCGGCGGCATCTACGCCACGCCGGAGGAAGCCGGCGGGATGTACCACGCGGTTCTGGTTGTCGGCTATGACGATGAGCGCGCGGCGTTCAAGATCATGAACTCCTGGGGGACCGACTGGGGCGACCGCGGTTTCGGTTGGATCTCCTACGACGTATGGCCGGACGCGCTTCACCAGGCATTCGAGGTCGGTAACTGTCTCAACTCGTCTTATGCCCGCGAATGCTTCGAGGCCGCCGGTGGCACGCATGTGAACAACGTGCGCGCCGGCTGCGCGTTCAACCCGCTGTTTGACTCCGATGGCGACGGGTATCCCGACAGCGTGGAGATCAAGTTCGCGGGCTACGGCTTAAACCCATATGAGCCCGACGAGAACCCCGACTTCGAGGTCATCGACGATGCCGACGGCGACGGTTGGCCCATCCTGAGCGAGGTGGCCTTCGGGACCGATCCCGAGGATGCCCAGGATTTCCCCTTCACCTGCGGCTACGAGTACCCCCCGAAGTTGATCGAGGCCCCCGAGGCCGTGGTCTGTGTGGACTACCTGCTGTTTCACGAGAGAAGCTTCGCCAGCGGCGGCACCGGCCCGCGCGGAGTGACTGTGGCGGACCTCAACCAGGACAGCCTGCCCGACGTCGTGCTGGCCAACAGCGACTTCGACGGCACCGGCTCCGGGGCGAACGTGACGGTCCTGCTCGGCCGCGGGGATGGAACGCTCGATGCGCCGGCCGTCGTCGCAACCGGCCAGGCGCCGCGGTACTTGGCCACGGGTCTCTTGAACGGGGACGCATTCGTTGATCTGGTCTTCACCGACGACGATCGAGAGACCGTCAACGTCCTGCTCGGCAACGGTGACGGGACCTTCCAGGCCGGTCCAATCCTGACCCTGGCGGGGGGCGCCGGCCCGATCGCCCTAGCCGATCTCGACGCAGACGGTCCTGTCGATCTGATCGTCCCCGGCACGGATACGACGAACCTCTTCTTCGGCGCCGGGGACGGGACCTTCCCGACTCAGCAGACGGTCGATGCCGGCTTCTCCAGAACACCGGTCGTCCCGGCCGACCTGAACGAGGATGGCGTCGTCGATCTGGCCGCATACCGATTTGTCGACGGGCGCTTCGGCGTCGTCGTCGTGCTCGGTGCGGGCGACGGAACGTTCACCGAGGCGGAATACATCGACTTCGGCCCGCTCGAAATCGGTATCTCCGTTCCCATTGCTCTGGCGCCGGGGGATTTTGACGGCGACGGCCACACCGATCTGGCCGTCGCCCTGGTGGCCAACTCGACGGTCTCGATCCTCTTCGGAGCGGGCGATGGCACGCTGCCCCGGCGACAGGACGTGTCCACGACGGCCTTCGTGGGCCAGCCGGACGGATTGGCCGCCGCCGACGTAGACCGCGATGGTGTGGATGACCTGGCCCTGGCCAGTCAAACGGGCGACGCCGTCGTCCTGCGCAGCAACGCAGACGGCACCTTCACCGAATCGAGCCACACCGTCGCGGATGGCGAGATTGCGACGATCGTCAGCCTGGCGGTCGGCGATCTGGACGGCGACGCCGACGGTGACATCATCGTTCCGGTCGGCGTGCCACCGGATGTGGTTGTCCTGCGGAACGTCTGCGAACCGAGCGATGGGACCTAGCCACTTGGAGCGTCATCATTCATCCGGCGGAGATCGCCGACCACCTTCATTATCGAAAGGACATTACGATGAGCACACGACGAACGCGATTGGCGTACATGATTGCCTGCGCGGCGGTTGCGGGCCTGGCAGGCTGCGTGTCGAGCGGAGGTGGCGGCGGTGATGGCGGTGACGAAGACGGAACCGATGGCGTGACGAGCGGCGAAATGGCCATGCTCTCCCCGCCAGACTTCGAGGTTGTAGGCGGCAGTGCCCCGACTTATGCGTGGACGCAGGTCTCCGGCCCACTAGTTACGCTCGACGATGCCACGGCAAAAAACCCGTCCTTCCCTGCACCGCAGGTGAACGAGGCGACGGTCCTGGGGTTCAAGGTGGAGGTGACCTCAGGTGGCACTACGCTTATTTTTGACGTGGAAGTGGTCGTCCACCCCGCCGCCGATGAGGCGCATGGAGGCGGGGGCGGAGGCGATGGCGGAGGTGATTCTCCGCTGGCAACGTGCGGTCAGGTGGGCGGAGCGTGCGTAAACAACGGCAATTGCTGCATTGGCCTCACCTGCAACGCCCAGACCAACATCTGCGAGGAAGGGGGCGTTGAGGGCGAGGGCGAAGGGGAGGGAGAGGAAGGTTGTGGAGGTGGCCCTGACGGTCTGGTTTCGGTCAATGGGGGGGGTGGCGCGTTGGCAGACCGCCTGGGTGGTGCGACATTCACCGGTGACGCGACTGGTGAGCTTGTTGCCGGCACACTGAGCCTGGCTTTCGATGCCGACGGCGTGCTGATCCATTTGGGGGGAACGGCTATTGGCGGCCTGCTCGGCTTGCCGGAACAGAGCGAGGTATTCTTTGATTACGGACGGCAATCTGTCACGGGCACATATGCGACCGAGGGCGGTACCCGGACTTTGGAGGAGTTCCTTGCCGAGTCTGAACAAAGCATCGAGCTCTGCCGAGTTGTGGTGCTTTTGGTGGGCGACTCGCTGAGCGTTCGAACGGGTTATCTAGCGGAACTGGCATCTCATCCGACGGGCGAGCAGACAGTCGAACTCGAAGCCACCCTGCGGTTCCAGACCGACGACGAGCTTCGAGGCGCCCTGGGGACGTCTTGGTACTCGGATAGCCAAGCACTGCTCTTCCTGCTTCAGCGTGATTGATCGGTCGGCATCCGCGGCTCACGGCTTGGACTTGCGCGAGCAGATTCCATCAGACGGGCGCCAGGATGACTGCCATGGGTATGACAACGCAACAGAACCGCTCGGACGGACATGCTTCGATCAAAGATCACCACCGAGGATCGTAGTTATCGAAAGGACGGCACGATGAACACACGACGAACGCGCCTGGCGTGTACGGTCGTTTGCACGGCGTTGGCGGCCCTCGCGGGCTGCCAGTCCGGGGGCGGAGGAGGTGGCGGTCAGCCTGGCGAAGACCGGGGCGGCGGCGGACCGACCGGGGAGATGATCACGCTGTCTGCGCCGGAGCTGGCAGCGGCCGGCGGCGCACCGACGTATGCCTGGACGCAGGTGTCAGGGCCGCCGGTCGTGCTCGACGATCCGACCTCAAGAACGCCGTCGTTCCCCGTACCCGACGTTCAGGAAGCGACCATCCTCGGCTTCGAGGTGGAGGTGACTTCGGGTGGCACCACGCTGACCTTCGACGTGGAGGTGGTCGTCCACCCAACAACCGCCGACGGCGGCGGTGGACCCGCCCCGGTGCCGGTCATCTGCGGGCGGGAGGGCGCCCCCTGCCTCTTAGACAGCGATTGCTGTGCAGAACTGGTGTGCGGCGAACTCGGCTGGTGTGCAGACGGCGGCGGCGAGGCCCCGGCCATCATCGGCAACGTCCCACCTTCACTGACCATCACCTCGCCCGTGGAGGACCTGACCGTTGTTCAGGGCGAACAGTTCGAGATAAGTTGGACCGACTCTGATCGAGACTCGAACGCCCTGATCTCCTTCGCTTTGGTGGATGCATCTGAACCGGATTGGGTCGTCCCGCTCGTCGAGGGGTTGCTCGAGAACGACCTCGATGCCAACCTCGACTGGACAGCCCAGACTTTCACCGCCAGCACCGAGTTGGCGACGCCGGGCGATTACTACATCCGCGGTACGATCGACGACGGCGTCAACGCCCCGGTGGTGACATTCGCCACCCATGCCGAGCCCGACGCCGAGAGGGTACTGCTGACCGTGCGGCAACAGGGCTTTGTCCCGGCATAACCACAGGATGACCACAGACAGTCACGTTCCGGGCCGACGTTCGATGCGATAACGCCACCGAGCCGCCCGGTGGGGCGACCCGATGGCGTCGGATTCACTGCTCGTCAATGCTGTGGCTGTCGTCAGTGACCGCTCCTTCACGGTCGCGGCTCGGTTCACATCTTCGGCGCGTTGGCCCTGACCCACTCGGTCGATACCGACTTGGGACGCGTGATGGCCGTGCCCATGGCCCGGTTCAGAATCAACTGGGCCATCATGCCCATCGCTCGCGATACCGAGAACAGCACCGTGTAGTACGCGAACTCGGTCAGACCGTAGTGGTAGAGCAGGGCCCCCGACCCCGCGTCCACGTTGGGCCAGCAGTTGGCGATCGGGGCCTTGCCGGCCTTGACCCGCTCCTCCGAGAACTCCTGTAGAACCTTCGGCACCACGTCAAACACGTGGGACACGGTCTGGAACACCGGATCGTTGGCCAGGTGGTGCTTGCCGAACTCCAGGAACCCGGCGTAGCGCGGGTCGGTCACCCGCAGAACCGCGTGACCGTAGCCCGGGATCACCTTCCCGGCGCGAAGCGTGTCGAAGGCGAACTCGCGCAACTGCTCCTCGCTGGGAACGCCGCCGAACTTCTCCATGGTCCGCAGAATCCACCCCAGGCACTCCTGGTTGGCCAGGCCGTGCAGCGGACCAGCCAGGCCGTTCAGGCCCGCCGAGACCGAGTAGTAGATGTCCGACAGGGCCGAGCCGACCGTGTGGCAGGTGTTGGCCGATACGTTCCCGCCCTCGTGGTCCGAGTGGAAGTTCAGATACAGGCGCATCAACTCCGCAAAGCTGCCTGTGGGATCGGGCACCCCCAGCATGTTCGCGTAGTTCGATCCCCAGTCCAGGCCCGGCGTCCAGGGAATGAACACACCTTTGTTGTAGCGGATGCGGTAGACACCGGCCGCAACGCTCGGCATCCGGGCCATCAGTGCCAGGGCGTCCTCCAGCATCGGGATCCAATACTCCTGCTTGGTCATCCCCTTGTCGTACCACTGCCGGAAAACGCTCTCCCGTTCCATGACCAGCACCGCGGTGTCCAGCATGCACATCGGGTGGCTGTCCGAGGGCATGGCCTTCAAGACGTCCCAGACGTAGTTCGGTACCTGCGAGCGCTTGTCCAGGTCCTGCTGGAAGGCGGCCTTCGCCGCCGCGTCCGGCTCCTCGCCGGTCAGCAGCAGGAAGAAGATCTCCTCCGGCCACAGGTGCTTGATCTCCAGCAGCGGGCGCCCCCGAATGATCAGACCCTTGTCGGGCTCGACGACGGAGGTGTCGCAGATCATGCTCTTGACGCCGCGCATGCCTCCGTAGGCCTGGGTCACCGAAACTTGTGATATCGCCTTGTCGCCATACTCCTTAAGAACGTTGCCAACCTCCTCGCGCCAAACCGGAATCTTTTTCGCCAGTGTCTCTTGCAGTGTTCCCATGGGACCTCCTCAGAATTGGAATTTGTCTGTGACGGGGCCGGGCCCGATTGTCCGCAAGGAGTCCGAACCTACTGCAGCGTACTTTACAGGCCCGCTCCCCGTTCGGCAAGAGCGCCCGGACCAGCCCCCCAGGGTTTTGGTGATCGGCGCGATCGCCCCGAAAGCACCCCGGCGTGTCGGCTTCGATGACCGCACCTCAAGCTCGTCCCCGAGGTGCCGCGATGCGGATGGCGGGGGGGCGACGGAACGATCGGTCTCCGGGTCTGCCGGAACTCGTTTGCTGATAGACAGTTCCGGCGCCGTGGCATCGGTGATGCGGACAGCGGCGGTTCGCCCCCCAACAGGCGTGTCGGTGTTTAAGCTGCTTCCATGCTCTGCCAGGTGTGCGGCCGTCCGGCAGCGGCAAGGGCCTTGAAGAGGCCCCCGATCCGGGCCCCGGTTTGGGGGGCAGCCGCACCGTGACCGGCGGGCGGCCTGTTTTCGTTCCCCCCGGGCGGACAACGCGATCGGCCTTCAAGGCGTGCCACGCAAGCCCATGACCGTTCGGGTAGAATGGGACGGTGGAAGGAGCCAGGCGTGATCTATGACATTTCGCCGCCGGTGACGGCGCGGCTGGCCGTGTGGCCTGGGGATGTGCCGTTCTCTCGGCAGATTCTGACGGACCTGCGGGCCGGTGACGGCACCACGTCATCCGCGTTGCACGGGACGGCGCACCTCGGCGCCCATGCCGATGCGCTCGGCCACGTTGATCGCCGGGGCGCGCCCATCGACGCGATGCCTCTGGATCGCTATCTGGGACCGTGTCAGGTCGTCCGGGTCTCGGTGGGCCGAGGTGCGGCCGTCGCGCCGGGTGCGATCACCGAGCCGATCAAGGCCCCGCGCGTGCTGATCGCAACGGGCACGTATCCCGATCCGGAACGGTTTAACGAAGATTTCGCGGCCTTGTCCGTCGAGCTGATCGACGACCTGCACGCCCGGGGTGCCGTTCTGGTCGGCGTCGATACGCCCAGCGTGGATCTGTATGCGGCCGCCGATCTGCCGGTGCACAAACGACTGGCCGGTTACGGCATGGCCAGCCTCGAAGGGCTGGTGCTGGGTGAGGTACCGGCGGGAATCTACGAGTTGATCGCTCTGCCGCTTCGGCTGGTGGGTTGCGACGCGAGCCCGGTGCGGGCCGTCCTGCGGGAGTTGCCTCCTTCCGGATTGGCATAGTCGCGTTCTGCGCTCCCCACAGTGGGCGATCCGCTTCTTCGCGGTCGCAGTTCGGTCTGTCGGCGCGAGCAGCGCTATTGAGTGGGGTGGACGACCATGATCCGGTCGAGCGGCTTGCGCTTCAGGGCCTCGGCGGGGACGCGGCAGTCGTCGGCGGGATAGCCGACCGGGATGAGCGCGTAGGCCCGCTCGTGCGCGGGACGGCCGAGGACCTCGGCCAGGAACTTCATCGGGCTGGGCGTGTGGACCAGCGTGGCCAATCCGGCGTGGTGAGCGGCGGCCAGCAACAGACCCACCGCGATCCCGATGGACTCGGCCGGGTAGTACACCTGCCCGCCGTCGTCGTCCTTGATGAGCTGGAAGACGACGATCAGCCAGGGGGCGATCTCGAGGTAGGCCTTGTGCTCGTCGGTGCCCAGCGGGGCCAGGTCGGCCAGCCAGCGCTCGCTGGCCCGTCGTTGGTAGAACTCGCGCTCTTCAGCCTCGGCGGCTTCGCGGATTCGGTGCTTCAGGTCGCGGTCCTGCACACAGACGAAGCGCCAGGGCTGCTTGTTTGCTCCGCTGGGGGCGGAGCCGGCCGACCGCACCATCCACTCGATGGTCTCTCGTGACACGGGTTTGTCACAGAACATGCGGACGGAGCGCCGCTTGCGGATGGTCTCGTAGAAGCCGCGGGCGGCGACCTCCGGTGGCGCGCCGGGGTCGTAGCGGTCATCATGCGGTACGAAGATCGGCTCGCTCATAACACAAAGGGTAGGCCCCGCACCGGGCGCGTCAATCGGCCGAGGGGCCGCCGGGCAGGGGCCCTGGCCGTGCCGCAAGCTGCAGCTCCTTCACCCAACAATACAGCACCGGCACGACCAGCATGGTCATGATCTCGATGACCATCCCGCCGAACGAGGGGATGGCCATGGGCACCATGATGTCCGAGCCGCGGCCGGTGGAGGTCAGCACCGGCAGCAGGGCCAGGATCGTCGTTGCGGTGGTCATCAGGCAGGGGCGGATGCGGCGCTTGCCGGCCTCGAGCGTGGCCAGGCGTGTCTCGGCCGCGGTGTCCGGTGAACGCCTGGCGAACGAGTCCTTCAGGTAAGTGGCCACCACGACTCCGTCGTCGGTGGCGATGCCGAACAGCGCCAGGAAACCCACCCAGATGGCCACGCTCAGGTTGATCGGGTGGGCCTGGAAGAGGTCCCGCAGGCTGGAGCCGAAGACGTCCCAGTCGAGGAACCACGGCTGGGCGTAGAACCAGATCATGAGGAAGCCGCCCGACCAGGCCACCAGGATGCCCGAGAAGACCAGGCCGGCGGTCACCACGGACTTGAACTGCAGATAGAGAATCACGAAGATAATGAACAGGGCCAGAGGCAGGACCACCATCAGCTTTCTTTCCGAGCGGACCTGGCTCTCGTAGGTGCCGGCGAAGCTGTAGCTGACGCCGGCCGGCAGTTCGAGCTCGCCCGATCGGATCTTCTCTTTCAAGTAGGCGTCGGCCCGTTCGACCACGTCCACCTCCGCGTGGCCCGGTTTCATGTCGAACAGGACGTAGCCGATGAGGAAGGTGTCCTCGCTCTTGATGACCTGCGGGCCGCGGACGTACTCGATGCGGGCCAACTGGATGAGGGGGATCTGCGTGCCGTCGGGCGCGGGGACCAGGATCTTCTCCAGAGCCTCGATACTGTCGCGCAGCTCGCGGAGGTAGCGCACGCGAACCGGGAAGCGTTCGCGCCCCTCGACGGTGGTGGTCAGGCGTTTGCCGCCGATGGCGATCTCGATCACGTCCTGCACCTGGCGCACCATGATGCCGTAGCGGGCGATGGCCTGTCGGTCGATGTCGATCTCCAGGTAGGGCTTGCCGATGATGCGGTCGGCGATGACGGCCGACGGCTCGACCGCGGGGACTTCCTTGAGAAACCGTTCGATGGCCAGGCCGACCTGCTCGATCGATTCGAGGTCCGGCCCCTTCACCTTGACGCCCATGGGGGCCCGCATGCCGCTCTGGAGCATGACGATCCGGGCGGCGATGGGCTGAAGCCGCGGGGCCGAGGTCGTCCCGGGGATCTTGCCGGCCTCGACGATCAGGTCCCAGATGTCTTCGGGATTGTTGACGCCGGGCCACTCCTGCCGGTCGTCGTTCAGATCCGGGTCCAGCGCCGGGCGCCAGAGTCGGAAAGGCATGCCGTCGCGATCGGGAATCAGCCGCCCATGCTCGTCGCGCGGGAACTTGCCCCGCACGTAGTAGGGCTCACCGTCGGGCGCGGGGACGGGCGTTCCGTCTTCCGTGCGGAACAGGTCTTCCTCACCTCGGTCAAACCGGAACGTCAGCCGGCGTCCCGAGCGATCGGTCAGGTACTGCGGGTGGTAGTTGATGACGGTCTCGATCATGGACAGCGGGGCGGGGTCCAGCGGGCTGTCCACTCGGCCCAGCTTGCCCACGGCCGACTCGATCTCCGGGATCTGCTGGAAGGCCATGTCCTGCTTCTGCAAGACGTCGATGACCTCGCCGATGGAGGCGTGGGGCATGGTCACCGGCATGTAAAGGTAGGAGCCCTCGTCCAGCGGAGGCATGAACTCCTTGCCGAGTCCGGGGAACTTCCCGGCCAGGAAGGTCCCGGCTTCGGAGTCCCGCACGTTCGTCGGCAGCCAGCCGAAAGTCCCGTCGAAGCCGCGCCAGGCCATCAGTCCGGCGACGACGATGAGCGCGGGCAGGAGCAGGAACGTTCCCTTGTGATCCAGCGCCCACCGCAAGAGGTACGGATAGACCGCCTGGAACAGTTGGAAGAGCAGTAGCAGTCCGCCGATGGTGCCGCCGACCAGGATGACGTTGCGCAGCAGACCTTTCTCCGGGCCGATGGGCAGCCACTGCTGCGACAGCACGATCAACACCGCGACAACGACGATGGCGTTGGCGATCCAGGGGACAAGCTTGCGGACGGCCCCGGGCAGAACGGGGCCGATGAGGCAGTAGACGCCGATCAGCACCAACAGCCCGCCCGCCCACCACCAGCGCAGACCGATGATGAGCACCAGGCCAGCGATCACCAGCGCCGCGTAGAAGAACGTGCTCAGCTTGCGGCGGCGCCCGGTGCCCCGCGTGAACAGCAGGTGGGCGGCGGGCGGGATGATCGTCAGGGCCACGATCAGCGAGGCGATCAACGCGTAGGTCTTGGTGAACGCCAGCGGCTTGAAGAGCTTGCCCTCGGCCGCCTCCATGGTGAACACGGGCAGAAAGCTGACCACCGTGGTCGAGACGGCGGTCAGCACCGCGCCGCCGACCTCGCTCGAAGCCCGGTAGACGATCTCCAGGCGGTTCTCCTTGGGGTCGGCCTCGGACAGGTGCCTGAGGATGTTCTCGCAAATGATGATGCCCATGTCGACGATGGTGCCGATCGCGATGGCGATTCCCGACAGGGCCACGATGTTGGCATCGACACCCGTGACGCGCATGGCGATGAAGCACATCAGCACCGCCAGCGGCAGCAGTCCCGAGATGAGAATCGAGCTGCGCAGGTGCCGCACCATCACCACCACGACGATGATGGTCACCAGAATCTGCTGAAGCAGTGCGGCGCTGAGCGTGCCCAGCGTCTCGTAGATCAGGCCGGTGCGGTCGTAGAACGGGACGATGGCCACTCGACTGACCGTGCCGTCGGGCAGGGTCTTCTTCGGCAGCCCCGGTGATATCTCCTTGATCTTGGCCTTGACGTTCTTGATGGCCGCCAGCGGGTTCTCGCCGTAGCGGACGACCACCACGCCGCCGACCA
>Ga0307380_10009784_pt1 | contig 12137 bp, 11 predicted proteins | sample UN3MG_FD_202239 | JGI IMG/M metagenome (GOLD analysis project Ga0307380, IMG submission 202239) | Soil microbial communities from Risofladan, Vaasa, Finland - UN-3 | ecosystem: Environmental > Terrestrial > Soil > Coastal area > Acid sulfate soil | place: Finland: Risofladan, Vaasa | collected... | reverse complement strand
CACCGGCCCTGCCGCCTACCCAGTTCCCTGTTGCCAGAGGGTGTGCCAGTCTTTCGGTAAGTACATCGGCCCTGACTACAGTTACAACATTAAGGTCGCGATTACGCATATTGGCCCGCTCTAACTGATATTTTATATCCCTGGTCAGCCTGTTAAATGATACTCTAAATAGATCTTCCATCAGATCCCCGCTGAGTTTGAGACGTTTATTGGAATAATGATCCTTATCATCAGGTTGTCTTTTTCCAAGAGCCAGCTCAAAACAAGCTTCGGCCATCCTGCCAAGATACTGGGCTTTGACGATCTTGTGCGCAGGGTCGTTGCCAATATGGGGCAATAAATACCTGTCAATTACATAATTGGCTCGTTTTACCTGATATTCCCCGGTCTGGCCTGCAGCTACCCTGCTCCCCACCTTTTCAACAGCTTCTTCCACGGTATGGACCTCTGCTTCTTCCAGGTTCTCAAGCATGAATTTGATGATTTCAGGGTCATAAGATACTGAATTTACAATATCTTCATCAGTCTCTATACCCAGCGCCCGTATCATAGTGATAAAACTCAAACGTCCTGATATGGAAGGGAAACTAACTTCGAGGATTGATTTTCGACCGCGTTCGACCACTACTAATGCCCGGTATCCCCGGCGTTCACTGAATACCTTGGAAACCTCGATCTTATCTCCATATCGTTCCTCGTTGTCAACCAGGATCTTATTTGGAGCCAGATCTTCTAATGTCATAATAACCCTTTCAGTCCCGTTTACAATGAAATATCCACCAGGATCCAGAGGATCTTCTCCAAACCTGATCATTTCATCAGGGGTCAAATCGGCCAGGTTACAGGCCTTGCTCATCAGCATTATTGGGAGCTGGCCAATCACAGCCTCAACAGGTTCTTTTTCATCTTCTCCCTGTACTATGATCATTTCAAGATAAATTGGAGCCGAATATGTAATATTCCTGAGTCTGGCATCGTTAGGATATAATAGGTCCTGTGCACCATCGGCTTCCTTTACCATAGGTTTGCCTATCCGGATTTTTCCTAATCTAACATAAGTATCTTCAATATCTGTTTCAATAATTCCCTGTTCATAAATGACTTTTTGAATTCCGTAATTCAAAAAATCATTGAAAGAGTCCAAATGATGTCTTACTATATTGTCCTTGGTAAAATAAGCTCGAGATAATACACCTAAATCTAGCACGCTATCGCCCCTTCTAAATAATACAAAATAAATTCTTGGCAGTTCAATTTCTGTCCAAATGATTATTCAATTACCAGTCTGTAGAATTCAGCTTCACCGGCTGTCTGGCTTTTTCTTATGATTTTAACTATATCGCCCATCTGGGCATTTATTTCCATAATAACTGGGTCAGTGATTTTTATTTTTGGAAGCTGCTCCTTTTCTATATCATATTTTTTTAGAACCTGGTTTGCCTCATTGTCGGATAATAAAATATGCTCCGGCACTAATTGATGATTCAATAAAATAAAACTCTTCGGAATTTTCTGACTTTTCTGACTTTTCGAACTTTTCATTATTACATTCATCCCCCTAGGGTGTGAAAAGCGGGCTCGGAGGGATTTGAACCCCCGACCATCTGGTATCTTCAAATGAATGTTGATATTCCATCCATTGTAAAAGCCAGGTGCTCTGCCTAGCTGAGCTACAAGCCCACTGATTTTCAGCGCTAACTATATCTAATATTTCTGCAAAATTGTGCATATTTTTTTTGCTGACCAATTCTTCACCGGGTTGAATATTAAACATAAAGACGTCGCGCTGGGGTAACGCCCTTTTAATGGGCGCATTAGATTTAAACCTTTCCTTCACCCCCTTTAAATTTAACATAAGTACCTGGATGTAAGTTGAAATAAATTATTCTCAAATAATACTATTCTTTTTCATCATTCTTATTTGTTGTTGGAGTTGGATTTTTGGTCTTTTTCTTATTTCGGTAATAACTCAATGGGTGCCCGATATTTTTACACAGTTCATCTTTGCCGAAGCAATTGCCATACGTGATCATGGTGGCGCAGGAAGGTGGTTTATATTTAGTGCCCGTGCCGCCTGAGATATGATCTACTTGATAACGGGTCATATCTTCATTAAAATCAGGAGATACATTAAACATCTGTATGATCTGGTCAACTGTAAGACCGATATTTATCAAGAACGAAGTCAGTGCAAATCGTGCCGAATGGGCAAGATTAACCCCTGCCTGGGCATTTGACAGAAGATGAACGACACAGGGCGGGAACTCATCTGGGGCGACATCTCCGAATCCCTCTTCATCGAACTCGGATTTACTAGCTTCAAGCCGGATTTTAATTTCTTCAATGTCTTCTTTTAGTATCTTGCAGAATCTATCAGGCACCTCAAGAGGTAATGATGCAGATATGCGCCCTCTTATGGCTTCCTGGAGAAGGCGGGCATACTCTTCTTTTGTGATATTGACAAAACCGGAATTCAACCTGCGGTTCACCAGTTTCCAGTTCAGGGCTCTCATACCTGCGGCGCCTCTTATGTAATCTGTAAAATGTATCCTGAAGCCACCCTCTGTGATAGCTGCATTGATATCTAAATCTTTCCCGATCTCCTGAATAAATGCCTCTTCTTCCCGTTTCATTAACACATAAGCAGATTTTGCTTCGGCCAGCCCGTATCGCCTGATTAGAAAAGCATCATCTATACAAGAAATTATTATCCTGCAAATTGGGTATGAAAGTAATTCGGCAATATTATTGATCCCTTTGTCTTGCGTGATCTCACCCTGGATAGCCTGAATGACCCTTATTTGGGCCCGGTACCTGGCTATATCAAAAGCTCTGGAAGTTAGAATATTTTCAATTGACGTACCCATATCTGCAACATAATCAGCTGCCTGGGTCAAAAAAGGATAATTTGAAAGTTTTGCAACATCCATTATAAATTAATTTGATTCTATCCTGGGTGCCAATAGATAACTTACATTACCATTGCCCCCCGCGATCTTGAAATTTATCAAGGTAGGATAATCCTTTCCAAGTTCAATAGTTACTTCATTGGATTTGCCTGCAGATTTGATCATGTCAGATAAATAATCAAGTGAGAATAATGCCCTGGCATCTCCAGAGTCCAGGCTTATTAATTGATCTTTTTTCATATCCAGACGCATACGGTCCGAATCGCCTTCTGCTTCCAGATAGAAAATGTCCCCATCAACGCCCATGCACATGTGATCGGATACTTTCTCGGCAGCTTTTATTGCCCGTCTCAATTCGGCACCAGCCAGCACGATCCTGGCCGGAAGGTCAAGCTTGGGTACTTTTGGTTCTTTGCGGATAGAGGAAGGATCAAGGAGTGAGATCTTATATGTCAGACCACTCATTTTAACAATAAGTTTGTGCGTTTCTTCATCAAGTTCCAGCTCTACGGTTTCAGCTTTTTCGGCCATTCCAAGAATATCATTAAGCCGATTCAAATCCACCCCGATCTCACCATCGGTTGCAGTAAATTCCTCAAAGGCCCCTGGTTTTAGTGTCAAGTCTACCATTGCTACGTTGGCAGGGTCAACAGCCCTTATAGATAATCCATCAGGTGTTAGATTAATCTTTGCCTCATCTACAATACTTGAAACAGCTTCTATCGTTTCCTTGAGTTTTTCAGATTCTATAATCGCCTTGAACATTTGCTGCCTCCCTCCTTGGAAGGGAAATATATGTGAAATAGATGGTTGTCCATAAGTGATAATGAGTTATAAAAATTTCTAATAGAAAACCATATTATCAAACCAAACATAATTGATAACATGAATTATCTTGCCTGCCCTGTATGCGGCCAGCCATCTGATACCCAGATAGAAGGTAAATGCAAAGACTGTTTTTTACAATCCATAAATTTTGCAAGTATCCCGCTTGTAGTGCATACTATAGTATGTCCCATGTGCGGAGCATTCAAAAAAAGTGGAAGCTGGGTGGAATCAAATGATGAAATTGAAGAAATAATCAACAATACCATTAACAAAGAATTGAAGATCCTTCCTGGTTCAGAGGATATCCTGGTTTCTATCGAATTTACCGATACCAATCCCTCGATATACCTGGCACATATCAAGGTAACTGGAAATATCAAAGGTGTTAAAGCCCATGCTGAATTGGATTCAGAAATACGGGTAGTTAAAGAAACCTGCGATGCCTGCAGCAGGTTATCTGGCGGCTATTATGAGAGCATAATCCAGATCAGGGCAGAAGGGCGGTTTCCTGATGAGGATGAGGTGGTAAAAGTGTTGGAACTGGTATATGAAATTGTGGAACGCCAAAAACTAAAAGGAGACCGGCTTTCGTTTATCAGTAAAGAAGAAAAACTCCATGAAGGTACTGATGTATATGTTGGCTCTAACAGCACTGCCAAGCAGATATGCCGCATAGCAGGTGAACGATTCGGGAGTACATTTTCGGAATCTCCTACATTATCAGGCAAGAAGGATGGAAAGGAGATCTACCGGATAACGTACAGTCTCAGGCTGCCCAGGTTAAAGCCAGGCGATATTATCAATGTTGAAGGAAAAACCGTACTGGTCAGACATTCTGGTAAAAGAACCTCTGGGTTATACCTTGATTCTGGACTGGAATTTGCTGATAATACAGACAGATTGAAAAACAGCAAAAATGTCAGTTCCATAAAAGATGCTGAGCCTGTAGTACTGTTGTCGATTGAAAATGACACTGTACAGGTGATGCATCCAAAGACCTTCCGACCCGTGACCTTAAAGAAACCTGCTTACCTATCAGTTGAAGGTGGTGAAGAGATCAGGGCAGTTATTATCGGGGATGATATTTTCATTTTGCCGTAGGTGTTACTGATGAAAGCTTTACTGGTGCCAAAAGTTGATCTGGAAACGATCAGAAAAAAACTGCTGGGATCAGGATCTCTGGATAAAAGACGTAAAATAACAAGACACGGAGAACTTTTTGAGATCCCTGTTTTGAAAGACCCGGAATTCAGATCATATACCAGTATTATCCAGAGCCCGGCAGAATATTATGCCCCTGCTCCAACCTTGAAATGTCTGTTAATGGAACAGCTGGACAATGAAAAACTTGATCTGCTGCCCCGGAGCTGGCAGATATTGGGGGATATTGTAATCACTTCTATGCACCCTGACCTGCTGGCTGTGAGGGAACAGGTGGGAGATGCCCTTCTCAAGATGCACCCATATTGCAGGAGCGTGTATCTGGATGAGGGGATCAAAGGAGATCTGCGCCGTCCCAGTAGAACACTTATAGCTGCAAAAGCTGGTACGTTAGAGCCGGGATCGACAATTCATAGAGAGAACGGATGCCAGTTCAAACTGGATGTTACCAAGGTCATGTTCAGCAAGGGCAACCTGAAAGAAAAGGCCAGGATGGCAAAACTGGGGAGCGAGGAATTTGTGGTTGATATGTTCGCAGGTATTGGATATTTCACCATACCCATGGCAGTTCATTCCAGGCCAAAAAAAATACTAGCTATCGAACTGAACCCTGATTCCCATAAATATCTGGTTGAGAATATCAAGCTCAACAATGTGGAAGATATTGTTGAACCTGTGCTTGGGGATTGTATTGAAAAAACACCGACCTCTGCAGCTGACAGGACAATAATGGGATATGTGAAGCATACCGGTCATTACCTTAAATACGGCATCCTGGCCCTGAAACCAGGTGGAGTGCTTCATTATCACGACACAATACTTGTACATTCTGATTATTTATCAGCACTTGATGAGATCAGGGCCAGGATCGAAATTGAGGCCAGTGCCCAGGGTCGCACCGCCGAGATGCTGGACTGGTGCAGGGTAAAGAAATATTCACCCGGGGTGTGGCATGTGGTAGTGGATGCCAGGATAAATTGAACTGGAAAAGTTTTCATTTTTTTTCCCATTTTTCCAGGTGCATGACCTTTGACAGAGTGGAACCTTTGATTATTTCATCCCGTATCCGGTTCTCGTTCTTTTCCACTTCCACTGCGCGCCTGGCAAGTTCGTATGCCCGCTCCTTTGGCACTACAACCACACCATTGTCGTCACCCACAATATAATCGCCCTGGCGCACCACCTGGCCAGCGCATTTTATCTCTGCATTGATCTCACCAAAGCCTTTGGGCTCACCTGCATTTGGTACTACTGCCTTTGCAAATAACGGGAATTCAAGTTTCCTGATATCATCCACATCCCGCACTGCCCCGTCAATAACCACTCCGGCTATACCTTTGTTTATACAGCTCAGGGTGGCCAGTTCACCCCAGGGGGCTACCCTGTCGTTGCCGCCGTTATAGATCACTATGACGTCCCCCTCTCTGGCAACATCTATTGCCTCAACTGTCTTTGCCCAGTCCCCTTCAAAGGTCTGGACAGTTACAGCAGGCCCCACCATCTTAAGTCCCGGATTTAGAGGGAATAATCCATGCATTGCACCTTTGCGGTGCATGGCATCACTGATATTGGGGGTGGATACCTGGGTAAGCAACAGTCTGGTCTCTTCCTCAATTGGGAGATTTTTGATAATTGATGCATTTGGCTTATCCATACTCTGACGTATCTTTCTGGCAGATGCAGTAACATCTGATGTACGAACAATATTACCACCTACAATTACAATATCAGCACCATATAACACGGCTTTAGCAGCCGAATCGGCATCTAATCCTCCTGCAATTGCAATTGGAATCTGAATTTCATCCCTCATTTTTTTAAGTACATCTATTGGTTTTGTCCCTGTCATCTGCAGATCAATACCCACATGGATGTTTATTATGTCCACACCCAGTTGTTCCAGTTCCTTAGCACGGCTAACAGGATCTGGTACAGAGATCATATCTGTCATGAGCCTGGCACCATATTTATCAGCAGCTCTGATGGCTTCAGATATGGTGGAATTGTCAGAACTGCCCAATATAATAATAATATCAGCACCGGACTTGACTGCCATTTCTACTTCAAGGGCACCAGTGTCCATGGTTTTCATGTCAGCCAGGATTGTCTTGTCATGAAAATTATCACGCATTGTTCTAACAGCATTCATCCCTTCACTCTTGATCAGGGGTGTACCGACCTCGATCCAATCCACACCACCCTGTATGGCTTCACCGGCAATCCGGACTGCTCGATCCAGATCAAGGATATCAAGAGCTACCTGCAGGATTGGCCGGGGATTGGTCATAAATGTTAGATGTTGTTTATCAGGCAAAACTCTATTTGTCTATCTTCGAAGCAACTTCTCAAGAACGTCCCCTATAAAAACCCCGACAATGAACTCGATAGTAATTATACCGATCAGAATTATGAACAATAAGGCCCCACCAAATCCTGCTAAAAACCCGCCTGTCAGCCCGGCAATTATTCCTCCTGATAAGGTACTAAATATAAACGCAATTATCCCGATAATGATACCGATACTTAACCCGATCTTCAGTCCTTTGAATAGGATCCTGAGATAATTTTCAGTTCCCTTGTTAAAACGCTTTCAATGGTAGAATCTATGCGAAATCTTGAGAAATTGAAGAAAAAAGCGGATTTTGTTAAGTGGAATAAGGGGGATAGATCGGAATATTATGGGATTGTGGCAAAGAAGGTTGAAGGGAAGGATACACTTCGAAGGAAAGGTTTTGTTGTGTTCGATCTGGATGATTTGTGATTCCATTTTTCACCCTTTCATAATCTCCTCATAACTCTCTGTCCAGTGAAGCTGGCTTCCGGCTGCAACGAACATTGCAACTGAAATCGCTTCTGCTATCTCGTCCTCGCTGGCGCCCTGTTCTTTAGCTCGCTTTGAATGGATCTGAACGCAGAACTCACATCTCATAAGTACTGATGCTGTAACAGAGATCAATTCTTTTGTTTTCACGTCAAGAGCGCCGTCCCTGAATATGGTCTCCCTGAGTTTTGAAAAAGCTTCCATTGTTTCTGGTAATCTTTCATTGTGCCATGGCATGATTATCACTACTTGGTTTTTTATGAGAATTGTTTGTTTAATCACATTTATAAAATATAAGATTATTGTGGCGATAATCCAGATTTATCGCATTGTAATTCATATCAGGTTTGAAAAATTGGATTTTTTAGGGTGTATGATATAGCCAGATTGTTCTCCTGCCCCTAATAGTGAGGCCCCAACATGAAAAAATAATTGAGACATGATAGACATACAGTATCATTGCTCACCGACCATATGGTATTTAGTCCAAAGTACAGGGCCAAGATTCTGGTCGGAGATGTGGGGTTGTTGACTGAAGCTATTATTAGGAAGACCTGTCTGGAACTGGATCCAGCAGAATCTTGAGACAGGAATTTCCTGAACCTAAAAGAATGGTGTCAGAAAAGTCTCTGGGCTCCAAGTTGCTATCATGGAAGTGTAGGTCATGGGTGGGAAGTTGTGGAAAAATATATTGCCGGACAAGACAGAAAATCAAGGGGTTGAGGCCTATTACAGGCCTTGTGACTTCGCTTATTGAAAAAACCACAAAATAGAACAATGCCATCTCAAACAAACAAATGAATCCCTAACAATGCTCGCCTCGCATTTTTCCCATATTGCTCCCTTTGGTCACAACTTCTTTTATCCGCATACGTTATACGTAATTTCGCCATATAGGTGCAGAGTGAGAACAGTAAGAATAAAAAAATGGAGATCGGAAAAATGCAGAAGGAAATAAAATCTATGGAAGAATTCCACGAAGTAACAACAAAGATAAAAGATACCACTGCCAACCCAGCACCTCTCGGTTTGATGGGTTTTGGTATGACGACGGTACTATTGAACCTACATAATGCGGGTCTTTTTCCTCTCGGAACAATGATACTGGCTATGGGAATATTTTACGGTGGCTTGGCACAAGTTTTTGCAGGGATAATGGAATGGAAGAAAGGCAATACATTTGGAACGACAGCATTTACATCCTATGGTCTTTTCTGGCTATCTCTGGTTGCTTTAATAGTGATGCCAATGATTGGATTGGGTACTCCTCCTGAAAGCTCTGCGATGGCTTCATATCTGTTTATGTGGGGCTTATTCACTTTGGTAATGTTCGTAGGGACATTAAAGCTCAATAGGGCGCTACAGTTCGTATTTGGATCATTGGCTTTATTGTTCTTCCTGCTGGCTCTTGGAGATGCTACAGGGAGTACAATGATAAAACATATTGCTGGTTACGTGGGAATCATCTGCGGACTATCAGCAATGTATACTGCCCTAGCTCAAGTGCTGAACGAAGTATATGGAAGAACCCTGGCTCCAATATGGCATGTGAAATAAATTAGCATTGTCACACAAGTGATGGATAAAGTCCGAGTGGGTAGCGAAACAACGTATAACACGAGTATGGGATTCGCTCCCCTCACCCAATTGTTCAGCTACGCTCTGCAACTTCGCATACACCTTTTTGGTTATATTTACGGTTTTATGTCTTGTCTTTTTAAAGATTAGATGCCCTCATAATGATACTCAACATTATAAAGTGATTTGAATAGTATTATATACTATTAAACTATATATTATATATTTTATTTGGTGGTGGTAAAGAATGAGTGAAATTCAACGAATTAAATTAGGTGTGCAAATATTTATTTTGCTAAGTGTTGGCATTTTATTATTTGCAACTCCAGCAACGGCAGGAGAGCCTCAGGAGATTACACCGCCGGATACATGCATCGATCCGATTAGATTTTCTGGAACCATATATAATCCGGATGGTACTCCATTTGCTAATAGATGTGTAACGATAGCAAGATACAATGATGGGGATTTTTGGTATATGGATATTCTGTCAGAGGCAGCTACTGATAATAATGGATTTTACCAAACGGATTATGCTCCTTGGGATTCAGTTTTTGTAACTAACGAAGGACATTATGGCTTGTATCTAAGAGATAATTGTGGAGTCGGAGCAGGGGGTTCTTTGATTGATGAGAGAGATTTGACTTATGTAGACTTTACCACAGACAATTCAATCGATTGGGATTATGAATGGAATATAGGTATTCCAGAATTTACAACAATGGCAATGCCTGTCATTGCGGTGATAGGTCTAATGTTCCTGTTCCAGAGAAGAAAGGGCAAATAAGTGAATTTGCCCAACTTTATTTTTTTTAATATCCCTTTTTGAGCATCCACCTTGATGCCTTTCGGACTTTAGCGAAGCGAAGTCCGGATTCTCATATGAATAGCGATTGTATTAACATTATATGCGAAATATTAAATATGAAGCTTATCATAATCATTTTAACTAAAGTTTTAGAATTTAAAGTAAATATTGGGGAGTCGGAATGAGTAATAACAATCAGAAATTAACTACTGCTTTTGGGATACCTGTCGCTAACGATCTGAATAGCCTTACTGCCGGAGAACGCGGTCCTGTATTGATGCAGGATGTTCACCTGCTTGAGAAATTAGGTCACTTTGACCGCGAACGTATCCCTGAACGTGTAGTGCATGCAAAAGGGGCAGGTGCAGGTGGATACTTTGAGGTTACTGCAGATGTCACCAGATACACAAAGGCAAAGTTCCTTTCTAAAGTTGGGAAGCGAACCGAGGTATTTGCACGGTTTTCAACTGTGGGAGGAGAAAAGGGATCAGCAGATGCCGAGCGTGATCCACGGGGATTTGCGTTGAAGTTCTATACCGAGGAAGGCAACTATGATCTTGTCGGAAATAATACCCCGGTCTTTTTTATACGTGACCCGTTAAAATTCCCGGATTTCATACACACGCAAAAACGCAACCCTGCCAACAACTGTAAGGATCCGAATATGTTCTGGGATTTCCTTTCCCTGACGCCAGAATCAATTCACCAGGTAACCATTCTCTTTTCAGATCGTGGCATTCCAGCCTCATTTAGAAACATGAATGGCTATGGCAGTCATACTTTTAAGTGGTATAATGAGGTGGGTGAATATTTCTGGGTACAATATCATTTCAAAACTGATCAGGGAATCAAAAATCTTACCCGACAGGAAGCAGAGATCATGCGCAGCAAGGACCCTGACCATGCTACACGGGATCTTTATGAGGCTATTGAGCGTGGAGATTACCCATCATGGACACTCCAGATGCAGATAATGACACCTGAGCAGGCAAAAGATTACCGTTTTGATATCCTTGATATCACTAAAGTCTGGCCACATGCTGATTTTCCACCGATCGAGGTTGGCAAGCTGGTGTTGAACCGTAACCCTAAAAATTACTTTGCTGAAGTTGAACAGGCTGCATTCGGCCCGCAGAATCTTGTGCCAGGTATTGCCGCTTCTCCGGATAAGATGCTCCAGGGTCGTCTTTTCTCGTATCATGATACCCATCTCCACAGACTGGGCCCGAACTATCACCTGTTGCCGGTAAATTCACCGAAAAATGCAACTGAGAACAGCTATCAGCGTGATGGAGCTATGCGTACCGATCCAAACGGTGGCGGGGGTCCGAATTATTGGCCAAACAGTTTTAACGGGCCAGAGCCAGACATTTCTGCAAAAGAACCTCTGATAGAGATATCCGGACAGGCAGACCGTCACCAATATACGCATCCCAATGATGATTTTGTTCAGCCTGGTAATCTGTATCGTGATGTGATGACCGATCAGGACCGTGAGAATCTGGCAGGTAATATTATTGGTCATCTTGGGGGAGCGCAAAAGCGTATACAACTCCGCCAGACTGCTCTGTTCTTCAAGGCAGATCCGGATTATGGTCGTAGGGTGGCTGAGGGACTTGAACTGGATATAAATGAAGTTGAGAAATTAGCTAATATGCCACATGATGAACGGGTAAAAGCAACATTATAGGTGGATACTTTATTCAAATATCTGGATATATAAATATAATAGCACCTGATACCCACAACTGAGCAAATTGTATACAGGGAGAGGTTAATTAATGGCAGTGATCAACGATTCCACTAAAGAAACAGTAAAGAAAAAGCTGGAAGAAGGACTGGAGGGTAAGATCACACTGGTAATGTTCACCCAGGAGATTGAATGCCAGTTCTGTAGTGAATCCCGGGAACTCGTGAATGAGGTGGCCAAATTATCACCCAAGATCGAGGCTAAGATCTATGATTTCATAAAAGATGAAAAAATTGCAAAAAAATATGGTGTGAAAAAGATCCCTGCAATTGTAATGATTGG
>Ga0307380_10009782_pt1 | contig 12138 bp, 10 predicted proteins | sample UN3MG_FD_202239 | JGI IMG/M metagenome (GOLD analysis project Ga0307380, IMG submission 202239) | Soil microbial communities from Risofladan, Vaasa, Finland - UN-3 | ecosystem: Environmental > Terrestrial > Soil > Coastal area > Acid sulfate soil | place: Finland: Risofladan, Vaasa | collected... | reverse complement strand
TTTTTCAATAATTCCCGGTAATTCTTTTTCTCCTACTTCCAACACTTTCTCACCTAACTCTTTGGCTTCTTCGGTGGTTTCTGGCATTTTTATAGTTGGTTCTTCCCCTTGACCAAAAGAAAAATTAGGCAATAAAACACCAAGCATTATTGAAATTACTATTATGTTCTTCATTTACCGAGCTTCCGAAGGAAGCGAAGGTTAAGAAGAGAACGGAGTTCTCTTCGCCTTTAAAGCAGTTTTTTTGCTTCTTTTATTCTTTTTAAAGTTTTTTCTTTGTCCAAAATTTCTGCAATTTCAAAAGGGCTGGCAGATGCTTGTTTTCCGGTTAAGGCAATCCTAAAAGGCCAAAGAAGGTATCCCCTATCCCCTGCCTTCGCTAAAGCTTCGGCGGGCAAGCCTCCTTTTTTTATCATTTCTTCTCCGAATTTTTCTGCTTCTGGCAGCAAGACACTCTCTAAATTTTCCTTATTCCAATCTTCTATTTTTATTTTAGATAAAAGTTTTTCTGATCTGTCAAGAGAATTTTTTATTTCTTTATCTGACGTTTCTTTCCATTTTAACAGATCTTTATTATAGACGAGTTCTTCTTTAAAGAAAAAATCAGTTAACTCAACAATTTCTGATAATTTTTTTAATCTTTCTTGATAGATTGAGACAATTTTTATTAGAATTTCCAAATTTATTTTTTCTTTTTCTATTAAACCTGCCTCAATTAAATAAGGAAGACATAATTCGGTTAATTTTTCGGCTGACCTTTGACGAATATAAAATCCATTTAAAAAATCTAATTTTTTAATATTAAAAACAGCGCCCGATTTTTGAACTTTTTCTAAAGAAAATTCCTTAATTAGAGAACTCATTGAATATATTTCTCTTTCATCTCCGGGATTCCATCCCAGAAAGGCCATAAAGTTAATTATGGCTTCGGGCAAATAGCCTTGTTTTTTAAATTCTAAAACAGAGGTTGCTCCGTGTCTTTTGCTTAGTTTTGTTTTATCCGGCCCTAAAATTAAAGGCAGATGGGCGTATAATGGCTTCGAAAAACCCAGAGCTTCCTGCATTAGAATTTGTTTCGGGGTGTTGGAAATGTGTTCTTCTCCTCTAATTACATGAGAAATTTTCATTTCAAAATCATCAACCACAGCTGCAAAATTATATAAAGGGCTTTTCAGGTCTTTAGCAATAATTATGTCTCCCATTAAGCTGGCATCAAACTCTAATTTTCCCCGGATTAAATCATCAAAACTTACTTTTTTTGCTGGAACTCTGAATCTTATTATTGTTGGTTTTCCTTCGGCTAAATATTTTTTTACGGTTTCTTTGTCCAGATTTGCGCATTTCCCGGAATAACGGGGAGCCAAACCTTGAGACATCTGATATTGTCTTTGGGCCTCTAATTCTTGTTGCGAACAAAAGCAATAATAAGCTTTATCTTCGGCTATCAACTTCTCTATATATTTTTTATAGATATCTGTTCTTTCGCTTTGGCGATAGGGGCCGTATTTTCCTTCGATATCCGGGCCTTCATCCCACTCAATCCACAGCCACTTAAAACTTTCTAAAATATTTTTCTCAAACTCCGGTAAAGATCTTTCTGAGTCCGTGTCTTCAATTCTTAAAATAAAACTTCCTTCATTTTTTTTAGCAAAAAGATAGTTAAAGAGAGCGGCTCTGGCTCCGCCAATATGAAGTAGGCCGGTGGGAGATGGGGCCATTCTCGTTCTTACTTCTCCGGGTTTAATAAATTTGAATTCTTCGGCTAACATTTTTTTATATTTTTCTCATTTACCGAATCCCGTTTACGGGACGAAGGTGGAGAAGAGGACGAAGTCCTCTTCGACTCATCTAGTTAAATATGCCACAAGATAATTAGCAATTATCCAGCCGGCTTCAGGCCTGGAAAATCCTTTTGCTTCTTCAGACATTTTTTTGAGTGCTTCAGGATTAGTAAAAAGAGATTTTAATTTTTCTAAGAAAAAATGAGAAGTAAAATTATTTTCTTCCATTACTAAACAAGCACCGGACTCTTGGTAAGTATAAGCGTTTTTCACCTGATGGTTTTGAGCGGATTCTGATAAAGGAATTAAAACAGAAGGTTTGCCAACGGCCGCAATTTCAAAAATACTTCCAGATCCTGCCCGACTAACAATTAAGTCAGCAGCTGCGTAAGCTTGGCGAAGCTCTGACTCTTTCAAAAAAGGATAAAGATGATAAAAGGGTTCCGAATCTTTATTTATTATTAGTTTTAATTCTGCTTTTATTGTTGCATAGTTATTTTTTCCGCATTGATGGATTACTTCAAAGTTTTCCAAAAGTCGTGGCAGAATTTCTAAAATTTCGTCATTAATTCTTTGAGCTCCTTGCGATCCCCCCAGAATTAGAATAACGGGTTTATTTAAATTTAATTTAAATAAACTTTTGGCTTCTTCTTTTGAACCTTTTAACAATTCTCTTCTTATTGGATTTCCAACCAAAATCAATTTTTTTAAGGAAAAACATTCTGTTTTTGGAAAAGAGGCAAAAATTTCTAAGGCAAAACCCCTTAAAAACTTATTGGCAAATCCTGGAGTAGTATCTGATTCGTGCAAAAAAATTGGCACGAAAAAAAGTTTACCCGCTAAAACTCCCGGGATTGAACCAAAACCACCCTTGGAAAAGATTAAATCGGGAGACAAAAAGAAAATATAAAAGAACGATTGTAAAATTCCGATTGGGATTTTAATACAGATATCAATCAAATTTTGAAAAAAAGCTTCCCCACTTATATATCTTCTGATTTTTCCAGCCAAAATAGTTTTTACTTTAATGCCTTCTTGTAAAAGTAAGGTTGAACTAACTTCGTCTTTCGGGCCAATAAAAAAGAACTGAAGATCTTTTTCCAGGTGAATCTTTCTTATTTCTCGAACTATGGCGATAATTGGAACGACATGGCCACCGGTGCCGCCGCCGGTAAATAATATCTTCATGCGTTTTTTGATATGTTTAATAATATTCCTACCCCAATTAGACTGGCCACCAAAGCAGAGCCGCCGTAACTGATAAAAGGCAAAGGAATTCCGGTTAACGGTAAAACTCCTATCATTGCTCCGATATTAACAAAAGCCTGAATGATAATCCAAGAGGTAATTCCCAGACTAGCCAATTGGCAGAACTTATCTTCAGCCCCTTTAGTTATTTTAAGGCCTTGCCACAAAAATATCAAAAAAAGAGAAATTAAGAAGAGTCCGCCGATAAAGCCGGCTTCTTCTGAAAAAACTACAAAAATTGAATCTGAAATTGTTTGGGGCAGAAATCCCGGAAAAAATTTTTGTATGCTCGTTCCCAAGCCCGCTCCACTAATTCCGCCAGAACCAATAACAATGAGAGATTGTTTTACTTGGTATCCTATTCCCATTGGGTCAATTTCCGGATTAAAAAATACCAAAAAGCGGCTGGCGCGATAAGGAGCGAGTTTAACCAGGGAGAATAAACCAATAGTCCCTAATAAAATTATTAAAACACTATGCAGAAAAGGAGTATTAGCTGAAAAATACATTAAAGTAGCAACAAGAAAGATAATTCCTAAAGTGCTGATATCGGGTTGAAAAATTAAAGCTAAGGAAATTAATCCAAAAACAATAAGAAATACAGCCAAGGTTTGACTGAAGTTTTTAATCGCTGCCGGTTTGTTTTGAAAAAGAGTTCGACTGGCTAACCAGGCAGCTAAATAAAGAACAAAAGTAAGTTTTAAAAACTCCGAGGGTTGAAAAGATATAGGGCCCAAATTAATCCATCTGGCCGCTCCCGCAATTTTTAAACCAATACCCGGGATAAAAATCATTCCCAGCAGAACCAAATTTCCCAAAAGTAAAAAAGGAGCCCATTTTTTTATTAGAGATAATCTAATTTTAAATGCGAAATACCCCAATATTAATCCTGGAATTAAGCCAAAAATAATTTGTCGTTTTAAAAAGTAATAAGTGTTGCCGAATTTTTCCTGGGAGTAAGGAGCAGAAACGCTGGCCAAAATTACAATTCCTAAAGCCAATAGAAAACCTATTGTTCCAAGTAAAATATAATCGGGGTGATTAGAGTTTTTTGCTGCAACCATATTTTCTTACGTATTTTTTGAATAAATCCCCTTTTTCTTTATAATCTTTAAAAATACTAAAACTTGCACAAGCCGTAGAAAGAAGGCAAATCTTGTCGGCTTTAGTGTGTTGATAAGCTAATTTTACCGCATCTTTCATATTATTGACAAAAAAATGATTCAGTACCCTACCCTTTCTATTCGTTCCCTTTCTTTTTTGTCGCACAATATCTTTCCAGATTCGTTCTCCAGTTATTGGAAATAAAATTACAGTTTTTATTTTACTTTCTAAAACTTTTTTGGCTAAATTTTTAAAATCAATATTCTTGTCAGAACCACCCAGGATAATTGTCTCTACTTTATTTCCTAAAGTTTCCATAGCTGCCATAGTTGCTTCGGGTATGGTTGCCGAGGCGTCGTTATAAAAAGTAATTCTTTCAAATGTTCCTACCGATTCCAATCTATGAGGAAGATGTTTAAATTCTTTAATAGCTTTTTCAATAATCTTTGAAGGAATTTTGAAGAGTCTGCCGACGGCTCTGGCTGCAGCTTTATTTAATTCGTAATACTCTCCCTTGATTGGAACTTTTTTAGCTTTTGATTTTTTAGCGATTTCTTTAACAATTTTATCTTGAGCATTATAGACCAAATAATCATCTTTTTTTTGATGAAGGGTAATATTGGCTTTAGCGTCTGCGTATTCTTTAAAATTTCGATAATAATCTAAATGGTCCGCAAAAAGGTTTAGAAAAACGGCGATGTGAGGAGATTTTTTAAGATCATAAAGTTGATGACTGGACAATTCATAAACATAAACATCATTTGGTATGGTCGAAAATAAAAGATTTAATACGGGTTTACCAATATTGCCGATCAAATGTGCTTTGATGCCTTCTGCTTTCAAAATTTCATAAATCATTACAGCTGTAGTGCCTTTCCCTTTAGTTCCCGTAATTCCAACAATTTGGCCTTGGCAATTCTCAAAAAAAATCTCTGTCTGCGAAGTCAATTTTCGTAGTTCCGATCTCGGAATAATTTTGAAAGGGATGCCTGGTGATTTGATTATCACATCGTAATCTTTCAGAGCCTTAAGGTAATTTTCTCCCAAGTGAAGCTTATAAAGCTTGATCTTTTGCTTAGCTAAGCAACTTTGCTCAACTTTTTCATTTTTATCCGCTATTCCTAAAACTTTTTTTGGAAAGAGTTTCCTTAAAAACCTAAAAGTATTCCTCCCCTCCCGGCCAAAACCAAAAATCAGAATTCTTTTGTCCTTTAATTCTTTTATTTTCATTCTGCTTTCAGAATAGCACAAAATTAATTCTTTTTCGAGATTTTTTTAGAGGATTTTTTAGCCGAACAATCTAATGGTAATTCCAACAATTGCCATCACTGCCCCGATAATCCAAAATCGCATTGTTACTTTATAATGGGGCCAGCCCTTGGCTTCAAAGTGCTGGTGAATTGGAGCAGATAAAAAGATTTTTTTATGCCTGAACTTTTTTGAAAGAAGCTGCAGGATTACGGAGCTTGACTCAATTACTAATAAAAATCCAATAATTGGCAAAACTAAAACCGAATCGGTTAAAAAAGCAATCACGGTTAAAGCGGCACAGAGCCCCATTATTCCACTCTCTCCCATATAGAATCTGGCAGGCGGAATATTAAACCATAAAAAGGCCAGCAATGCTCCTAAGATTGCCGTGCAGAAAGCGGCAATATCAATTTGGCCCAAAAACAAAGCAATTCCGGCGAAAGCGGCAAAAATAGCAGCAAAAGAACCGCCTGCTAACCCATCCAAACCGTCAATTACCCCGCCTGAATAGGTGGCTATCATAACAACAACAAACAAAGGAATATACCAAGTGCCAATTTCAAAATCTCCCGCCCCGGGCACATGTAAGGTAGACCAGCCAAGTTTGGCAAAAAACCACCAACCTCCAATAAGACCTATTAAACCCATCAAAAAAATTCTCCGTTTTAAGCTTAATCCTCCGCCAATATATTTTCCTTTACCCCCACACCAAACGAAAAATGATTTTATTAATTTTAAAGCCTTTGGCACTTTTTTTTCGTTATGGTATGAAGGCGAGCCAAAAACCTGCAAGACATCGTCGGTTAGGCCTAATATAGAAGCTGCGATTAAAGCAAAAAGAGGAAGCCATGTTTGACTTCTGCTTAAAAAATTCAACTTATCCAGCCACCAGATATCAGTTATTTGCGAAATTCCCCAAAACAAAAAAATTGTTATCGAGATTGTTCCCCAAATTAAAATTCCGCCCATTCTCGGAACATTTATTTCTCCCTCTTTGTGAAATTTTTGAAAAACGGTTACCTCTCCGCCGTCAATTGCTTTTTGCCTTACTTCTTTGCGCCAGAGTTTATATTTATACGAAAAATAAGTTAAAAAGGGCGTTAGCAAAAAAGCAATAATAAAACTAACTGTTCCCAAGGTAAAAATTTTAATAACATCTATTGCTGCTTCAGGTAGATACATAGTGGTATCGCAAACTATTTTATTATTACCATTTGTAGGCTTGATTAAGCCAGTCAATCAGCTTTCTCATTTCTTCAAATCTGTTTTCTTTTCCGTCTGACCCCAAAATTATACTAATTAAAAAACCCTGGGATCTTGGCGCTTTTATAACCAAAAGCAAGCATCCCCCGGCTTTGTCCGTATAACCTGTTTTTCCGCCAATTATTCTATCTTGCCAATCTGCAGGATAGCCAATCGTTAAAAACCTGTTAGTATTAATTAATTCCGGTCCGTACTCAGAATATTTGGGAATGGAAAGTATATCCCAAATTAATGGTTTTTCTAATAATTTTTTAGTAAGTTTTACCAAATCATTGGCAGTTGAATAATTAATTTCTGTTTTTGAATCTTCGGGGTCAAGGCCGCTGGAATTATTAAAAAGAGTATCGTCAAGCCCAATTTTTTTTGCTTCCCGGTTCATTAATTCTATAAAATTTCCTTCGTAATCATTAGTCAAAGCGAAAGCAGCTCCATTACTTGACTCCATTAATAAAGGATAAAGAAGATATTCTGTTGTAAAAGTTTTCCCTTCTTCCAATTTTCTAATGTCTCCGTATTGATTGGTTGCCAATTTGGAAATGGTGATTTCTTTCGAAAGATCATAGTATTCCAAAACAACCCAAGCCGTCATTAATTTGGTTAAACTGGCCATTGGCAGTTTTTGATTGCTTTCTTTTTCAAAAAGAACTTTTTCTTTGCCTTCGTTATCAACCAGAACCGAAATTGCTGATTTGGCTTCAATTTCTAAATCAGGAATATTTTTATTCCTGAAGGGCTCTAAATTTCTTAATTTTTGTTCAAGAATTAATTGATTTGCCTGAGCAGCCAAAAATTGAGGATTTTCCGCAATTTCCCGCCAATAAAAAAAATCTTTCAACTTTTCTTCCAAGATATTAATCTCCCAGAAAATCGGCAAGCTTAATATAAAAACAATGAGAAAAATTTTTATGGGCGAAGAGAACTTCGCACTCTTATTCCCGCTCACTTTTATAAATGGAAACTCGCTTCTTGAATTCATTTTTTCGTCTTTGTAATTTTAATATGAAGTTCTTTAAGTTGAGCGGGTTCTACTTCGCTGGGCACATCCATCATCAGATCCCTATTGTCACCGGTTTTAGAAAAGGCAATAACTTCCCTGATGTTCGGTTCGTTTAAGGTAATAGCTAAAAATCTATCAATGCCCGGAGCAATTCCGCCGTGGGGAGGAACTCCGTATTCAAAAGCTTCTAATAAATGACCAAATTTTTTCTTTATGTCCTGTTTTTTGTGACCCATTGTTTCAAAAACTGCTTCCAAAACTTCCGGTCTGTAGCTTCTTAAGCTTCCTCCGCCGATTTCATAGCCGTTTAAGACAAAATCATACTGATGGGCCAATATTTTATCCGGATTCTTTTTTATTTCTTTGATATCATCGGTTTGCGGCCTGGTAAAAGGATGATGAACGGCGTCAAACCTCTTTTCTTCTTTTTTCCATTCAAACATGGGGAAGTCGACAATAAAAGCAAAAGCAAGCTCATCCGGATTATTCTTATCATTTCTTAAATCCGGTTTGTCCGTATTATAATTTTTCATCGCTGTTTTATAAGTAATTCTCGGAAAAGGAATTTCTTTGATTTTCTTTTCGGGAAAAAGATTCTTGATAAGAGAGATATAAAGATTCTCGGTTAGTTTTAAAATGTCTTCTTGTTCCACGAATGACATCTCTAAATCTAATTGGGTAAATTCAGCCTGTCTGTCAGCCCGAGGATCCTCGTCTCTAAAACACTTAGCAATTTGAAAATATTTTTCCAGACCGGAAACCATCAAAAGCTGTTTATACTGCTGGGGTGATTGGGGCAGGGCGTAAAATTTCCCCGGCTGCAATCTTGAAGAAACCAGAAAATCGCGGGCCCCTTCCGGCGTGGATTTGGTTAAAATCGGAGTTTCAACTTCAATAAAGCCCTCTTTTATCAAAAACTCTCGTATAAAGTGAATAACTTTTTGCCGCCAGATTAAATTATTTTTTACTCTCTCTCTTCTTATATCCAAGTATCGGTACTTTAATCTTTTTTCTTCATTTATTTCATAGCCGTCTGTATTAATGGCAAACGGCAGAGTTTTTGCTTTGGATAAAATTGTTAAACTTTCTGCTTCTAATTCAACTTTTCCGGTTTCAATTTTTGGATTTTGCATTCCTTCTGGTCTTTCTTTAATTTGACCTTCAATGCAAATCACCCATTCCGGTCTTAGGGTTTCGGCTGAGTTATAAAGAGATTGGTTTTTTGTTGAAAAGACTATCTGCAAAACTCCGCTCCTGTCTCTTAAATCAATAAAAAGAATCTTGCCGTGAGCCCGCCAATTATTAACCCAACCGCAAACTTTAACATTTTTATTAATATATTTGACCGTTTCTACATTTGATACTCTTTGCATAATTTTATTGTTTGTCTTCCAATAGACGAGGTTATTTTTTATTATACCATATTTTCCAACAAAAAACCATGCCCTGAAGGGACGGTTTTTTAATTAAGAAAATTAATTGATTCCCAAAAACCCCGCCGCGCCAGGCGCAGTGGGGTTTTTAGTGCTACATTTCTGCTTCCTATTTTTTTTTGGTTACCAGAAAAATTACTACTCCGACAACCACTACGGCCAAAATTATATAAAACCACGTCATAAGTAAAATTTATTGATTAACAATCTTTTTTCAATCTTTTTTCCGACCTTTGTTCTTCTAATTTTATTTTCTTTTATTTTCCCTTCATTGTCAATCGGGCCTTGGTTTACATTGCCGGTGTTTCGGGTGGCGGTGGTGGTGTTGGTCCTTCTGATTTCCTTGGCAACGATTCTCCCTTTTTCTTTCTTGTTGTTGCATACCAGATAATTCCAATCGCCACAATTACCACGATTATCCAAAATAATGTCGTCATATTAAAAATTAAAAGTTAAAAATGAAAAATTTAAAATAATTCGACCTTGATTAGAGTTCTACTTTCATTCTCTTTTATTACTGCCTTTCTGTCAAGTAGTTAGCAAGGGTATAAATATCTCCGGCCCCCATAATTATTAAAATATCAAAATTAGACAGGTTTTTTTTAAGATAATCTAATATTTTCTCTTTCGGCAGATAAACCGCAGCGCATAAATTTTTATGTGCTCGGTTTACCGCTTTTACCAATTTTTGGGAACTAACCTTCTTTTTTATATTTTTCTCTTCCCTGCCAGCCACGTCATAAATATCTGTGATTATTATTTTGTCCGTTCGGGGTTTGCCTTGACTTGGTCGAAGGGCTTGCCTGAAAGCTTTTACAAAATCAGTAAATAAATAATATGTTCTTTGATACTGATGGGGCTGGTAAATACACCAGATTTTCTTTTCTGGATATTTTTCCCGCGCCGCTTTAAGAGTTACCTTTATTTCGGTAGGATGATGTCCGTAATCCGATATTAAATTAACGCAACGAGAACTGTTCTCGTTGCGCCTTATTTTTATCTTTTTTTCTTCGAAGCGCCGCCAGGAACCCTTATATTCCGACAGGGCTTTGAAAGAAATTCTATCCGGAATTTTTAAAATTCTGGCAACGGTTAAAGCTGCCAAAGCATTAGAAATGTTATGTTCCCCCGGTATTTTTAAAATTTTCTTTAATTTTTTAGCTTCCGGTTGTTTCAGCGAATATACACAGGTATCACCGGTGTATTTTATTTTTCTGATATTTTTGTCGTCATTATTTTTGACCAAAGTCCCGTCTTTCGGTAGATGGAAAATATATTCTTTAAATGATTTAAGAATATTATTTAGATTTTTATAATAATCAAGATGGTCTTTTTCAATCGAAGGCAAAACGATAATTTTAGGCCAATAGTTTAAAAAAGAAGCCATATATTCATCAGCTTCAATGACTAAATATCTTGACTTCCCTACCCGGCAGTTAGTGTCACCGAATTCTTTTAGTTTTGTTCCAACGATTACCGTTGGATCCAAACCGGCCTTAACCAATAAAAGTCCGATCATCGCCGTGATCGTGCTTTTTCCATGAGTGCCAGAAACCGCAATTGTAAAATATTTCTTAGTTAATTCTCCAAGAGCTTCAGGATAACTTAATATTTGAATTTTGAATGCCTTTTTAAGTTCAGGGTTTGATTTTTGAACGGCCGGACTGTAAATTACCATATCTGCTCTTTTTGGTAAATTTTCAGCTTTATGCCTGCCAATAAAGAGCTTAACTCCTTTTTCTTTTAGGGCTTCGGTAATTTCGGAAGAAGTTAAATCGGAGCCGCTGACTTTATGGCCTTTGGATAGATAATACTGAGCTAAGGCAGAAACCCCAATTCCGCCAACACCAATAAAGTGGATTTTTAACTTTTGAGCGGGCATGATTCTAAAATTGTATAATTGGGACCAGTTCTTTTTAATTGACTTTCCATTACTTCAATCGAATTCACTTCAAAACTTAAATTAATGTCTTCGTTAATTTCCGGTCTTTCTTCGGGCTCAATCTGTTTAAACTCCCAGGTTCTAATTCTTCCTAAGGTAAGATGAGAGATATAAGGTCGGCTCTCCGATTCTAACCCTTTAACCGGCGAGGCCAAAAAAGAATTTTCTAAATCTTTTTGTAATTTTCCCAATTCTTCTGACTTTTCGCCTTCTACCCAGACCAGGCGGGGCGGAATTTTCTTGGGGGGGCCATAAATAATCTTTTTTAAATTTATAGAAAAAGATTGATTTTTTGAAGCTATTTCTTTTGTAATATTACAAACTTCCAAAAGTTCTTCATCGGTTAGATAGCCTAAAAACATCAAGGTGATGTGTAAATTCCACCCTTTTGTCCATCTGACCGGCAGATCGGGCCACTTTTTTTGGTATTCAGCCAGCTTATTTTTTATATTTTCTGGTAAATTTATGGCAACAAATACTCTGTGTCTCATTGATTGAATTTTATCATAAAAAGGTCTAAAATTAAAGGAAGATGAAGGAGGCTTATTTATATAAAAAATTAAAAGATAAGAAAATTCAGTGTTTAAATTGTGCTCATTACTGCGTTATTTCGCCGGGTAAACGTGGAATTTGTGGCGTGAGAGAAAACATTGATGGTAAACTTTATTCATTAGTTTATGGCAAAGCTGTTGCTATACATGTTGACCCAATCGAAAAAAAGCCATTTTTCCATTTTTTGCCGGGAACTTATTCCTTATCAATTGCTACGGTTGGTTGCAATTTGAAATGCGCTAACTGCCAAAACAGTGACATTTCTCAAGGTTTCAAAGGGACAAAAGAAATTCTGGGCGAAGATTTATCGCCAAAAGAGATTGTTAAAATTGCTTTAAAAAATAAATTACCGAGCATTTCTTACACTTACACGGAACCCGTTATCTTTTTGGAGTATGCCCTGGACACAATGAAGTTAGCCAAAAAAGCAGGTTTAAAGAATAATTTTGTTTCCAATGGATTTATGTCAAAAGAGTCAGATAAATTAGTAATCCCCTATCTTGATGCCATTAATATTGATATTAAAGGTTTTTCAGACAAATTTTATCGGGAAAATTGCGGCGGGAG
>Ga0307380_10009778_pt1 | contig 12139 bp, 10 predicted proteins | sample UN3MG_FD_202239 | JGI IMG/M metagenome (GOLD analysis project Ga0307380, IMG submission 202239) | Soil microbial communities from Risofladan, Vaasa, Finland - UN-3 | ecosystem: Environmental > Terrestrial > Soil > Coastal area > Acid sulfate soil | place: Finland: Risofladan, Vaasa | collected... | reverse complement strand
GTTCGAACTCGCCGGGGAGGCGACTGGATTTACGAACCGGCGAAGCTGCGGACTTGCGGTAACGGGCGGAAGCATGCATCGCGGAGGCAGGACATGACAACAAGAGTCATGGAGTCAAGCTGGGAACTTGCGCTTCCTGATCGTTGGGAATGGCAGCGAGACGACGAGTGCGTGACGCTGTATGACCCCGAGGGGGTTGGCGCTCTGCAAGTCAGTGCTGCGACGAAGAATTCCGTGGTCACCGATGAGGACCTGCGCGGCTTTGCGTCCGAACACATTGAGGCCGGAGCGAAGATCCGCGAGTTGGCATGCGGCGATTTCTCCGGCTTCATGTTGGCGTTCGGAACCACCGATGCCTACTGGCGACACTGGTATCTGAGCGAGGGAAGAGAGATGCTTTTTGTCACCTACAACTGCTCACCCAATGATCGTGGCATAGAAGATCAACCGATTGCGGAGATACTGGGCAGCCTTCGCCTCCGAGCAGAATGAGGTCGGGCTCATCTGAGAATGCGTCGATCATCTGCTAAGGATGCGTACGAGACGCGGGTTTGGGTCTTGCAGAAACGTCAGGACATATGACAGAACTGCTTGCCTCGGTTCGAGGTTCGGCCAGTCGCCCCGACTTCAATGGCAACAGGCCGCCGGAACTCCGGCGGCCTGTTGCATTTATCAGCCGTTCAAGCTTCGGCCAGTTGCCCCCGAGTTTGAACCGTTGACCGGCAGCCCAGCCGGACCGACAATCGCCTCCGGCCGGGGGCGGGCCCCGGCCTGCCGGGATCATTGGCGTGTCGCTGTCTTCCCATTGATCATGGCGATATCCCCGCGATGCAGAGTTCCGCATAGCATGGCCCACAACCCATGCTCAACGGAATTCCGTTCAATCAACTGTTGGACGAAACAAGACTATGGCCCGCTGCATCTTCTGCAGAGATACCTCAGGAAGCTTCGGGACTCGCGAGCACATCCTGCCAGAGTCTCTTGGTGGCGGCGATTGGGGCATCCTGCCCGACGGCCTCTACTGCGATGCCTGCCAGAATCGATTCGGCTCACACATCGAGCAGCAGGCGCTGGACGATTACCCCTTCACTTTCTTGCGAGTGTTCCTTGGTATCCCAACGAAGAAGGGCAAGGGCCCCTGGTTCAAGAGCTGGGAAGGCACAATCAGGGCGTCACTGCAACCAGGAACGTTCGGGTTCGACCCAGCGCCCCCCTTCGAGAAAGCGACCATAGATGGTACGAAGACACAGCTCCGCTTGCTGGCTCACCCGTGGAGGCCAGATATGATCTGCAGGTTTCTTCTCAAGATGGGGATCGAGGTCGTCGCTGCAGACAACGCACAGGACGTCTTCCATGAGAAATTCGACGCTGCGCGTCGTTATGCCCTCAACGGAGACAAGTCAAGCAAGTGGTGGTACCTTCAGTGCGAGCGCATGGACGAGGCATCCCGTTACATTGCTCAGGGCGTGTCACCGTCCGAGTGGTTTCAGAACGTGAAGCTTGAAGTTGGGCATCTCGACAATGGCCAGGAGATGTTCCATCTCCAACTTCTGTATCTTGACATGTTCTCGCCGCTGACAGATGGCGTGCAACCCGATATGGAAGGGATGGATGAGCCGGAGTTTAGGCTTTTCCGAGTTTGAGGAAGGAGCCGTCCAACAAGCCGAGCCCACCGCACCAGCCGAAGGCGCGCGGAGCGCGCCTTCCGCTGTCCAGTGACTCGCGACGTTACGCCGACTCGCGCGTCATGCTGTTGATGCGAAGGATATACGGCTCCGGCGGATGCAGGAACGTCGTGACATACGGCCGAATCGCCACGCTCGGTTCAAACTTCGGCCTCTCGCCCCGATTGAGCGGGCCGATTGTCAGGAGTTGACAATTGGCCCCTTCTCTTGTCACGGGCGGACGTTACGCCGCAGTTTCGCCGACCTTCTCGGTCCGCCGCCACGCCCCCGATTGCCGCCGATCGTGCCAATAAGTGACAGGAGTTGTCCACGTGAGTCAGGAGTTTGTGCAACAAGTGGTGCAACAAGTGGTGCAACAAGAGGTGCAACGGCTGGGCAGAAGAGGGTCGCATATGCCGCAGAGCGCGACAGCCGAGCGATTTGCGGCGAGGCCGGGGCGTGGTACATTGGTTCAAGTCAAGGCGAAGGGTGGGCGACCTTCGCATGTCACAGGGGCTAACGAATGAGCAATATGGTATTCTTTGGCGCTGGTGCGAGCTTCGGGTCTGACAGACAGGGGACTCCCCCGCTTGGTCCAGCTCTATTCAAGGCACTGGCGGATGACCAACCAAAAACATGGGGGAAGATTTCAGCATGCGAAGCGGAGGCCTTCAGATGCGATTTCGAGGAAGGGATGAAGAAGTATGGGCAATCGCATGCCAGCGACGGGACTGTGGACTGCTTGCAGCGGGCCATGGCGTCCTACTTTTTCCAGTTTCCCCTCCGGCGAGGCAGCCTGTATCTCAAGCTGGCGGACCGCATCCGCGCGTGCGAGTGGAACGGCGCCCTTGCCTCCATCAACTACGAACGCCTCCTTGAACTGTCTCTCCGCAACGCCGGCCTGAACGTAGTTGTCGGAGGGGCTCCGGAAGCCGACGGGGGCATAGAGCTTTGCCTTCCACATGGTTGCTGTCATCTCTTCGGGCAGGTCAGGACAACGGACAACATAATCCTGGACTCGCGAATACGCCTCGACAGTCCTGGGATTCGTGTGATCGAGGACCCGGATCAACACACCGAGGAACTGCGAAACTCAACAGTGCCGCCTGTGATGTGCTACTTCCAGCCCGACAAGGACACCAGGGCGGGGGTGTCCTTCATCAAGGCCCAGCGGCAGCGCTTCAAGGAGCTCGTGGCTAAGGCTGAAGTGATCGGTGTCGTGGGCGTGAAGGTGCATTGCCGCGATACGCACATCTGGGACCCGCTGCGTGCGACAGGAGCCAGAATCATCTACTGCTGCAAGAAAGGCACGAAAGACGACAATGAGTTCCGCTTATGGTCAGCCGAGGCCAGCCGGAAAGACGATGAGGTCTTGCCAACCTGTTGGAAAAAGGACTTCGATGCTTTGTGCTCGGCAGTGGGCATCATGCCGATCGAGTGACTTTGCTTCTGTCAGATCGGGCGATTCTGTCTTCTTGCATCAGCTCCAATGACAACTCAGGTAGCCGCTCCAGTGCCCCAGCCACATCGAGAAGCTGCGGATCGGTGTAGACGTTCATCGTCAGATCGATCGACGAGTGCCGCATGGCTGCCTGGGCCGTCCGCGGCGCGACGTTGCCTCGGCTGAGCAACGTGCCGAACGTGTGCCGCATGGCGTGGACGTCGACGGTCCAACCCCTGCTGTCCTTCTTGGGTATGCAGGCCAGCGTTGCGCAGGAGGCAAGCATAGGCAGGTCGATTACAGGCTCTTGCAGAACGTTCCGTTGTAGCGATGGCATGAGGAACCATCCGATGAACGCCCCTGCCGCTTGTTCCAGGTCACAAGGGGCACGGCGATGCTCAGCGGGCGTTGGGGTCGGTTGGCGCGGGCCTGGGGCTCCAGGCCGTGTCGATGAGCAGTTCGTGGCCGCCCAGGCGGGCGATCTCGGCCCACGAGACGAGCTTGAAGTTCGAGGGGTTGTCTCCCTGGCCGTCGTGGGCCAGGAACATGCCGCCGGCGAACCGCCCGCCGAGATTGAGGTTTGTCACATCGATACCGTCTGTCTCCGTCACGGCGTCGATGCCGCGCCCTCGCCCGACGTGGAAGCTCATCACGTAATCATTGGGCTTTCCGGCGTCGAAGCGGCGGCTGTAGACGGCGAAGCGGCTGGCACCTTGGACGGAGGCAATCAGATACCCCTGGCCCTTTGGGCCGTAATACAGCGTCAGGCCTTCGACGTCGGCGACGAGGCGCTCGCCGCCGGTCGTATCGACGGTGGTGCTCTTCCGCGGGTCGAGCGTGCCGTTGGCGGTCTGGAAGCGGAAGATGCCCTTGTCCTCGCCGGCGATGTAGACCACGTCGTTCTCGTCGTCGGCTACGATTCCCTCCACTTGGCCCGGGCAGATCCGCCAGGGTGCGTCCTTGCCGCCGAGGAGCTTGCCGGTGATGCGATCCGAACCCTTGCCGCCGGCCTTGTGGACCAGCTCGACCTGCCAGATCCGCCCGGGGATATCGCTCACAATCGCGAAGTACCTACCGAGCCGCCGGGAATGATACATCGCCAGCCCATACGGGACGGGGTTGCCGGCGGCCTTCCCGCCGACTGCGATGCGTCCGACCAACTCCAGGCCGGCGAAGTCGCCCCCGGGCCCGGTCGTGACGCGCAGGACGTCGATCGCCCGGCGCGATCGGTTTGACGCACACACGATGTCCCAGGCCTCCTCGCCGGCAGGGAAGCCGTAGCGAACGTCCACGTTGTTGACGCACTCGCCGGCGTCGAAGCGGTTCTTGCCGGCGACCCACTCCCTCGCGCCGTCGCAGCGGGCGCCGTCCAGGCGGAAGGCGTACAGGCCCCCGGCGCTGCTCGTGGACTTGTTCGTGCCGATGATGACGCTCCTTGAGGCATCCTTTGGATGGACCCACAGGCACACGTCATCGGCCACGTCGCCCGCGCCACGCATAGCGACCGTCTCGACCAGCGGCGTCGCCGAGGGACCTTGCCCCGCCCGCTGCCAGGCCGCCAGGAGCAGCCCCGCGGCCAGCACCAGCACACATGCATAGACGGCCAGACGTTTGACCATGGTTCGCCTTTCCGTGTTGGGTGGTGTGCTCATTGATCCAAGTCCGTAATACATGGGCGCGTCGCCGTCAAGGAGTCGCGGCCGGCCCGAAGCGGTCTTGCCTAGGGCCCTGCAAGACGGTTAGATGCCTGAGTTGGCCGCGGCGGGCGCGCCCCGGTCTTGGGAGACGAAGCGACGTGGCCAGGCACATCGGCATTGTGGCTTGCAGCGCCGAGGGGGCGGCGCTGTGCTACAGGACGATCTGCCGCGAGGCGGCCGAGCGGATGGGCGAGCACAACCATCCGGAGATCAGCATGCACGCGCCGCCGTTCGCCGAGTACGTAGGGCCGATTCGCGCGGGCGACTGGCGGGCGGTGGGGCGGTTGATGCTCTCGTCGGCCCGCAAGGTGGCCCAGATCGGCGCGGAGTTCGCCATCAGCCCTGACAACACGATCCACCAGGCGATGGAGTTCGTCCTGCCGCACTCGCCTATCCCCTGGCTGCACATTGCCGAGGTCGTCGCGCGGGAGGCGCAGCGCAACAGCTACCGGAAATTGGGCATCGCCGGCACGAAGTACCTTATGACCGGGCCGGTGTATCCGGATTCGCTGAAGGCCTTCGGCATCGAGCACGCCATCCCGGATGCCCCGCAGCGCGAGCGGATCAACGAGATCATCTTCGGCCAACTCGTTTGCGGCAGCTTCACGGAGGCCTCGCGGCTGTACTTCAATGAGGTGTTCGCCGGGCTGAAGCGCCGCGGGTGCGATGCAGCCGTCCTCGGCTGCACGGAGATCCCGCTGCTTGTCGATCCTGCGAACTGCCCGCTGCCGACGCTGGACTCGACCCGCCTGCTGGCCCGTGCGGCGCTGAACCACGCCCTAAAATAGGGACGTTACCCGTTTTCTGCCATGATACGCTCTGTATGCCCAGGGACCGAAGTGTGCCGGACGGACGTCAATCGGGAAAACGGAGAAAACGGGAAACGTCCCTATTTTGGGGGCGGCTTCACTTCAACAGGCCGTCGAGCAGGCCGGGCTTCTTGTCCTTGTTGGCGTCGGCGTCCTTGGGCTTCGGGCCCAGCCCCGGCAGGATGTCCGGCAGTCTGGGCGGCTGGCCGGAGGCAGGCTTGGTGGTCGGCTTGCCCATGCCCCCAAGCAGGCCCGACAGGCCGGCCGGCAGGGGGGTCTTGCCGACAAACTTCTGGAGCTGCTCGCCGGCGCGATTGGCAAGCTCGCGCTGGCCGGCCTTCACCAGCGCGTCCTTGATGCTGGCGAGGGTCTTCTCGCCGTTGACGGTCAGTTGCGGCTGGTCGATCGTGCCGCTGAGGATCAGGTGCAGCTCGAAGTCCTTGATGTACTGGAACGCCTTCTGTGAGTCCTGCGAACCCATGCCCAGCACGCCCCGCCCCGGCCGGGCGCTGCCCTTGAAGTCACGGATGCGGATCGTCACGGGCACGAGCATCATGTCTTCGCGGAACTCGCCCTTGGCGTGCACGTCGGCGCGGCCGTCCTGCACCTGCACGGGGGACTTCTCGCTGAGGGTCGCCTGGCTGAGATCGATGTTCGGTATGTTCAGCTCGATCTGATGCGTCTTGGCCGGCGTCTGGTAGTCCAGCCGCAGGAACGCCAGCAGCCCGTCGGTGCCGGTCAGCTTCATCGTCATCGGCTGGTCGTTCAGTTCGGGGTCGGACGAAACCTCGCTGCCGTCCAGGTCATAGACGGCGTCGCGCTGTGGGGCCTTGATCTTGCCGATGGTGAGTTTGCGGATGGTGACTCTCGGCCTCTTGGCCAGCAGGTGGGCCGCCGACAGGCTCAGGTAGCCGCTGTCCTGGGCCTCTTCCTTCAGTTGCTGCTTCTGGTCGGCCTTGCCTTCCGAGCGCTGCCGGAACTCGGCCAACTTCTCGCGGGCCTTCCTGAGGTACTCCATGTACTTGTCGGTCTTCTGGCGGTCCTTGAAGTACGCCAGCAGGGGCTCGGCGTCCTCCAGCCCGGGCATGGAGGCGGGGGGGGTGGGCTTCTGCTCCTTCTTCGGCGCGACCCAGCCGGGCCTGTCGCGCCGCGCGCCTGTCTGCAGGTTGATGACGGTCAGCTCCGAGACCACCACCCGCTTTGTCAGCAGCCCGGCGACGCTCACCTCGGCGGCGATCCGCTCGGCCTGCACGGCGTTGAGGTTCGGGTCCTTGGCGTCGGTGATCTGAAGGCCGTCGATCTCTATCCTGCCGCCCAGCAGCGACAGCGAGGCGCTCCTGACGTTCACCTCCGCGCCCAGCGCCCCGGACAGGTTGCGCTCCATCTGGTTCTTCAGCAGCGTGCCGGAAAGCAGCACCTGGGCCGCCACCGCGATCACGATCACCAGCGCCACCAGGATCAGCCCGGACTTGCGGAACAGCGGGCTTTTCTGGCGCACCAACTCGGCCATGCTCGCCTTCTGCTTGCCAAGGAGTATCCACATCCCAATGCGCACGATCCGCTTGGCCATCAGCCTCTGGAGCCTCTCGCTGCTTTCGCCCGCCTTGGCCAGAAGGCTGCGGATCGCAGTCAGCGCTCTGGCGAGTGCGTAGCCGCTGCCGCCGCCGAGGATCAGGGCGACGGGCAGCCCGCCGATCAGGCAGTACACGTGCAGGTCCATCAGGGCCAGCCCCGGCGTCTCGCTGAACGCGCGGAACAGGCCCTCCAGGCCCATGCCGTGGATGATGAAGTAGCCGATGTGGAACGTCAGCGGCGCCAGCAGGTGGCAAAGCGCCTTGCCTATCGCCAGGGCGATCCCGCCGATCAGCAGGCTGTGGTTGAACAGCAGCAGGGCCGCTATCAGCAGGAAGCTCGTCAGGTTGAACCCAGGGACCATGCCGAGCATCACCCCCAGCAGGCAAGCGCGGAACACCGCCGCGGGCGAGGCCGCCCCGCGAATCAGCTTGGCGATCTTCTTAATCATTGTCTGTCTCCCGGATGAATGTTGATGTGTGAGGCCGACGTGCGAGGACGTGTGCCATGCTAAGGCACCGGCCCGGCGGCATCAGTCACGATCATGCTAGGCGATCCGCCGGCCTACCGGGAATTATACTCGCTACAGGTCCCTCGGCGACAGGCCGGTGTGCTTGGCGATGCGGGCCAACATGCGAGGGCCAATCTCATCCCGCTCGTGGAAAGCGAAAATGAAGTCCGGCCACCCAGGCCGGCTGAGCACCTTGTGTGAGCCCTCGGATTCCCGTTTGATCGACCATCCGATGCGGAGTAAGGCCGCCAAGACCCGCCTCGCCTTAGAGACTATCTCAAGACCTATACGGGCCGCGACGGGGCAGGTTCTGTCGCAGGCCAAGGCGGGAGGGCGATGGCTACCCCTGACAGGTCGTCGAGCCCGAGCAAGAGGTCTCCAAACGCGATGCGTCGCGTTTGGAGCCTCGACGATGGCATGCGGCGGAAGATGCCCCGTCCCAAAGGGTTGCGATGAAAACGGGCCATCTGCGGCGTCAGGCCTCCTCGACAACCCGCGTGGGGTTGTCGTCGTCGGCCTTCCTTGCATCTGGACCCGTTTTGATCGCAACGCGGCCTCGCGTAGGTCTTGAGATAGTCTCTTAGGACGGCCAGTTGCTCATGCCGGCACCGAGAAGACAGCGCCGAGCTCCGGGACCTCCTCATTGTGCTCCAGCCGGTCCGCAAGCACGCGCAGTGCCAGCGCCTTGGCCCCTGCCACGGCCTGCTCCCGGGTCTGCCCGTAGCTCATCACGCCAGGGAGCTCGGGAATCTCGGCGATCCATCGTCCGTCGTCTTCTCGCTCGATTTCAACTCTCATCACCCGCGTCTCCGCTGGCCAGTATAGCCTGTCGCGCGGCGGCAGTCACCGGTCTACTCTCACGCGTCTTCGGCCAGGAGCCGGTGCAGCGCCGGGATGGTCGCGCGGTGGTCGCCGCGGAAGTAGAAGCTGCGGCCCCCGTCGGCGACCGTACGAACGAGGATGGTCTTGTAAGGCCGGTAGTAGTACTCCGGTGAATCCTTGGACGCCTCGGCGTGCAGGTCGCCCGGCAGCTTCAGCAGGTCGAAGACCGCCGAGGTGACCCGGGCGATCTTCCTGCCCTGCTGCCGCGCGACGTTGCGGGCCATGGCCAGCGCCTTGAGGTACACCTCCGGGCCCATGACGGCCGAGCCGAGGCAGAGCACCACGCCGCCCTCCAGCCCCTCCAAGACCTTCGTGAAGATCAGGAAGTCGCGGTCGCTGGCCTCGCCGGCGGCCGCCCCGTCGAAGTTCGGATGCTGGTGGATGATGTCGTAGCCGACCCCGACGTGAACGGTCACGGGCACGCCGGCCTCGTAGGCGGCCGCGAAGATCGACACGTCCTTATGGGCGAAGTTGCCGGCGGCGACGAACCTGCCGACGGCCTCGCCGAACCCCAGGCCCTCGGCGTTGCCGACGGCCACGATGTCGTTCAGCTCGGCGGTCTCCTTCCACAGCCCGAACCGGCCCTCGGAGATATATCGCGCGACCGACTCGCTGGTGGCGCCGATCCGGGCCAGCTCGAAGTCGTGTATCGCGCAGGCCCCGTTGACCGCCAGCACCGAGACGTACCCGCGCCGGATCAGATCGATCAGGTATCGGCTCAGGCCCTGCTTGATCGGGTGCGCGCCCATCATGACCACGATGGCCGACCCGTCCCGGCGGGCGTCCTTCATCGCCCCGGCCAGTGCGGGCAAGTCCGGGTGTTCGAAAGGCGCCGGCCGCTGGCCGACCTCCAGCACGTCCGCGAGCGAAACGAGGTGCTGGCGCTCGGCCAGAGGCTCGATCCTCAGCTTGCCGCGGTCAAAGAGCGGGTACCTGCTCGGCATGTCCGTGTTCTCCAGCGCCGACGGGCGCCTAGGATAGCGTTCCCGGCGAGTGGAATCCACAGACGGGCGGACCCCTGGCCCGGGCCTGGTCGGCCGCAATAAGCTGCCCCTGTGGGCGTTAGACCCTCTGTGCCCGCGCTCCGGGCAGCCGGACGATGGCCGGGCGTGCAAGCCCGGCGGGTGAGCGGGGCGCCGGGCCCCTGAAGGAGAGACGCGATGAAGCGTTACGTGTTGCTTGCGGCGATGGTGCTGGTGGCTGTGGGCATGTTGGGACTGACGGCCTTGGCTCAGGATGAGCCGGCCCGGCGGCCGCGCAGCAGGCCGGCCGGCCGCGAAGGCCGACCCGCCGACCGGCAGGCCCGTCAGAAGGAGATGCTCGATCGCCTGGTGAAGAACCTCGAGCTTACCGCCGAGCAGGCCCCGAAGTTCCAGCAGATCATGGAGACCCACAACCAGGCGGTGGCCAACTGGGACAAGGCCCACGGCGAGGAGCTCAGGGCCGCCCGCCAGAAGATGAGAGAGGCCCGCACTTCCGACGACAAGGAGCAGGCCCAGAAGGCCCGCGAGCAGATGACCAAGTTGACGGCCGACCGCGCGAAGCTCAATGAGAACGTGACCAAGCAGCTCTCGGAGGTGCTCACGAAGGAGCAGATGGAGAAGGTCAACCAGTTCCTCGCGCCGAGGGGCCGCCAAGGGAATCAGCCGTGGATGCAGGTCATGGGTGCGCTGCGGCGGCTGGAGCTGACCGAAGAGCAGCAGAAGAAGGTCGAGGCGCTTCGCAAGGAGGCCACGGAGGCCGCCAGGAAGGCCGAGAACCCGCAGGCCAGGCAGAAGGTGATGACCGACATGGTCGAGAAGATCAAGACCGACGTCTTGACCGCCGAGCAGCGCAAGAAGCTCGAGGAGATCATCAAGCAGCAGCCGCGCCGTGGGGCCGGCCTTCCCAGGTTCCTCGAGCAACTGAACCTCAGCGACGAGCAGAAGGCCAAGGCCAAGGCGATCTGGGATGAGGCCCTCAAGAAGGCCGGTGAGGGCAACCGGGAGGACCGCGGCAAGGCCATGCAGGAGGCGATGAAGAAGATCAGCGAAGAGGTGCTGACGGCCGAGCAGCGGGAGCAGATGAAGAAGGCGCGCGAAGGGCAGAGGCCTGCTCGGCGTCCGCGCGGTCAGGGAGGCGGAAACAGGCCGGCAGAATAATAATCAGGCAGCCGACTTGTCGCACGCGGTCTGACGGCCGGTACTCCGAGCCGTCGGCCGGATGAGCGATTCCTCGGGGCTTGCCGCTCAGCGCACGGTGGCCTGGGCGGCAGGCCCCGTGCTTTGCGCGACCCGCGGCGGCCCGCGCGATCGACGAATGCCGGAGGCGGGAGTCGAACCCGCACGGGGTGTAAGCCCCACAGGATTTTGAATCCTGCGCGTCTGCCAGTTCCGCCACTCCGGCGCGTAGTGTTGGCAACGACTTACGCTAACCTGACCGTCTGAACTTGTCAACGTGGGCAGGTACTTGGCTGCGCACCGCCTTATATCAGGCCGTTGCCGCGATATGCGCCATCGCCTCCCGATGCACAGCATATCGTCCTTGAAGCGTCGCTCGCAGACAGGGACCTCCGCCGTCCGGCCATGTGAACACGTGGGCTGTCCCGCAGTCAGGTCAGTACTGCAACGTCAGAGCATCAGCTCGCAAGCGAGGACTCGTTGATTCGGCCGCACTTACCCCGTTTCCCCCGTCGGATAGGACGCTACGATGTCCCACCGGGCAGGAGTCATCGCAATTGCCTTGCCACGAACGTTCTGGCGACTCAACGTGGCCGCGTCAGACTCCTCGTGAGACTCTCGCCAGCTCGTTGACACTCGACTGCACGACCCCCAGGAAGATCGGGGTGATGATCAACCCTGCGATCAGCCCGACATACGGAATGAGCATGATGATGCACATGGCCACGGCCAGGCCGGCCGGCACATTCGGCTTCAGCCTGCGCATCTCCCGCTGCTCGTTGATGCGCCTGCAGAGCCGATGGTAGGTGAAGAACACCCAGTACAGGTTGAAGAAGGGAATGAACAGGAAGCCGATGGCCTTGCCGGCCGATGGGTCGTCATGGCGAATCTTGGGCATCTTGCCGTGCATCAGGTTGAGCCAGATGGTGCTGAAAAGCCCGAGCGTGAGGAAGTGCAGAAGGATGGCCACGGCGGCGGGAAACTCGGTGAACTGGTGCGCGGCGGCCTCGGGAGTACCCGGGCGTGCCAGCCCGTAGCCCATCGGGGTCGCATACGGTACCGGCGGGGCCGCACGAAAACACGGCACCAGAAAGTCCAACGACATCGCTGAGACCGTCTGGCCGGTCTCCGTGACGCTGACCTGCGTGTTGGCCCGTATCCGTCCGGTCTGAGCCCACGTCTGCAACCCCACTTCATCCACCGGACCGTACACATTCCCGTCCGCCCCTATCACGGAGTAGTTGCCCATCGCCGTCTCCTTGCGAAGCGAAAGTGTCTCCTGCCCTGCGCGCTCCAACGCGGGACCCGTCCAGCGTCCGAGCGTAGTATAGCCAGCCGCACCAGCAGGACAACGTCATTTGCGACAAGCCCCCAGGGGGTGGCAGACCCCCCAGGATTCCGAAC
>Ga0307380_10009777_pt1 | contig 12139 bp, 8 predicted proteins | sample UN3MG_FD_202239 | JGI IMG/M metagenome (GOLD analysis project Ga0307380, IMG submission 202239) | Soil microbial communities from Risofladan, Vaasa, Finland - UN-3 | ecosystem: Environmental > Terrestrial > Soil > Coastal area > Acid sulfate soil | place: Finland: Risofladan, Vaasa | collected... | reverse complement strand
GCGCGGCTGGGCAACGAGCAGGAATCGATCGTCACCATTCACGAGCTGATCGAGGACGAGAAGGGCCTGTTCATCGTCATGGAGTTCCTGGCGGGTCACAGTCTGGAGACGGTTCTCCAGGAGACCAACGGCCCGTCGGAGTCGAAGGCGACGCTTCAGATCATCTGGCGGCTGGCCGCCGCGCTGCACGCCGTCCACGCCGCGGGGATCATCCACCGGGACCTGAAGCCCTCGAACATCATCGTGTGCGACGGGCTCCGCGCGAAGATCACGGACTTCGGCGTGGCCGCCAGCATCTCGGGGCAGACGTCGATGGTTCTGGGCACGACGAAGTACATGGCCCCGGAGCTGTTCGAGGGCGACCGGCCGGCGGACGGGCGCGTCGACGAGTACTCGCTGGGCTTCATCGCCTACGAGATGCTGGCCGGGCGGCCGAAGTTCAAAGAGATCTTCGCCGACATCGTCCGGGACACGCACAGCGAGGCGCTGCGGTGGATGAAGTGGCACGGCAACCTGTCGGTGCACGCCCCGGATCTGGTGGAGGTCAGCCCGACGGTCCCGCCGGCCCTGTCGATGATCGTCGCGAAGATGATGCAGAAGGACCCGGACAAGCGGTTCGAGAACATGGAGCAGCTTGGCCGGGCCATCAAGATGGCGTTCTCCCCGCGCGCCAAGGGCGGGCCGCGCCGAGCCATGCGTCGGCGTGTGGGCGCCGTCGCCGCGGCGCCCGCCAGGGCCGGCCTGACCGCCGACGACAGCGGCGCGCCGCTGGTGCCGCGAGACGAAGGCGACGAACTGGAAGTCGCCGCCCAGGGAGCGACCACCGCCCCGATCCCGTCGGCCCGTCTGGGCAGGAAACTGCTGCTGTACGCCGTCCTGCCGCTGGTGGTTCTGGGCGTTGTGGGCCTGGTGGGCTGGGGCGTGTACAACGCCGTTCAGGAAGGCGCGCGTCGCCGGCAGACCGCCGAGACGGCCGGCAAGGCCTACGCGGCCGCCACCACCGCCATGACCGACGCGCTGCGCACGTACGAGCGGAAGACGTTCGAGACGGCCATCAAGAACTACAAGAAGGTGCGCGAACGGTATCCCAGGAGCCTCGAGGCGGTCAAGGCGTCGATCATGCTCCCGGTGGCCGAGGCGTACATGGCCATGGCGGACGGCAAGTGGGAAGACGCGGTGGCCAAGGAGAACGAGGCCGCCTCGCGGATCAAGAAGGTCCAGAGCGCCCTGTCTTCCGACGACAACCTGTACAAGTGGGTGCAGAAGGCCCGGGATTACGTCCGGAACTTCCGCGGGTACTACATCGCGACCCGAACGTTCCGGGAGGCGATGGCCAAGGCCGAGAAGGCGTTTGCCGCCCGCCAGTACGACGAGGTCCGGCTGGTCCTCCAGGAGGTGAGTCGCGACGTAACGCCCACGCCGGGCCAGAAAGCCCTGATGAAAGACTTTCTGGTCAAGGTGGACCTGACGGAATTCCGGCAGAAGCTCCAGGGCCAGGTCCAGAAGGCCGACGACCTGCTCGGGCAGGACAAGTTCGCCGAGGCCGAGCAGGCCTACCAGTTGGCCCAGGAGACGCTCCAGAGCGACGAGGCCAGCGTCCTGCCCGCCAAGGAGGCCCAGACGGTTGGCCGGAACATTGCCGGGAAGCTCTCCAAGCTCACCTCGAGCCGCACGCTGCGCGACAGGGTGGCGGCGGTGGAGAAGGCGCGGGCGGCGGGCGACAAGGAGAAGCTGATCGCCGCCCTGCGCGGAATGGACAGCCTTCAGCCCAGCGACAAGATCAAGGGCGAGATCAAGAGCATTCAGTCCGAGATCGCGATGGCCAAGGGGCGGGAGTTCAAGGCCGCCGGCAAGATCGCCGAGGCCCGCAAGATGTTCGAGAGCTCGCTGAAGTTCATGGACAACAAGGAGGCCAAGGACGAGCTGGCCATGTTGGACCGCGCCGATGAGCACGCCTCGCTGGTGTCGGCGGGGGACGGCAAGTTCGCCGGCGCCGAATGGGCCGACGCCCTGGCCCAGTACGCCCAGGCCGCCAAGCTGAAGATGACGGACACCCTGGCGACGAAGATGAAGGAGTGCCGCTTCCGGATCGCGCTGGCCAAGGCGGACAAGCTGCGCGCCGAGAAGAACTATGTCGAAGCCATGAAGGCCTACATGGCCGCCCGCAACGAGAAGCCCTCCGCCGCGCTGATCGACGCCCGCCTGGCGGCCATGAAGGCGGACCAGACGTATCAGAAGTTCATGGAAGACGCGCGGGCGGCCCTGAAGAGGGAGCAGTGGATCGCGGCCCGGGCGCTGGGCAACAAGGCCCAGAAGATCCGCGCCACGCCGGAGGCCAAGGTGCTGATCCTCGAGACCCGCTACCAGGAGAACATGGCCCGGGGCAGGGAAGCGCTGGATCAGGGCGACTACAACGGCGCGCTGGGCTACTTCAAGCTCGCCAGGGGATTCAAGGACACCCAGGAGATCCAGGATCTGATCAAGAAGGCCGAAGCCAAGCTGAAGGGAACGAAGTAACGCCGAGAACGCCCTTTGGTCGAAGGATGGTGCCGTATGAGCCGCGCAAGGCATGATGGACCCGTCGGGCCGATGCCGCTCCGCCAGGGGAGCGTGCCGGTTCGCCCCGGAGGGACACGGCGCGATCTCGGGCCCCGCCGCCGGGGGCAGGTGCTGGTCATCGTCCTGATCGGCATGACGCTGCTGGTGGGGCTGGTCTTCTACGTCTACAACGTGGGCGACCAGGTGAATCGGCGTCTGGAGATGCAGGGCGCCGCCGACGCGGTGGCCGTCACCGGGGCCGGGTGGATGGCCCGCAACATGAACGTCGTCGCCATGAACAATGTGGGCGAGGCGAAGATGATCTCGCTCGTGCCGATCCTGGACACGCAGCCGCTGGCGTCGAGGATGGCCCTGGTCGAGGCGACCGCGTGGGAGCAGGCCCTGGCGGGGATCGTCGCCCAGGCGCGAATCGACCCGCACGTCTCGGCGCAGACCGAGCAATACCTCCGGCAGGGCACGGAGTCCTTGCGGGTCCGCATGGAGATCCAGCGCGACATCCTGCGCCCGTTCGCCGAGGCCATCAACCTTCCGAACTACGACATGGAGACCATCACGCACTGGGCCAAGCCGGGCACGGAGGGCGCGCCGCCGCACGGCATGCTCTGGCGTGCGGCGGTGACGATGGAGGAGCTTTCCCGTACGGCGGTGGCGACGTGCGGCGTGCTGGGCCAGCAGCGGGCGGCGCGTATGGGGCGAAGGGACAGCGCCACCGCCGCGTTCCTCTCGCCGGTCAAGCCGGAGATGCCCGCTCGCGTGGGCGAGTACATGGACTTTCAGCCGCCGATCCGCGGCTACTGCCGCGTGGAGAGCGAGACGGCTGAAATGAGGCCCACGGGGGGCAACGGCGGGGCGATTCCGGACTTCGCGTATCCGCATCGCCTGGGCCCCTGGGCCCGGCTGCACCGCTGGCGGGACTACGTCACCTCGTTCATCGAGACCGGGCGGAGCTGGGTGCCCGGCACGCCGGGAACGGGCCAGACACGCGGCAGCCACGGGAACGTGAACGTCGAGGCGCGGAAGGTGGGGCGCAGCGCCCGGAGCCCGAACGACCGCGGGCACCCGGGGTACTGGAACAGCCAGGGCTACAACGAGCTTCTGGGCTACACGACGTACGGACCGTACGAATGGGCCAAGCGGCACATTCACTGGTGGGCCCGCGGGACGGACCTGAATCCGGGCAAGCTGCGCGATACGTTCTATTACTCCTATCTCAGCACGATCGGGGGCATCAAGCTGGACTACATGTTCCCCGCCGGCGGGGTCGGCGAGGCCACCGCGACCCGGGAGATGCACTTCCCCAACTGGATCGTGCCGTACCCGCAGTGCAAGCAGATCGGCGAGAACGCCAACAACCAGGTCACCTCGACGATGTACTACCTGGTCGAGATCGCCTCGAGGTACCCCGAGGGCTCCGGCGCCTTCATGACGCCGGGCAGCTTCCGGACCAACGGCGACTATCCGATCGCGATGTGGGCCAACGGCTGGGTCGACCCCAACAACTGGGGGCTTCCCATGGTCTCGAACTACGTCTGGCGGGACGCCTACCAGTACGAGACCACGCAGGACCACGAGCTGGGCATCCAGAAGGAGACGGTCCCTCCGGGCGATCCGGACGGGCAGGTCGTCTGGCATCCGGTGTACATGTATGCGTGGTACGTCTTCGGCGGCATCGACATCGGCGGCACGGAGGAGGTCTCCAACCCCGCCAACTGGGACCAGTTCGAGCATATCCCCGCGCCGATCCTGCTCGACACGTCCACGGGCGACTACGGCGGCGACGACCCGGACGTCGGCTGGCGCCGCGATCGGTTCATGTTCCTGGGCGTTGCCCGCAAGCGAACCGAGGCGCCCGTGTGGCCGCAGCGGTTCAGCCACGTCAACCCCCTGCGGGGCATGCTGACGATCGGGCAGGCCAAGCTGTTCAACAACAAGAGCTGGGACCTCTGGACACAGGACTGGCGCGTGCAACTGGCGCCGGTCACCCGCCTGGGACCCGTCTCGGACCCCCAGAGCTGGACCGCGAGGCTCCAGGCAGACGTTTCCGCCGCCGACGAGGTCGAGAGCGTCGAGGCCGAGGAGGTGGAGACGGCCTTCCAGTACCTTTCGTCGCTGGACGCCGAGATGGCCCAGTTGTACCTGAACCACTGACGCCGGGGCCCGTCGGGTCGCCGGCGAGGAGTGAGGCACAGGATGGAAGCGGCAAGAGAAAGACGGCCTGGCACCGAGGCTCGGCCCGGGGCTCGCCGCGGCGTGCGGCCGCGCCGGCGGGGGACGGCCTTGGTCGAGATGGCCATGTGCATTCCGCTGCTGGCGTCGATCATCGCCCTCACGGCGTTCCTCGGCTGGGCGATGATGAACCAGCAGAACGTCAAGGCGGCCGCCCGGTATACCTCGTGGCGGAACGTATACGGGGGCTGGGCTCAACGAAACCCCAACGACCCGAACACGCCGGACGACCCGAACTACCCGGGCCTGAACGAGCTGTTCTTCCGCCAGAGGGCCTCCTCGGTGCACGCCGGCGGCGGCAGCGGCGAGATCGACGAATTCGAGCAGCTCATCACCGCGGCGTTCGACCGGAGCGACTATGCCGGAACCTTCGCCGACCAGTTGATCCTGCATCCCCTCCCGGAACACGGTCACTTCCAGCATGCCCGGTCGGGCCACGTCTCGGCGAGTTTCCGCAGTGACATGGAGATCCTCAATCGGTACCAGGGGGCGATCCAGTCCTATCACATTCGGGACGGGGTGGAATGGCGGCGCGGGCAGGCCGACTGCCAATCCGTCACGCGCGTCCAGTTCCTCTCCGCCCTGGAGGACTTGCTTCTTTCGGTTCAGGCGCCGGGCGCCGACATGGCCAATATGCTCCGCAGCGTGTACCGGAACGGTTGGTGAGAACACCGGCCTGATGAAGACCGCTCCTGAGGAAAAGGGCGACGCTCGGGGGCACCACGCCTGGAAGAGCGCCTTGTGTCTGGGCCTGATGGTGCTGGCGGTCTTTGGGGCGTGGCTGGCGGCGAGGATCATTCGATCTCACCTGGAGTCCTCCCATGCCGCCGGGCGGAACGCGGTCGTGTTCCCCGGCCCGAAGACCCAGCCGACGTGGATGCCCAAGAGCCCCGCGGAGGTTTTTTCCCGGCCCTTCGCGGCCGTCGGGCTCACCAGGCTGGGAACGGACCCGGGGAAGATCCCTCCTCCCTCCGGCGCCAAGTTGCTCTACGCCTTCCAGCGGCGCCGGACCGAGGAAACGGAACAGCAGGCCCAGTACGAGTTTCCGGGCTCGGCCGACGAAGCGGTCCGCCACTACACCCGGGCGTTTGCGGCGGAGGGCTTCGGCCTGCTCAAGGACGCCGCGGACCCGACGGGTCGACGCACGCTGGTCTTCGAGAAGGGCCGCATCTACGCCACGGTGGGGTTGCGAGGGAACCTCCGACATGCCAAGATAGTTATAATAGTATTGACCGTGGTTTCCCCGGGGACGCCGGGCTCGAAAGAATGAGGTGACGGATCATGGCTGAAGAGGAACGTAGCGGCGTTCAGAATGTCTGGCTGCTGTTCATCGCCCTGGGGCTGGGCATTATCGTCGTGGTGATCTACAACGTGCACATCTACCGGGTCCGCCAGGAGGGCCGAGGGCAGACGATCCGCCTGATTCGGGTCACGAGGGACATGACGCCGGGCGACAAGATCGGCGCCGAGGACCTGCTGGTCAAGCTCGTGCCGAAGCAGTACGAGGCCAGTCTGGGCAACGTGGTGGACGCGGAAAACCTGGACTTCGCCATCGGCAACACGGTCAACCAGGCCGTCGAGAAGGATCAGTGGCTTCTGTGGGGTCACATCACGAACGTGGATCGTTCGCGGCCGGCGAACGTCATCAGCCGGGGCAACGTGGCCGTCACGGTGCCGCTGGAGGCGCGGATGGCCCTGGGAGACATCCTTCGCCAGAACGACCGGGTCAACATCGTGGGCCGGCTGCCGGTCGGCGAGACCCTCAAGACCTTCCGGATCATGGAGGGCGTGCGCGTGCTGGCCATTGGCGGAGAGGGCATCCAGCCCGACAAGTCGGCCAACAGGGGCCCCAAGGCGCGCAGGGGCATGCGAACCTACCGGAGCATCACCGTGGAGGTCTCTCCCAACGTCTCGATCGGGCTGGCCAACGTGCTCACGCACGTCAGCGGGAATTGCTGGGTGGAGCTGCTCAGCTCCAAGGAGGCCAAGAAGACGACCTACGGGCAGATCAATGTGCAACTGAAGAAGTTGGCCGACGCGCCGAGCGGCCCGCTGCGCGGAGAGGCACAAGACTACGAGTGATGAGGACCGCGCCGGCGCGGTGCGGACACCCGCCGGCGGCACAAGGGCTTGAGCGTGGAGATCTGGGTCTACAACCAGTACAGCGATCAGCGAGAGGTCGTGAAGGTCGCCGACGAGAACATCACCATCGGCCGTGACGAGTCCAACTCGGTCACGCTGCGAAGCCCGTTCGTCTCGCGCCAGCACGCCCGGGTGCTCTGGGACAGCGGCAACTTCTTCCTGGAATCCCTGGGCATCAACGGGACCTACGTCGCGAACAAGCTCATACCCTACAAGCAGCGGAGCAAGATCGACTACGGCGACGAGATCCGGATCGGCGAGTTCAGCCTGTACATGATGGAGCCGACGGCCCGGCGCGTCTCCGTCGCCGACAAGACGATCTCGCCCCGAAAACGCGTCCTCCTGCTCGAGCAGAAGATGCACGCCGAGCTGCTCGAGCGGATCAACCTGCGCGTCACGGGGCAGGCGGGGGTGGCCGACGAGAAGCTCCTCGCCCTGATCGACCGGCACCTGACCCAGATCATCGACAGGGACTTCGAGCAGGTGGACGAGCCCATGTCGAGTTACCTCCTGCGCGAGTTCTTCTGGCGGGGCGTGGTGACGGAACTGGCCCGGCGGGCGACGGGCAAGCTCATGTACAGCTACGGCTTCGAGGACTCCGAGAGCCTCGACAGCAAGCACGAGGAGACGATCGCCCGGGCGATCGGCGACATCGTGAGCTTCTTCCCGCTCCGCCTTCGCCCCCACACGCTCAAGGACGACGTCAACCTGATCGAGGAGGACTGGAGCAACCAGATGGAGCGCATCGGCTCGCGGATCAGTCCCGAGCTTCGCGACTACATCTGCCGGAGAATGCTCTCGAAAGAGATCGAGGACGTTGTGGTGGGGTACGGCCCGCTCCAGGACCTGCTGGAGATGCCCAACATCAACGAGATCATGGTTATCGGCAAGGACCTGATCTACATCGAGAAGGAAGGCTCGATCCAGAACACCGGGCGGAGCTTCTTCTCCGACGAGATCGTCCAGAGCATCATCGAGCGGATCATCACCCCCATCGGGCGCCGGATCGACCGCTCCACTCCGCTGGTGGACGCCCGGCTGCCCGACGGGTCCCGCGTCAACGCCATCATCAACCCCTTGAGCCTCTCGGGGCCGACGCTCACGATTCGGAAGTTCGCGCAGATCCCCTTCACGATCGACGACCTCATCGAGCGGGGCACGATCACCGAGGCGGTGGCCGGCTTCCTTCGGGCCTGCGTCCTGGGCCGGAAGAACATCATCATCTCCGGCGGAACCGGCAGCGGGAAGACGACCACGCTGAACGTCTTGAGCAGTTTCATTCCTCAGAACGAGCGGATCATCACCATCGAGGACTCCGCCGAGCTTCAACTGGCCCAGGAGCACCTCTGTCGCCTGGAGACCCGCCCGCCCAACATCGAGGGGAAGGGCGCCTACACCATTCGCGACCTGGTCAAGAACGCCCTGCGAATGAGGCCGGACCGGCTGATCGTCGGCGAGTGCCGCGGCCCGGAGGCGCTCGACATGCTCCAGGCCATGAACACCGGCCACGACGGCTCGCTGACCACGATTCACGCCAACAATCCGGCCGACACGCTCATGCGACTGGAAACGATGGTCCTGATGGCCGTGGAAATGCCCGTGCGGGCCATCCGGGAACAGACGGTCGCCGCGTTGGACATGATCGTGCAGATTGCCCGGCTTCCGGACGGCCGGCGACGCGTCACGTATGTTTCCGAGATCGTCGGCATCGACCCGGAGACCGAGCGGATCATCACGGAGGATATCTTCCGCCTGCCGGTGATCCGCGGCTTCGCCGGGAAGGGCGCAGAGCTCCGGCACACGGGCTACATCCCGATTTTCGCCGAGGAGTTGATTGAGGCCGAGTTCCTCAGCGTCGAGGTGTTCACGTGATGCTGGCCGCAGCATCCCCGGTGCCGCACTGGCAGCCGATCATCATCATCGGCAGCATCGTCATCCTCGTGCTGACGGCGGCCGCGGTGCTGGTGGGGCTCCGCCCGCTGAGGGAGGCGATCCGCAGGCGGGAGGAGGAATACGATCAGATCTTTCGTCGGGCCCTGCTGCTGGACGTTCCGCCTCGGCTCGTTACGGTGGGCACGGGGGTGGTCATGCTGGTGTTGGGTTTCATGGGCTACGCGATCAGCCGGGGGCCCCTCGGCGCGGGCATCGGCGGGGCGATCGGCGTCTTCCTTCCGCACGCGATGGTCCGCTACCTTCGGCGCCGGCGTCTCAAGAAGCTGGAGGAGCAGCTCGTCGGCGGCATTCAGACGCTCGCCAGCGGGGTGCGGGCGGGGCTGAACCTCGTGCAGTCCCTGACCCTCATCGCCCGGGACGGCCCGGCGCCGCTTCGCCAGGAGTTCACGCACCTGACTCGCGAGTACGAGTACGGCATCTCGCTCGACGAAGCGATGATCAACGCCGCCCAGCGGATCGGCTCGAGCGACTTCCGCCTGCTGTTCTCGGCCCTGCACACGCACCGCGAGCGAGGCGGCGACCTGGGCGAGACGCTGGACCGGATTGCCGACAGCATTCGCGAGATCCAGCGCCTCGAGAAACAGGTCCAGACGTTGACCGCACAGGGGCGGGCCACGGCGAGGTGGCTTGGGGCCATGCCCATCATCATCCTGGCCATCCTCTACTCTTTCGACAGCGAGGGCGTCCGGAGCCTGTTCACCGAGCCGCTGGGGAACGTGATCCTCGGGACGATCATCGTTCTGAACGTCCTCGGGTTCCTCTGGATCAAGAAAACGATCTCCATCGATATCTAGCATGGGTCTGGTCATTGCCAATTCGATCGTCGCGCTCGCCGCCGCCCGGGTGTCGTGGATGCCGCTGGCGCAGGGGGCCGACGCGATCCTCCTCGGCGGGAAGTCCTGGTGGGAGATGATGACCGCCTGGGACTGGGCGCTGTGCGTGGCCATTCTGATTGACGTGACCTTGTTGATCGTCGCCGTATTCGGCCAGCCGGCGGAGGTCAAGCTCTCCCCCGAGCGGGAGGCGGCCCTGGCCACCGGGCATACCGACCGGAAGACCGTCTTCGAGTACTCCGTCATCAAGCACCTGATGTGGTTCCTGCTCGGGCTGAGCCATCGCCTGGCCATGCCTCGGCTCAAGGACTGGACCCGCCGGAAGCTCGTGGCGATGGGGAATCCGGACTACTACACTGCCGAGGAGTACCTGGCCCTGGCGATAGCGACCGGGTGCATCCTGGGGCTGGTGTTCGGGGTGGTCTACGTGACGCTCCTGGACGAGTTCAGCCCGATGAGCTTCGTGATGGGCCTCGCCGCGGGGACCGGCCTGACCATGTACCAGCTATACGATCGTGCGGGGAAGCGTGTGCGCCTCATCTCCAAGCGCGTGCCGTACTCGTTGGACCTGATCTCGCTGGCCATGGGGGCCGGCGCGACGTTCACCGAGGCGGTTCAGACCGTCGTTCGCGAGGAATCCGAGGATCCGCTCAACATCGAGCTCAAGACGATGCTCGCGGAGATGGAACTCGGGACGACGCGGCGGAAGGCCCTGCAGAGCCTCTCCGACCGCATCCCGCTGGAGAGCCTTCGAAGCATCGTGGCCAGCGTGATCCAGGCCGAGGAGCTCGGCACGCCGCTGGGCGAGATCCTGCACCAGCAGGCGAGCCTGCTTCGACTGCACCGGTCCGTCCGGGCGGAAAACGCCGCCGCCGTCGCCAGCGTGCGAATCCTCGTGCCGAGTCTGCTGATCCTGATCAGCGTGGTTCTGGCCATTTTCGGCCCGGCGATCGTGCGAATCGCCGATAGAGGACTTTTCTGATGAACGGCGCACGACCCGAGTTGATCTTTCTCAGCGGGCCGCAGGAGGGGGAACGCGCCGTCCTGATGACGAACGTCGTGCTCGTGGGTCGTTCGGTCTCCGCCGACGTGCGACTCAAGGAGGAGGCCGCCTCGCGCGAGCACGTGCGACTCCAACTGACCCCGGCAGGCTGGCTGGTGGAGAACCTCTCCGCCAACGGCATGCTGGTCAACGGGAAGAGGTACCGCAAGAAGAGACTCCTCCTCGATACGGGAGACGTGCTCGGCGTGGGGCTGGAGACGCTGGTCCTCTACGTCTCTGCGGGAGACAACCCGGAAGTGGCCCTGATGGCGTATCGGCAGGCCCATCCGGACGCGGCGGCGGCCAAGCCCGGCGACCAGGCGCCCGCCAGGGCGGAAGGCCGGAAGGCCAAGACGGCCCCGGTGCCCGCCAAAGAGACCGGGGGCGAGAAGGCGCCGACAAAGGCGCAGGGGGCCGCCGAGGCCGCCGAAGACACCGAGGAGGAAGAAGGGGGAAGCAGCAAGCTCAAGTACGTCCTTGGCGGCCTTGTGCTGGGGGGAATGGTGTTCTTCGGCATCGCGCTGATCGTGAACTCGATGCAGTTGGACGACGAGGGCGGCCCGGGCGGCCTGCCCCGGCTGGAGGACGCGGACATCACCGCGGCCCTCAACGAGCCGATCATCCGAACGCCCAGCCGGACCAAGGCCGCCGAGACGCTCGAGAAGGCCGTCCGAAGCTACACGAACCGGACCCTCTGGGAGCCGGGCGACCTCTACCGCTGCGTCAAGAATTTCAAGCTCCATCAGGCCTACAGACAGAGCCCGAGCTTCGCGAAGATCGACCACGAGCGAATGGCCGAGAAGGCCATCAAGGAGCTCGACGCGCTGGTGCGGGAGAAGTACGACGCCGCCTGGAAGTTCGAGAAGGCCAAGAGCTGGCGAAACGCGGAGGCCGCCTTCCAGGAACTGATGGTCGTCTTGCCGGTGGAAGAGCTCGACAAGAGGGGCGCGATCTACAGGGCGATCATCCGGGGCAACGTCATCCAGCACCTCAACCACATCAAGCAGAACCTCGGCCGCGTCAAGTAATGGCGGCCGGCTAAGCTCCCAGGAGGAACTCGTCGTCGGCTCGGGTGAAGGCGAGGGGGCCCCTCGGCAGCCGGGCCGGATCGAAGCGTTCGAGCAGCTCGGCCATGGACGCTTCCCGGGGACTCTCGAGCAACCCGCACCAGGTGCCCAGCAGGCCCAGGATGCGCCGCGGCGCCGTGCCGCTGTGGCGATACCTGGCCAGACGCGTGTCGCCGTGTCGCTTGGCCAGCCGACGCCCGTCGGGGCCCACCACCAGCGGGAGATGCCAGTACGCCGGCTCGGGCCCCAGGCGCAGGAGCCTCCGCAGGTGGATCTGTCGGGCCGCCGATTCCAGCAGGTCGTCTCCGCGAACGACG
>Ga0307380_10009776_pt1 | contig 12139 bp, 12 predicted proteins | sample UN3MG_FD_202239 | JGI IMG/M metagenome (GOLD analysis project Ga0307380, IMG submission 202239) | Soil microbial communities from Risofladan, Vaasa, Finland - UN-3 | ecosystem: Environmental > Terrestrial > Soil > Coastal area > Acid sulfate soil | place: Finland: Risofladan, Vaasa | collected... | reverse complement strand
CTAAAGTGCCAGTTGCACCAGCCCCACTATAATGAGATTTACCAACAGCAGATACAGAATGTGTCATCTTAAAAACATAAGGACTAGCATCTAATGCATAATATTGACCATTATATTGATTAGAGACATTTGACAACTTGGATGTAAAATAAGGTCTTTCTAGTACTGGTTCTAAAACCCAATCTTCAGTTGCTTGTTGTATATATTGAGGAACATCGCTAGTATTACTGTCAAATTCTAATTCAATTCTATATGGAGAACTTTGAACCCAATTATCAGATGATTGTGAAAAAATAATCGAATTAATACGTGGATATACATTTAACATTTCAGAACCGCCACAAGCAATATATAATCTACGACCATCATTACTTAAAGCGTCTACCAACTCATCTTGTAAAGTATCAACATTAACATATCCAGCAGTACCAGCCGGTAAAGGAGTAAGCGTACCATTTAATGTCACGTTAAACAAAATGCCTAATGTGCTTCCATCTTGCGTTTTTTGATTTGTAACATTAATTTCCATCAATGGTACTGGAGTAAACGAATAATCCCCATAAGTCATAATAGTAGACATGATATCTCTTAATAATTTAAATCGGCTCTATTTGGTAATACTTTTAATAATTCTAGACGTACCATCTTTGCAACAACCGTTCCAATTTCTTGTGCTACTATTCCACCACCTTGTACAACTACAGGAATAGGAGTAGGTACATTAACATTGACATCAATTTGACTATTATTTAAAGCCTGGCTTAAGGCTGTTGTAACAGTTTCATATTTTTCCAAACTTTTATACAATTGTTTAGCTTGTTCACTAAATGCTTTTTGACTCTCTAATAAAAATTTATTCATTTCTCTCGTGCGAATATTATGTAGTTCCATACGAGCTTGATTTATTTGAGCCATAACTTGATGGTAAAGTTGCATTAAACCTTGAGGAGCAGCCTGACCTTGCCCTTTAACTGCAATACCACCAAAGAGTTTTTCAGCACCTGGAATACCTCTAGTTATTCTAGTATTTATCTTATTTGCTAATTGAGGATTTTGACCTTCGACCATTTTTTGCAACGATTTTCCACCACTGAAAGCTGCATCTGTTAGTTTGCCTCCTTTTTGAAATCTTATATATGCACGTAATTCTGCTGCCATTTTTAACCGTTCTTCTGGTCCTTTGCTAAATATATCTTGTGCTACATTTTGAGCAGATAAACGTTTTTGTTCAAACTCCGCTACTTTATTTTGTATAACAGTTAATTTATCAGTTGAATTTGCTAAAAGTTCTAATGCTACTAAAGTTTTACCTTGCAATAAATAATTTTTTTCTCGTATAGCACGATCACGATTAGCAGAAATCTGTTGTACAGTAGCACCTACACCTAATGACTGTAACTGAGCATTACCAGGAGCTAACTGCTGTCCTAAAGTAAGTTTACCACCACCGGCAGCAGTAAGACCGTGCATCATGCTTGTTCTGGACGCTCTAATTTCTCCTAAACTAGCAGCTTGTTGAAGATATAATTGAACATATTGTTGTTGAGCATCGTGAATATTTTGTACAGCTTTATTTAAACCTTCTTGAAATTGATCTACAGCTTTTACTGATAAAGATAACGTTTCAGGTAATTCTTTACTTAAAATCTTATAAAGTTCTAATGGCTCTGCTGTACTTGATGCTCTTAGTCTTTTAATAAATACATCAGCTATATCTGAACGTCTAGGAAGTGCTTCGTCAACCTTTTTTATGAATGCTTCTGTAATTTCAGTAGCATCGGAATTAGCTACCAAACTTGAAATACTACTTAAAATCTCAGGTAAAGCTCTAGCTAAATTAACATTAGCTGCTAAACTTCCGGTAACACCTAAATTAGTTAAATTACTAGCTATAGTTTTTTTACTAAAACCTTCTAAATTAGAAAAAACATTTTTAGTCGTAATACCACCAATTGTAGTCTTACCTTGAGATCTACTTAATGCTGTTTGAGCAGCCGTTAAATGAGTTTGTCCAGCCGTATCTGAAATAGCTTTTAATCCAGCATTAAACTTACGCAAATTATCTTCGGAAAAATCTAAAGCAAAATTAGTTTGTTCTATTACCTTATTCCATTGCACAGTCCGGTTTATTATTCCTCCGTGTACTATTCCCAACTCTTTCATTTTTCTTTCGTAAACAGATAGACTTGATCCAGATTCTTCAACAACTTTGTCAACATTACCAACTGCATAAGCTAATCCTATTAGTAATTCTTGAGGTATTTGACTAATAGTTTTACCTTCTTTGAACATAGCCTGAATAGTTTTCTCAATTTCATCAGCGTTATCTTTAAAAAATGATTTATAACCTTTGGACAAACCTTTAATAGCTTCGTTAGACTTAAATCCTATTTTTGGTTTAAATGCAGGATTTTTATCATCAGTTATTTCCCAATATATCTTAGCATTTAATTTTTTAATATTTTGCGATTGATCTTGAATTTTCTTAACTAGAAACGCACGTGCATCTGTTTCATTAATTAACTTCTTATCTAAATCTATAAAAGTTTGCTCAATACCTTCAGTAGCATCTTCAATTTTATTTTGTAATAAAGATCTTTTAAATTGAGATACTGCTTGAGTAGCAGCACCTAACATACCAATCAAACCAACAATTACAGCACCTTGTGGAGTCTTACTAAGAATACCTCCTAATAGTCCACCTTGAACAGCACCAGTTAAACCACCACTAGCAGCAGCACGTGATTTAGTAGAACTACCAATATATTCACTAGCATAACTAGCACCAACAATACCAGCAGCAATTCCTACACCACCAGCTACCCTTCTTCTTTGGGCGGATTGTGCAGCCCGTTGTGCTTTTGCTGCACTTTGTGCTTGATATTTTCTGGTTTGAGCAGCAACTTGACCCATGGGAATAAAAGTAGAATTAAAAGAACCAGCAGGATATATTAATTGATGACCGCCAATTCTACTTAGTTGACCACCACCAACACCCCCAAGTGCTACACTTGATAATTGAGTAGTTAAAGCATGTAATGCAGCAGTATTTCTATTTAATGCACCACTTTGTACAGTATTTCCTACATTTCCTATATTTCCTTGTGATATAGAACCAGCATTTCCTAAACCAACTTGCCCACCTAAAGGATTGCCACCTACACCACTAGCAAAACCACGCACAAATAAAGCGGCAATACTACGCATTCCACCACTTAATAATTTTATAGCACCTAACGCAGTTATAACAGATAATAATGGTTTTAAAGCATTAGCAACTTTAATTAAAGCACTAACAAAATTTAATGCACCACGAGCTAAAAACTGAAACGTATTACTTTGAACAACGTCGCGAACAAAGATTGTAAATTGTTCTTTGACCTGACCCATTCGAACTTGTAATGTATTTAAAGCTTTTGCTAATTTTTCTTCTGAAGCAGTTTGTGCATCTGTAGCAATTGCTAACGCTTTCTTTCTTAACTCTTGCTCAAACAATAAAGGCAGCATTTTAGCAGCTTGCCGAGTACCACTTAACTGTTGAACTACTTTACCAATATTAAGATTACGAGCACCGACATTTCCAAACGCTTTAGATAATTTATCCAACATCTCAAGTGGTTTTAACACTTCACCAGCATTTTTTCCTGTAGTTTGAAGTTCAACATTAAATTGACGTAAAAACTCAATAGTAGCAGGACGTTGCATTCTAAGAAAAATAGTTCTTAATCCAACACCAATATTCGACGCACTTTCACGAGTAGTTTGACGAATTGTTGAAAAAATCGCTAAAAATTCATTAAAAGACTGAAGACTATTACCAACATCTTTATTTAGAGCGGCAAAAACACCACCGGCTTTTTGAACAGCAATAACAACATCACTAGATTCCACAGCTAAAGAACCAGAAACAGCATCGATAGCAGATAAAACTTTCCAGAGATCTTTAGCTTCAATCTTAAACTGATTAAAAATAGCAATAGAACCTTCAACAGTTTGATTCATCTCTCCAAATGTTGGTAATAATGTACTTTTAGCTAACGCTTCTAAAGCTAAACGTGTATCACGAGCAGATAAACCTGTTTGAGAAAGTGTTCTAGAAACCTCAATTAAATCTTTAGAAGAGACTCCATATGAAACACCTAATCTTTTTATCGTGTCATTTAAACGGAAAAGTTGACTTATATCCTTATTAGTTACTTGAGCAACTCGGGCTAATTCTCTCTCAAAAGCAATAGCGTCAGTTACAGCAGTACGTATTGCACCACCAAAACCTAATACTAAACCAGACGCTATCCTGAATCCAATCAATCGCGTAGTAACAAATCCAACAGTACGACCAAAATTTTCCATTGAGGAAGCAGCTTGTATAGTGCTAACATGAGTTTTTTGTACACTAGCTCCGGTTTGCTTAATATTAGTATTAGCACCCTTATAAGCTTGTCCTAAATTACTAACTACTTTATTTAAAGCAGAAGTAGCATTACGTAATTTACCAACATTACCAGTTAGTTTACTAAATGATTGTTGAACACTAGCAGGAACTTGTAATCGAGATAAATTATCAGCAATTAATTTAACATTCTTTGGTCCTGTTAGATATAATTCTGCTGTTAATTGAAAATCTCTAGCCATATTAAACTCCAGATTTTATCATTACTAAATATCTATTAAATACTCTGTCAGATGATATCTAGTACTTGTCTATTTTGCTCTACTCTTCTGACGCCGCATCATCTGAAGTTTCTATCTTTTCGTCTAAATTTTCGTCTAAAACACTAGAGGAAAAAATTTCATTACCATCATCATCCAAAAATGGTTTAGTTTCAACTACTTCTTCAATAACCTGATCATTCTCATCTAATAATTTACCATCGCGAGTAATATGTTGACCGTCTTTATTAATCAAACGTAAATTTTCATCAATAAAACCGTACTGACATAAAAACTGATTTTCAGGTAAATCTTGCTCCATGTCGCGTTTAACACCCATGGTTAAAGCAGCTAAACACTGAGCAGCATTAAATGCGACTTCAGTTTTTGCTCTATTCAAATAATCATCAAAACCGGAAAAAACAAGTTGCTCTGTATCATTATACACCGTACAGGCTGCTACTAGATAATTAAAGTGTGCATTATCAGCTTGTCCTTCTGCTGAATCATTCATTAACACACTTTCTTCTATTCTTATCTCTATTAATTGAGTACGTAAAGTAGACATATCAATAGCTAGATCTCTCGCCTCACTTAATTTGATACCACCCTTTTTTAATTGTTCACGTCCATCTAAAATTTGTTTTTCAAGTGCTAAATATTTTTCTTCTTTTTCCTTACTCCATAAACCACGTTCAAGCATTAAATTTTCCACTTGAGGTTTAAGTAAAGCACCAGACTTAACAGCATCTGCAAAAGTGCTATTTCTAACTTTCATAGCTTCTCTTTGCTGTTCCATTGTTGGGGCACAAACTTTAAATTTTGTTAATACACCATCAACTTTAATTTCAAAAGTTTCAAATTGTTGTGACATAGTCCATCCTTTCGTTCTTATTGAGATTTAACGATAAACTTAGTAATATAACGATTCCAAGAAATAGTATACTGATCTAATTCATCAATAGCAGCTTTAGTTTGAGTATGACCATTATCTAAAATTTTAGAGCGAACATTAAACCAACTATCCCTTCTACCTAATTGTTCTGAAGTCAGTTCGTCAATATCTTGTCCATTGCCCCATAATTCTCCAAATTCTTTTTCAAAAGCAGCTAAAGCCCCTACCATTGTTGTCATAAATTTTTTCTCTAAACTAGTCACTAAACGTTTGCGTGAATTGTCTTGAAATTTTTCCTTATTTATTTGCTTAACAACTCTATTAGAGTGTTGAATCTGGTAAAAATTATCCATCATATCCCCCTGTTATTATAAGAACTTGCCCTATTTGCTTGTAGTGTCCTATCAAATATTTCATCTGGTAATTTACCAGCACCAACTTGTCCATATTTATCAATAAACTGTTGTCTTTGTTGTTTTACCATTTTACTTTTAGCAGAATTTAACTTACCAATATTCTGAACTTGTTCTGTAGAATTTGCCGGTAAAAATACTTCATTAGCATTACCATATTTATAACTTAAATTTTTGACTATTTCATCTCCAGTTTTTTCCCTTTTCTCTTCTGCTCTTTTACGACTTTGGACAATCATCCAACCATCTAACATATCATCATCGTTAATAATATCATCATTAGGACAATCTGGATTTTCGTGCACGTTAGTATAAATATTACTCCAATTTAATAATATACGTTGATCTTCATCTAAATCTACAGCACTTTTATTAAATGGATTAGAAGTTATATTACTATAAGATCTCCATGGATCTGTTCTAGATATTTCCCTAAATTCTTGAGAAGATAACATTAACTGTTTATATTTAAGTTTTAAAGTATCTAACAAAATACATGATATATCCTTAATTTTTTTCTTCTTATAATAAATAGTTTGACTTAAAATATAATTTTCTAAAACAGAATCTGTAATATAATCCAAAGTAAAAGAATAGAGTAGATTTTTTCCATCGTAAAGGCGAGATAATAAATTTCTTACATTAGTCAGTTCTTGACGTAGTGGCTTCAGTAAATCAGGACGAGAATAAGCATGATATAACTTAACTTTTTGATCCTCAATCCATTCCTCTAATTGTTTGATTTTTTGATCGCCATCTATCGTCCACCGTCCAATACTGATTAGATGGTCAATACAGTCCTGTTTAGTTAGAAAGTTATTAAATTTATATTTATCTGCAATTTCATTACGTAAAAGACGTGCTTTATAAATAATATGCTTATCTGGTCGTTTGACTATATATTGTTTTTCACGCACGTATATAATAAAATAATCAGACAAAATTTGAGATAATAATTCAAGTCGTCTGTTATAATCCATGTCTTAGTCTTCTCAACCGTCCTGTCTTTATTTAATCCTAATACATCATCTTTTAATAATAAAATGGGGACGTTTTATATAAAGGTACGCCCCCAAAATTAAACATATTTTACATATTTTACATATCTTATTGTAGCCAAGTAGCTCGATTTGTCCACCAATCGTCAGCCGCACCACTCGCGTTTATATAAGAACCACTTTCGTGTAGAATAGTTAAATCGTTAAAATTACTATAACTATATGTAGCAGTTGCATTACCACCAGCAGAATCACCACCACCATAATTTACTGAAGATAACTTATTCTTATCACCAAGATAAATACGAGTACCTTCGCAAGTTGCAATACGAATAACTCTATTTTTAAGATTACCAGCACTTAGACATGAATCTGTTCCAGTAGCGTAAATACCAACGTCAGTAGCTGAAACAAAATCACCACTTGTAGCAGTAATTTCGATATCGCATGTAACCTCAACTGGGAACGTAACAAATTTATGATAAGGTGCACGCCTTCCTAACTCTAATAAATTCTCACGTCCTAAATCAGTAGAAACGGAAATACTAGATAATCTAGCCCTAGTACTATCAGATAGAGATACCCCACTAGTAGTTGGATCAACACCCGCTACTTCTAATGGTAATTGTACTCGGTCGTAAACATTAGCGGCTGTTAATTGTAAATGTTGTCGTCTACTCACACCAGCAACACTAGCTGGACTATCATCAACAGTAGAACTAAATTGACCATTAGCTTCAATTGTTGGGCCAGTTACGCTAGTGCCTAATGTTTCTCCATAAGTAGGTGCATTAGCCCAAACTTTATTATTACCAACTAATGTAATTTCCTCAGTAGAAGCATCCTCTAATGGAAATGTATATGTAAGAGATGATGGATATAAACCAGAACATTGCACTACAGAAATAGGTGTACCAGCAGCAGCATTATTAGTATCATCAAAAATAGACAAACCTAGAAAACACTTAGCATTTGATCTACCAGCTAAAGTTGGAGTACCAGCATCAGCCGTAGCATAATCCCATACTAAAGGATATCCATCTAAAACTTTATTAAGAGTTACTTCTATTTCTGGTAAATCTTCAGAATTTTCATATAAAGCTAATTGTCCTAATTCAAATACTTGTACAAGATTAAAACTAGTAGTCATAGCAACAGATTGAATGCCGTGCAGTTCATCACCAGCCCCAAAAGCAACATCCCCATCACTATCAGGACGGATTACAATCTGTTGATTAGCGTAGTATATACGTTCAGTCATTGAATTCTCCTCTAAAATTATCGAAAGTTTCTATATTATATATACACCATTTTAGTTATTACCAACAATTATTTCAAATGTAGTTCTAGCTATTCCTTGGTGCAAATCTAACGCAAAAGATTCTACTTCCGAAATAATAACATCAGTAAAACGACATTCTCTCCATCTATAATTATTACCCGAATCAACTAGATCAGGGTACATATTACTACCAACCAACATACCTCGATAATCAAGCGGATATCCTGTTGACTCGGCAACAGTTTGACTATTAAAAAGCCAAATAATTTTATCAAATTGATTGCGTATAATATCTAATAAATTATTACGATCATATCGATTATTAGCTAAAACATGAAATAATACATCTTGATCAACTGAAATAGCACCATTACCTAATTCATAACCTCTAGCAGATCCACGTGGTGTAGATTCGATAATTATAGCAGGCATTTGTACTCTATGTTGTGCTCCGATAGACCAATCACCAGTACCAAACTGTGAAAATTGACTATCGTCAGCACGAAAAGAACGATATTGCAATTCCTTCCACCAAGGAGCATCATCAGCACGATATATTTGAACTATACGATGACTATAATCTAACTCGATAGTAGAAGTAGTAGCAACAGCAGAATCAAACACAACTCGTCCTAAAGGATAATTTACATACCACCCGTAAGTAGCATCTCCAGATCCATAATATGTACCATCAACTTTTACTCCGGTAATTCTAATAGGTTCTGGGTTAGTTGAATCATCTAAATATTCTATACCAGTTTCCCACACCCAATCTTTTCTAAAAGTTTGCCAAATTTGCCCATCAGTATAAGAGGGATCATAAACTGGTTGTAAAACATGTTGATTACCACCAAATACTCCAGTTGTAGGAATATTAACATCGGACCAACCACCAATACATAATAAACCCCAGTCAAAAAACATTTTTAAATTCGCTTCAAGCTCATTCATTACATATGGAGCATTAAACGAAGTGGCACTTTTTAATTTAGTATAATTAGCTAAAGCCATAATTTTTAAACTCTACTTAAGGCTCTAGATATTGAACGTATAAAAATCACCATAATATCATCTTGCATACTGTCAATTACTTGAGTAACAAAATTATCATCTTTAACCCCCGAAAATTCTACTGGAACACTCCATGAACGCATAACTTTAGGTTGAAACATTAAACCAAATCCAGAACGACTATATTGAGTAGCTTTGTAAAGTACATCATAACCAATAATTATTTCTTCATCACCCCTTAATAATAACCATTCCAACCATTTTAATAAAGATTGATTGCTTTTAGCTTTCTTAAAACTTGTAGCTCTTTGTTTAGCTTCAGCCATTTTTAAAACTTCAGCATAATTAGAGCGAACCATTTTAATTGTAAAACCGCCTTTAACACCATAATTTCCAGCACTGCGTATAACTCTAAGGGAAGTGGTAGTTGAAGCAATCCATTTTTCTATAATTGCATTAATTTTACCTCCAGGATCTTCAAGTCCTAATGCACCAACTAAACGACTTCTAGATGTAAGAGCCATATAAGTTGGCGATTCAGACATTTTACGTCGAAATAGATTTTTAATTTCAATAGTAGATCGTAACTGTGCTGATTCTAAAACTTTTCTACTACTTAATCTACGTAATATTGCTGTACGTATTTTACTCTCAATAGAACTACTACTTTCAGTGATTTTAAGAACTAAAGATAATTTAGCCATTACTTTAACTACTCTTTCGCCACATAGTAAAAATATAAGCATCACTACCTAATCCAACTGGAGTTGGTTCCCCAGATCGGGTAAAATAATGTTTAACATATGTTTGAAGATCGGTATTAATTAAAATTTTATTAGCTCGTTTAATACTATCTAATGTGTCAATTTTACTTATAGTTTGTACATATCCATCTGGAGTATTAACCGCAATATCTCCAATCCAATCTTTATAATTCCATAAAACGCACAAATATAAATCTTCAGTTTGCTGATCGTTAATACGACCAACACCATTACATACTGGACAAGAACCAGTAGTAAAAGAATGTGGACCAGACCCATTATAAAGACCAGCCGATCTACCAGTAATTGGAGAGACAATACAATTAGGACATAAAGTAAATTTTGTACCTTCATAGATCAAACGACACGGCACTGTTAACGCTTCATCTTCTAATAATGCGTCAATCATATTGGTAAAAATTTCTTTAAAATCTGAAGTAATAATACCCGAAAAAGGATTTGACAATTAATTACCCTCTTTAATTTGTTTCTCTAATATTTTTACTACCTTATCTATTAAAGATTCATCTTCGCCTTGACCATGTTTTTGTTTAGATACTTTAATTGCACGCATTTGTTTAAGAGCATCTTCTCGACTCGCATAACATTTGCCTGAATCTCCATACTTATATCCTTTTTTGCCATTTGACAAGGTGCATCTTTTAATTGGCATTATATTCTTACTCCTATATTTTCTGCTTCTTGTTGTGTTATTTTTTTTGTCATGTTATTAAAATTTAATAATAAGTAGGATCATCCCATCGTGCATCATATTTATCTTTTATATCTGCAATTACTGGTTTATGTAAAACTGTACTGCTAACAACTCCTGAACCCGTCGGACGACTCTGATAAAAGTTCACTGTATTTTCTCCAACGACAGCATATCCGTTATGTATAGGATTACCAGAATCTATTGCGTTAATATCATCAGCCATTTGTAACTCCCGTTAATTTTTATTTATGATCTATTTCTTTTATAAGTTTTACGATTGTCAAAATTCTCTTGTAAAAAACAAAATTCATATAGCAAAATTAATATGATGAAACTAATAAGGTAAACTATTTTGAGGATAAAAATTATTAGACACAAACGGAGATAATACAGCTTCTACTACTTGTGCATTACCAAACATCCATTCTTCTCTCAAAGTTTGATAGGCTTTACATGGGCCAAAATTAACCAAATCTTTAAATCCTTGTAAATGATAAACTGTTTCTAAAATAGCAGGGCCACATTTTGCTTTAAGTCCAGAAATAGTTGCTTTAGTTCTAAATGCACTCTGATCAATAATACAAGCGGCTTTTAAAGAAATAAAGTTAATAAAAGCAGCATCACTAGAAGGGTCTGGAGAAATAGTAACTAAAGGAATATCTATAGTGTATGAAGTAGAAAAGTCTATTTCCTGATTAACTAACTGAGCAGCAACTACTAAAGTTTGCATTAAACGGTCGTCAGAATAATCATAATTATCATTATTAAAATCGTTTATTAATATTCTTACTATTCCAATTGTTATATCTTGCCACGCCATACATTATCCTTTATAATTAATTTGATATTCTTAAAAGGCCATCGCCCTCAATAGTAGATCCACCACTTGACGTAATAGTCACTTCAACTCTATATGTTTTAGCTCTAGTACCACCGGAAATAATCATAGTAATTGTCTGTCCGGAAATTGTGCCAGAAGTAATAACTAAATTACTTGTACCACCGCCTCTTAATTCAGATGTTATGCTATTAATTACGGTAATAGTTTCATCTGACGCTAGTAAATTAGCGAAATCCATAGTGAATGTTAAACGTTCACCAGCTTGTTTTAAAAGATTATTAGATGATAATGAACTTGCCATTTTAACTCGATTTTTTTATTATTTCTATTAGTTCTGTTAGTTCTGTTAGTTCTGTTAGTTCTGTTAGTTCTGTTATTACTGTTATTGCTGTTATTTTTATTATTATTTATCTTGGAAGACTGATTATTATCATGCCCAAAGCGTCCATGTTGTACTACGCTTATCTAAAATCCAATTGCCACCAAATAATGTTGACGTATATATATTAGTAATTATAAAGACATCTGTTCTAGATGATCTAAGTAATATTGGTAAAAGTTTTGGTATCA
>Ga0307380_10009775_pt1 | contig 12139 bp, 16 predicted proteins | sample UN3MG_FD_202239 | JGI IMG/M metagenome (GOLD analysis project Ga0307380, IMG submission 202239) | Soil microbial communities from Risofladan, Vaasa, Finland - UN-3 | ecosystem: Environmental > Terrestrial > Soil > Coastal area > Acid sulfate soil | place: Finland: Risofladan, Vaasa | collected... | reverse complement strand
TGAAAAAGTGATTGATTTCTTAAAAGAGTATAACGCGGAGTATTATATTAGGGATATAATTTTGTTGGATGAGGATGAGGTTGTTTTAAGCAAATTTGGGCCGATCTAATAATATTGTCCCAAGGCCGTTTAAAATAATTACTTTATATCGTATAAGAAAAAGTAATAAATGTAAAATATGGCTGAGTATATAAATCAATCATAAGTGATCGGTTAAGGTATACTATCGACAATTTTATTACAGGTTACTACGATTTTTCTACATGCGGAGGGGATGCCGCATGGCAAAAAGGATACAATAATCAGAAAGACCAAATATAATAGAAGAAGAACTCAACAGACTTTTTTCAGCAGAATGGCTTAGGGAAGCCGCTAAAGAAACGGGATTTGTAAAGCGAGACCGAAAGATAGAACCAGCGCTTATGTTCTGGTCGCTAACCTTGGGTTTTGGCGTTCAGCTTCAGAGAACGTTGGCAAGTTTTCGACGTCTTCTGCCAAAATAAAATATCGTAAAATTCTGTACTAATCCTAACAGCAATCCGGCAATGATAGCTCCAGGGATGCTGCCGAGCCCTCCAATAATGATGACCACAAATGCCATGATGCCTGGAATAGTTCCCATATATGGCGTGAACGGAGATAATATCCCGAACATGGTGCCTGCTGCTGCTGCCAGGGCTGCACCGATCCCGAAACTGATCATATAGATGCGGTTCTTCATTACCCCGAATATCATGTTCAGACCCACGGGCATGAGTACATAAATACAACCTGCAGTCAGGCCCCAGATCAAAATCTGGATCAGTGTGGTAAGTTCTGCCATAATTGACTATTTTTCAATAAGAAAATAAAAAAAATGATGGTGGATTGATCATCCACCAATTTCATAGTTCTCAGGCAGTACGAAGTCTTTTTGTTGTAGATTTTCTGGAGATACGATATATGATTTGAGTTCTCCTGATTCTTCAAGTATCCAATCCTTTATATCTCATCAAAAAGATATGAATATATTATTAAAAAGAGGAATGGTGCTATGGAAACCTCACTACCAGTTAAGGAAATCATGACAAGAAATCCAATAACTGTAGATATCAATACCAAAATATCAGAAGCTGCAAGCCAAATGTTTGAGCTGGATGTAGGCAGTATTGTAGTAATGGAAAATAATAATCCGGTAGGTATGTTAACCGAACGAGATATGGTTAACAAGATTATCTCAAAAAACCTCATTCCTGATTCATTAGAACTTAAAAACGTCATTACTACTCCGCTTATTACTCTTGATGTAAATGAGGATATACAGAGAGCTATTGAATTAATGCTTAAGATGCATATCAGGAGGATACCAATAGTCAAAGACAAAAAGCTTGTGGGTATGGTAACTGAAAACGATCTGGTATCGATGTCAGTTGAGATGGGGAATATTTTGGCTGATCTTATTAGTATGCACAGGGAAAGAACTCCATTAGAAAGGGAAATACCTGAGATCATAAGTAGGGGGGTATGTGAAAATTGTGGTAAATATACTGATAATCTTGATTATTTGAATGGCTCATTGATGTGCGAGTCATGTAAAGAGATGGAATAGTAATTTTGGGGTTGGTAATATGGACTCATTGCTTGTAAAGGATATAATGGAAAAAGATACGGCATATGTTAATGATAATGATTTTATGACATATGCCAGACAGCTTATGCGTGATGATAATCACAGAATATTGCCTGTAGTGAATGAAAAAAGAAACGTCCTTGGAATAATATCTGAAAAGGATGTCCTGAATATAACTTCCACGAAATCCAATATCACAGTAAAAGGTTTTATCTCAGAGACTCCGGCCATTACCGAATATATGGGCTTAGAACAGACTGCAAAGATATTATCTGAATCAGGATTCACTGCTCTTCCGGTCGTGAATTCATTGGATGATCGAACATTGAAAGGTATGATCAGTGTAGTTGACATCTTTAATAATCTGGATCCATTAAAGATCCCTGAAAAAAGTATTGATGAATTGATGACCAGGAATATTAAAACCTGCACTCCGGATGAGCCATTGGCTAAAATATGGAATAATATGATACGGGAAGGATATTCCGGATATCCGGTAGTTGATAAACACAACTATCCCCTGGGAATGATAACCAGGCGCGACATTATTAATTCCGGAAAAATCAGGATTGAACGGGAAGACGAACATGGAACCAGGATCGGTACTTCTTCCAATGTATCACGAATAATGAGTACACCTTCATATAATATATCACCAGAAGCCTCAATTAGGGATGCTATTGAAATGATGATAAAGTATGATGTCGGGCGTCTGTGCGTTGTCGATCGGGACAAACTTGTGGGTATCATTGACAGGCATGATTTTCTTGGAGCATATTCCAATGAAAATTCTTAAATAGAGAATGTAAATAAAGTAATCAGTGCTATTTTTTAGGCAGCATGTTTAAATAGCAAGTAATAATTGATGAAAACGGTTGTATAATTAAATAGTTTTATAATTAAAATCGGTGAAATCATGAAGCGACAAAAACATGACAAACCTGAAGTTAGAGGATTCGATAACTCAGGAGTAAATGATAGAGGTCCAGTAAATTTCAAATCCAAAATTTCTGATCATCAAAGTGAAATATTAGCCCTTGCATCCAAAGATGTTATAACACTTCCGCCTACTACCAATATCATGGTTACTGCAAAAACGATGCTGAAATATGGTTTTAGACGAGTGCCCATTGCAGATGCAGGTACAAAAAGACTGGAGGGAATAGTAACAAGTCTTGACATTGTAGATTTTCTCGGTGGGGGCCTGAGGCACAATCTGGTTAAAAATCGATATAATGGCAACCTGGCAGCTGCAATTAATGAAGATGTCAGAGAAATTATGAAAAATGATGTGGTCAGCTTCCATATCAATGACACCATCTCTTACACTCTTTCAACTATGATCGAGAAGAATGTAGGGGCAGCACCCATTGTTAACGATGATTTTGCTGTTGTCGGTATAGTTTCTGAAAGAGATTTTGTTAATACGATAGCAAATATTACCACTTCAAAATCAGTGTACGATTATATGAGCACTAATGTAGTAACTGCACCACCCGATATGTCCTTAAAAGAAGCCACAATAACCATGATCAAAAGAGGTTTTAGGAGAATACCAATTGTTAAAGAAAATGTGTTATTGGGAATAATTACCGCTTCTGACATTATGAGGTATCTGGGAAGTGGGGACATTTTCCAGAAACTTATGACCGGTGATGCGGAAGATGCATTTAAGGTTCCCTTAAAACATCTTATAATACGTGATATAATCTGGAGCAGGTCCAATATTGATATTGGAGATGCTGCTGGTTTGATGTTGAATAAAAAAGTAGGTGCACTTCCCATAATAGATAACGGGGAATTGTGTGGTATACTTACAGAACGTGACATTATAAGGGCTATAGCAGATTAATTCACCACTTAAAGGGGTAATTATTATGAAAATAAGGGAAATAATGAGCACACCAGTCCATTTAATTGGTTCAGATGAACCAATTTCAAGAGCAAGGAACCTTATGTTAAAATATAATATCAGTCGACTTGTTGTAATAAAAGAACAATTAGCTGAGGAAGAGTCTTCAAAATCATCTGAAGTAATACCTATAGGAATTGTTACTAAAGCTGACATCAGCCAAAGACTTGACCAGGCCGAACCACAGTGGCGCAGGCGTCCCATTGACAATATTCCAATTAGTGTAATAATGACCCATGATCCAATAACTATCTATCCGGAAGCCACCCCCAAACAGGCAGCTGAACTTTTACTTGAGAATAAAATTAGCGGGATTCCGGTAGTAAAAAGTGAATCTGACAATAATATTATTGGTATAGTAACAAAACTGGATCTTATAAGATATTATTCTACCCTTGAAAATAATTCAGGGGTAAAAGATATTATGAACGACTTTTTCGTTACTGTTCACAGGCATCACAGTATCAGCCATGTAATTCATGAAATGAAAAGTAATGATGTGGACAGGGTGATTGTTATTGACGATAACAATAAGCCAGTGGGGACTATAACTACCACAAACCTTGCGTTACATAAAATGACTAATCCTAAAGGTGGACTACCACAAAAAGATGTCAAGATGGCCCGCAAGAACCGGGATGGTGGTGAGAGGACATTCCGTTCTATTAAAGAAGTATCTATTGTAGCTGAAGATGTTATGTCAGAACCAATTATTACGTTAGATGAGAATAGCAAAGCCGTGGAAGCTGCTAAAATTATGGTGGACAAGCATATTAACGGCATTCCAATTGTAAATAATGAGATTATTGGGATCGTGAATGCACTGAAAATAATAGCAGAGATTGCTGAAATTTAAAAGGTGATGAAAATGCAATTAAAAGACATTATGGTTGAACCTTCAACTATTGATAAATCTGAAAAATTATCTTATGCACTTGACAAAATGGAAAAACTCGAAACCAGAAGACTCCTTGTTATACACAATGGCAATGTCAATGGAATTGTAACAATGAGGTCAATAACCAGGGAATTGGGAACCAGACAAAAATCAAACCTCCCTGCGTCGGCCATGCATGTGACGACAGCAACAACAGATAATTTTTCCAAGGTACGTCCCGATATGCCTGTGAATGAAGGCATTATTTTAATGAATAAAAATGAAGGAGTATTGCTGGTCATGGATAATGATGAAGTGATCGGATGGATCACTCCACAGGAAATAATTAAGAATTATCCCTTCAACAATGCCCTTGCAGGTGAGATCATGCGCCAGCCCATTATCATCGGACCAGATGAAAGGGTAATTCATGCCAGACGTACAATTCTTGATAAAAACATTGGTAGATTACCTGTAATGGAAAATGGGGCCCTGGTAGGAATAATTACAGAGCATGATATTGCCGTTGCTTTAAGAGCATTCAGGGATCTGGTATCCAATAGTAAACAGGATAATCGGATTAAGAACATGCTGGTGGAAGATATCATGAGCAGGGGAGTTATAACAGTAAAATATGATACACCAATCCAGGATGTGGTTTCCTTAATGCTTGAAAAGAACCTGGGTGGAGTGCCAGTTGTAAATGATAAGGATGAACTGTTGGGTTTGATTACCAGACGGCTTCTTCTAAATGCAATTGCACAGAAAATCTAGACATATCCATTTCATGAATAGAGATCAAGATGATTTAGATGAAGATTTCATAAAACTTTCTTCAAAAACCCTTGACTTACCGGAAACAAAAATATCCAGTATGTTAAACCAAAGGGTTTTGCAGAAAGTATCAGGGTCCTATCCAGATTATTATAGGTTTGAAAAAGGAATATCAGGATTTGAAGCTGGTACTGCTGTATTTAAACATGGAGATAACATCCTGGTTGTGAAGGGATTTCCAAAGATACAGCGTGCAATTGTACTTGAACCTGCGATAAAGGTCCATTTTGAAGGCTCTTCATCCATTGCAATCGAAGAAAAAATGAATGGTTACAATGTAAGAATTGTATGTTTCGATGGAAAGGTTATTGCATTGACAAGGGGCGGTCTGATCTGTCCTTATACTACTGAGAAAGTGACAGACGAAATCGGTCATGATTTTTTTCAAGCCCATCCCAACCTGGTCTTATGTGGGGAAATGGTCGGCCCCGATAACCCGTATGTTCCAAAGAACATCTATCCTGACGTGAAAAGTGTTTCAATGTTTATTTTCGATATCAGGGAAAAAACCACAGGTAAACCCCTTACAATAGAAAAGAAATATGAGTTGTGTACGCGCTTCAATATCAAGACGGTCCGGTATTATGGAGAATATCCCATCCAATCAGCTGCTGAGATCATTACTAAGATCATAAAGGAATTAGGAGAGGAAGATCGTGAGGGTGTGGTGATAAAGGATCCTGGAATGAATCACCCAGCCATAAAATATACATGCTCACAGAGTACAAATAACGATCTAAAATATGCATTCCAGTTCTATAATGACTATGGAAGGGATTTCTTTTTTTCCAGGGTCATACGTGAAGGGTTCCAGTCTGTGGAATGGGATGATAATGAGGAAGCACTACACGATAGATGCTGCCGGCTTGGAGAAAGCATAATCAAGCCAATGGTTGAGACTATAAAGAAGCGAAAACAGGGCGAACGCATTGCAGAGGATGTAAGGATCAGAGTTAATAACCTTGAAACAGCCTGGCAGTTTGAAGACCACCTGAAGCGATTGGGTGTGGATGCCCAGTTTGAAGAACCCGTATTCGAAAATGGGCAGTACCTTATATTGATAAGAAAAATAAACAAGAGTACCAATGATCGCACAAGTGCATTATTGGACGGACAATTGTGGTAACAAATGGCAAAATATAAAAAAGTACTTAATATCAAATATGAAATAATTATTGTGGGCCGTTCCAATGTGGGTAAGTCCACCCTTATTAGAAGCTTGACAGGTGTGAATGTGCCTGTCGGAAAACGTCCTGGTGTTACGTTGCGACCTTACCACCTGCAATTCGGTGATCTAACCATTACAGACATGCCCGGTTTCGGGTTTATGAGTGGTATCAAAGAAACAAAACAGGATATTGTCAAGACAAAGTTCGTCAGGTATATTGAAAAAAATAAAGACCGAATTTTGCAGGCAATATTAGTATTAAACGGTAATTCATTCTTAGAAATTGTGGATCGCTGGCAAAAACGAGGGGAGATCCCAATTGAGATCGAGATGTATGATTTCATGCATGAACTTGAACTTGATATAGTTGTGGCAGTCAATAAGAAAGATAAAATAAGTGATCTTGATAATGTCATGGACGGAGTGGCTGAAAGGTTGGGTATGCATCCACCGTGGCGCCAGTGGCCTGATCTGCTGATACCTGTAAGTGCTAAAAAGGGAGATACTAAGCAACTTTCCGGTCTAATTCGGGGTACACTTCATAATCTTGGTAGGGATGACCTGCTTGGGTTTGTAAAGTAATTACGCATCAAGTATTTAGTAGTCTATGAATTATTGGGATGAGAAATGCGGCGCAAAAATAAAAAAGAATGGATACGTGAGATGGCCCACCAGCGTATCCGGCTTTTATTTGAATTGGCAGAAGAATCTTTTGAAAAAGCCCCCCGACTTAGTAATCGATATGTCCTGCTTGCTAAAAAGATCAGTATGCGCCACAGGATCAGAATGCCGAGAACATTGAAATGCAGGATTTGTAAAGAATGTGGGGCCTTTCTTGTTCCGGGTTCTAACTGCAGGATTAGAATCAGAGACGATAGGGTAGTGACAACATGTCTGGAATGCGGCATGATTAGGCGAATACCCTATTAATACCAAGCTTTTTTTGACAGTAGTGATTTATTTGTTCCATTTATTGCCATATGTCGAAATCCTTTTATAGTTAAAAGATATATTATTATTATGGTAATAATGATAATGATGAGGTAGTTGCCCAGAAGAATAACAGATGAAGGTGGTCGCAAATATGAAAATAATGCATGTCCAATCCGTCTTACCAGAAAGAACGGTTATAGAATTAAAGATAAAAACTGGGGAATCTTCCACTAAAGAAGCCATTTCAAAAGCTGTCTATCATTACCTCGAATGCAATGATTCAGAACAAACCTAATAATTTAGTTGGTGATATAAAATGAAATCCTCTCTCCGATATATGGCCGCTGCGCCAAAAGAAATGATTGGTCATCATGACATGGATTTTATGATGGAAATGGTATTTAACGTTGGGAAAAATGGTGAGGTTCAAGTTTGTTTTGGAGATACCATTAAATCCGATGAAATTCTTGATTCACAAAACTTAACAGAATCCGCATACCCTAACGAGGCTGAAGAACTGCTAAGCAGATATGGTCTCTGGCTATCAATGTTTACAAGACACATGAATGATGCATCTGTTATAGAAATTGAAATAGAAGATTAATTTCCTCCCTTCTATTTCCTTCTATACTTTTCTTCATTCATTCCTCCCTTATTTTTCCTTCGTTTGTTGTTTCTTTATTAAACATCTAATTAATATAGATTAATATCCCAATAGAGTAACATGACAGAAGTCGCAATAATAATGGGTTCAAATTCAGATAAACACATTGCCCAGGGCGCTATAGATGTATTTGAAAGCAGTGGCGTAGATTATGACATTCAGGTGATCTCAGCACACCGCAATCCTGAGGAACTGGATAAATATTTGAAAGCATCAGATGCAAGTATATTTATTGCCATTACAGGTCTTTCTGCTGCCCTGCCTGGTGTTATCGCCTCAAAAACAGACAAAGTAGTTATTGGCGTTCCAGTCAGCAGTAAACTGGGAGGACTGGACGCATTGCTTTCAACAATACAGATGCCAAAAGGAGTGCCTGTTGCCAGTGTCGGTATAGATAACGGGACAAATGCTGCACTATTGGCAGTCAGAATCCTGAACCTTCCGAAAAAATAGATTTATTATAATTTTTCAAGATAATCCACAATAGCACCGGAAACATCGGTTGTTGAAGAAGAACCGCCAAGATCTGGTGTGAGTATCCCCTTTGCAAGTACATGGTCAACTGCTTTTTGTACCTTATCAGCTTTCTCGAAATCCCCAATCCATTCAAGCATCATCTTAACACTCAATATTGCTGCAAGTGGATTGGCCAATCCTTTGCCAGCTATATCTGGCGCAGATCCATGAACTGGCTCAAAAAGGGCATATTTATCGCCAATATTAGCGCTTGGACATAAACCAAGGCTGCCAACAAGTGCAGCAGCCACATCGCTGAGAATATCCCCGAACAGGTTGGTTGTGACCAGCACATCATATTTTTCAGGTGATAATATCAGGTGGTAAGCCATTGCATCGATAAGCATCTCATTATATTCCAAATCATTCTCCCGCGCTACTTCAATGCAAATATCTCTGAATAAAGCGCAGGATTTAAGCACATTAGCCTTGTGCACGATAGTCAATCTGTTCTGACGATCTTTAGCTATTTTGCATGCCATATTGGCAATGCGAGTGGTCCCGGTTCTGGTCACTACCTTGTTACTGCAAGCCATATCCAGGGAATATTCTTCCTGACCTGTATACAATCCTTCAGTATTTTCCCTTACTATCATAAAATCAAAAGAAGTTGAGGGTTTGTAAGGTGTATCGATATGAATGTTCAATGATCGAAACGGCCTGATATTGGCATATAGATCCAGTTCGCGTCTGATCCTCAACAAAACACTCTGATAATTCGGGTCATTTGGTGTGGTGATTGCTCCGAAAAGAATGCAGTCACATTCTTTCATCTTGTCCATATCACCATCATCCAGTGCCACACCTGTCCGTTCCCACCTGCCATATCCCACTTCTATGGGAATAGCTTCGAAATCCAATCCTGTTGTTCTTAAAACCTCTATGGCTGCAGGAATGACCTCCTTTCCAATACCATCGCCTTCAATCAACGCGATCTTCATCTATTCCACCATTCATAACATTGACCAAACGCCTTATTGCGTCTACTATATCATATTCAGACGCACCCCAGTGTACCACCACACCATCATGTCCATTAATGTGTATAAAACCTGTCCTCTTTGTCTGACAGCACCTGGTTATAAATGGTTTTGTAGGACTTACCAATTCTGTCTTCAGGGGACACATATTGATATGCTTGTAAGTAAATCCGGGGAAGCGTATATCAAAGATCTCCTTTGAAATATCACATCCTACTAATAATGAATTATCTTTGATATCAGAATCAGTATCAAGATACTTGCCATTTAATCCTGAGGCATTGCAGGGAAATACTGTGTTTTCTCCTTCAAATTCTCTTAGATCAATGTATGTCCGTTCAAATTTGATATTTAATTCACCCAGAATACCGCTTTCTTCAAGACGGTGGATGGCAAAGGATAACCAGGGAGGTTCAGGCGGGATAACATCAATGATCTGGATGTTTGTTATATCATATAGGTTGGGCTTATGTACAAAAGTAATATGCTTATCCCGTCCTTTGAAAATTATAGTGTTCACCGTATCATTATATTTTTCAAGAGCCAGTAATATTAATTTGGTCCTGTTATGTGCATCGTGTTCTGTTTCATGTACGACAATCTCGTTACCTGTAGCAATTACTTTGAATGATTTGGCTTTTGCAAACAGGGACCCTGTTTGTTCAGTCTCAACTTCTACAATCTTGAAATTGCCATCAGGAAGATCGGCTATTATATATTTAGTGGCAAAATAGATCGGTTCAGAACCCAATGGTTTTTTACAGGGATCTCCTTGTGTGATGCCCACCATCTTGTAATCATCTGGAAATATCATCATAATAATTGCTCAACCCTGGTTCTTGGCATGTTTTTTACGATGTGCTACCAGGCCCCCATCCATAAGTATCTCTAATAAAAATCCGGGAAGTTTTGTACCGCCAAATACTGTATCGCTGCACAACACAATACCCTGCATAAGATCGACACTACACATTTCACCCTCAGCACACTCTACATCAGCCTCAATAATTGGCAGACCTACGTTAATTGCGTTTCGGAAAAATATCCTGGCAAAGGATTTGGCCACAATACAGGCGACACCTGCATATTTTAGAGCCAGAGGAGCCTGTTCCCGTGAGGATCCGCACCCGAAATTCTCACCAGCAACAATAATATCACCAGGTTGGATCTTTTTTGGGAAATCAGGATCGATACCTTCCATAGCATGGTCTGCAAAAACCTGCATGTCAGTAGTCCGAAGATATTTCCCGGGAATAATCACATCAGTATCAATATGGTCACCAAATTTCCAGATCCGTCCAGAGATTGTATAGCTCATTGAATCACTATCGGCGATATAGTACATACTTGAACATATATGTTATTATATTATTTTAAATCCATATAAATTCTAATACTCGCCCGTTATTTGTACTATCAGTTTCCTGGTTCGTGATCTATTATCCAGGTCAATGAAAATAATCTGCTGCCATGTACCGAGCATGAGCTTGCCGCCCGCAAAAGGAACTGTCAGACTAGGTCCCAGGAATGATGCTCTGACATGACTGTGTCCATTGCTATCCCCCCATCTTAGATTGTGTGCATATTCCAATCCCCTGGGGGCCAATCTCTCAAGTGCAGCTGACAGGTCCTTGACCAAACCGGGTTCATACTCGATTGTCGTCAAAGCTCCGGTTGCCCCTGACACGAAAATCAACACAGATCCGTCTTTTAGACCAGAATCCGTGAGTTTTTGGTCTACCTGGGAAGTGATGTCAATTATATCTGTATTGCCTTTGGTATCAAAGGAAATATGCTCTGTTAAGATTTTCATTATTAATTCCTCTTATCATAATGTATGGGTCTACATATTTTAATTTATATTAGAGAACTTTGATTAACTAATTATCTTGTTCAGAACCCAACTTGATATAAAAGTATTTATAGTAATTCACCAACGCAAAACTTATTTCAACTGCGCCCATGGGATGGGCCTTGGGACAATATTCCCCTAACCCCCTTTCCTTTGCCAATGAGGTCTTATGCCATCTAAAATCTCAATGTAGCCAATTCTTCTGATATCATGAGCAACAAGTTTCAGCTTTGTTTCAGTCGCTTTTCTGGGATCAAGCTTTTTCCTAATGGTTGCCCCAAATCGACACTTAACCATCGAATTCACTGTCTCTGATATTGACCGCATATGATATTGTTCTAACCATATTTGAGGATCTTTCCATAGCGAGAAGAGCATATCATACCATCCCGCAAACCCTTTGCTTTGGAAAGTTACATTACTTTTTGGCAAAAAGAATGGGGTGACATTGCTTTTCGCCACCAGATCCGTAATCCAACGAGCAGAATATATCCCATCTCCAAGGGCATTCTCCAAATTCGGATAACTTTTTAGCGTCTGGTAATAGGCGTCGGGAAACATTGTTGTTTCCCCTATAGAGTGATTAGCACAAATGGACATTCCAGAAATTAGTTTATACTTGACTCCAATACCCATTACACAATATGAAAATCCCTTATTCGAAGTTAAATTTGTCACCGGAAAACTATCATCACTTAGGTCATCCTTTGCAGGCTGTGCTTTCGTCCGACTTTTTTTTGAATTCTGCTTTTGTCGTTTATCAGCATAATTTACCTTGTTGGAAGCACTGAACC
>Ga0307380_10009769_pt1 | contig 12147 bp, 9 predicted proteins | sample UN3MG_FD_202239 | JGI IMG/M metagenome (GOLD analysis project Ga0307380, IMG submission 202239) | Soil microbial communities from Risofladan, Vaasa, Finland - UN-3 | ecosystem: Environmental > Terrestrial > Soil > Coastal area > Acid sulfate soil | place: Finland: Risofladan, Vaasa | collected... | reverse complement strand
GATAAGACCTCCTATAACCATAAATAGCAAAACATTATTTGATAATAATTTATGCTTTGGGTGTTGATCAGGTTCTGTAAAATATTGATTTGACGTACCTGACAATACACCATAAAGTTTAAATTCTCCTGCAGATAACCAGGGTGTTCTGAAGTTTGTATCTGGGGAATGAAAAGTAAAGATATCTTTAGGCATATCTTCAAATCTCTGATCTTGTCTTATTCCATCATCATTAACAACTCTAATATAAGGATCGTTAATTTCATTTGCATTATTTAATGATCCATCAGCTGGTCCAGGATTTTTAGGTTGAATAGTATTAAAAGGATGATTAGGATATAAACCTCTAGTAATATTATTGTTGTTAGTATTAATATAAGGTCTCATATTATTAATCATACCTTTAGCTAATATAGATCTATTACCTTCTCTAGAACCTCTTAGTATTTCATAACCTACAATGTCAGGTATGTCATTACCATCATTGTCTTTAGGTATTATTATATTTTCAAACTTAACACCTAATAATTGTATTTTAAGTTCTCCATTAGAAGTTTTATAGTAATGTCTTAAATCCGCACCTAAGTTTTGTTCTGGAAATTTATGATGTCTTATAGGTTTACCACACAAGTCATATCTAGTATCAGTAGTAGCTGTAAAGCATTGAGCACTTGAGTTCCATACTTCAGGTTTATCATCAGGATATATTTCAGTTGATTCCCAATATCCCATTTCACCTTCAGCTTTAACAATGCCACCATCATCTAGTGGTTGATTTATAGAAGATAAAGTTATTGAAGCAGTATTAGTATTCTCAAATAACTTTTCAGAATCATAAACTGTGTTAACATTTTCAAAATCTTGATCTTCAAATATTGTAGAACCTGATGGACAATTTACTTCATATTGTCTAGCTGGTCTTCCTGGTATATGATAAGAAGAAGATTTATCTCCTGTGTTATAAACCCATCTAATAAAAAATGTATATACTTCATCTCTTAAGTAAGAAGGTTTATATCCTTGATTAACATAGTAGTCAGAGTCATATTCAACAGATACCCATTTTGTTTTTATAAGATTAGCTAATGGTTGATAGTTAAAATCAAATCTTCCAGTGGGCCCTATTCTAAGAAGATAATTATTAACTTCTTCAATCATATCAGATTTCTCATAAACAATGCTTTGTATAGGTATCTCACTAATAGGAATAGTTATTAAGTCCTCTTTTATCTGATCTAACTGTATATTAGTTGTATTTGTGGAATAGAAACCAACTTGTTTAGCTACCGTTCCCTGATTAATTGTAGAAACTACACATAATATAAATTCATCAAAGTTTACATTATCAACTTCTAAGTTTATTTCTAAAGAATTAAAAGGTTCTTCTTCATTCCATAAAGGTTGAACGTTACTTGGTGAAAACCAGTTAGTAACTTTTTGACCCTCTATACTGTAAGCTATAACTACAAAGTAAGAGCCGTTTCTTAAAGCACCACCTTCTTGACCTGCAGATACTGTAACACAAGGTGTCTTTACTAACCTTGCTAATCTTGTTTTATCACAATCTAAATCATTAAGTAAAGTACATTCTTCACAATCATTAATAATTTCACACTCTTCTTTCCACTGAACACCGGGCCATAATGTATTTCCTAAATAATAATTATTACCCAAATATGGTACAGTAGGCCAATCTTTAGGATCACCTATATTTAAATATCTGTCAGGGTTGTTTCCATCCGCCCAGTAAACACCCCAAGTGCAATCAGCTTGTTCTTTAGATGCACCTGTAACTAAATGTAACATGCTAAAATTAAGACACTGATCAATTACAATAGGTTTATAAGAACAGGCATCTTCTTCAAATAAACCTATTTCAGAATACAGAGAAATATTACTATTAAATTGTTCATCATTTACAGAACTAAATATTACCCATTTATCAGAATATAAATGTATTGCTCCAATAATTTTTTTAATACCGGCTGGAGCATCTCTACCAACAGAACCACATAGATAATTTGATCTTTCATTAGAAAGAGTACCCATGTCTCCATCTACAGTATTATTTACTGCATTTCTTGCATGTGTCCAAAAACCATCAGAGATATATGTTGCATTAGTATCTTTACTAAGACCTTTTACAAAGCTATCAACCTGCCTATCATTTAAATTATTTGATGCTTCTTGTGTTCTTTTCTTTGCCATATTATCTTAGTATACGGTTACCTAATCTTCTATCAGTTATTAAAGGATAACTTTTAAACATATCATAGTATCTACCATACATTGCTTTTCTATTAGTTGTCCATACCATTCTTAGTTCTTCAAAGTTTGGAGTATTAACTAAACTTAATGCATTGTTTCTAGCAGCTCTTAATTCTTGAGCAATGTAACTTAATTTCTGTACAACATTTTCATCATTCATAGCTAGAGTTTCAAGAATCTTTTTCTTTAAAGCATACTCATAGTATTCATTTAATAATTCATGATCAGGAACTAAAAGGTTTCCTTGATCATCTTCCATACTTGATTGATAATTAATATAGACATGTCCGGACTCAAAGTTGGTATTTAAATAACCATCTTTTATCCAAGCTTCATTTTCACAAGTATAAAATAAGTTAGGACAATCACAATCTACATTAGGATTAGGTCTCATTTTTAAAGGAAGTAAAGATTTAAACTTTACTGTTTGAGAAGGTCCTATAATTTGAATTAACTCAAACTTTTCATTTTTACAATTAACAAAAACTCTTGGTGAATTACATGTTTGACCATAAGGTAATAAAGGATCATAACCTTCAGGTACTGTGCAATCACAACCTGAACCATTAACTACAGGAGAAGCACAAGAATCTATTGTAGGTGGTGTTTCATGATAAGGTATTTCGTCAATGTGAGTTCCACCCATATCATAACCTGTATGAATAGTTCTATCTAAGCAAACTAATGCATAATTAAAAGAGTAGAAATTGTCTGGTAACTTTGCTCTTCTATGACTAACATCCAAAACAGCTTCAGAAGTTTGTTGTATCCGCAAACCTAAATCATAATTAATTTTTCTAGCTGTTTTAATTAAGGTTTGAGGTTCAATCATTTCTTCCAAATTATAATTTTGAAATTCTAATTGAACATCATCTAGAAGTTCATCAAAGGTTCTATATTTTAAAGTGTAATTAAAGTCCATTATCTATGAGGATTTTGACTATCATCAGCTCCAGAATCATTAATCTTAAGAGTTAATGTAAGTTCGTTTAATACCATTTGTTCTATTTCTGCAAAAAGATATTCAGGAAAAGGAAACTGTTGATCTTGTTTAATTTTACATTGTGCTTCAGGCTCACATAAAAAATCACCAGTGTCTCCTTCAAAAATACCTTCTATTCTAATTGCATCCCAATCAACATTAGGAATGTATATATAACCGTTTAAGTACCAGAAATAAGCTTTCTTATTGTATTTAAAAGTACTTGATTTACTTATAGAAGTATAAGTTTTAGATTCTGTCTTATATAACTTAATAGTGCCATCAATAGAAGTTACTGCTCTTAATAAAGGGCCATAAGTTCCTTCAAATGGTAAAGGTATTTTTTCTTGAGTTCTTTTAAAAGTACATCCTGAATAGATTCCTGTACAACCGGCTTCTATTTTATCTACATCAATTAATTCTACAAAAGGTAAAGTAGTAATAAGACTGCTTAATCTCATTAGCTTATTCTTATCACTTTCTCTTTTAAGTAAAGCTTTTCCAAACTTTACAATGTTATAATAAATTTGACGGTCTGTAACAAAAGGATCTTCTTTTACAGCTTTCAAAGTATTACGTATTCTAGATACACTTTCACCTACAGTTGTCATATTTCAAAATCTTTATAATTTTTACTATCTAATTCAGTTTTTTTAATTGCAAATTGTTTTCTTGATGTTTTTAAAAACTGCTCATTTATTTTTTTATGAGGGTCTACTCCATGATACATTGTCCATTTTTTTGGATATTCCTCAGACACCGCTCTTTTAAAATTTCTACAAGCAACAAAATTCCAACATTCTCTATTTTTATAATGATACTTTTCTGAGTAAGAAGAGTAAAATATTTTAGCTACATTACCATCAGTTTCCCAATTTTTATTTTCAACACTTGTATTATATTCACTTGACGTTTTAAAATCAAAATTATATTTTTTTACATTCTTACATGAACCTATAAAAATATAACCTATACCATCTGGTAACTGAACACCATCTCTGTTTTCAATTACTTCTCCCCAAACTTCTTCATTAAAAAGCTTTACTATACTATTAAATTCTGATTTTGTAATATCTTTATATTTAGGATATTTTTTTCTAAATCTATTTAGTAAGTTTTCTGTTATTAATATTTTGCTTTTTTGTCTAAATCTTGGAGCTTTTACATCAGGTTTTTTATAACTTCTTTTCATATACTATACTATTTAATATAGTAAAATTAACTGAATTTTTCAAGTATTCCTAGTAATAAAAACAAAACCCCTACTTTAAAGTAAGGGTTTGTTCTTGTTAGCCGTAGAAAAACCAACAAACCACGACATATTTTTATGTCTAGCAAATGTTGTTACATAGATGCAATTGCATTCTGTATATCTGTTAAAGTTACTGTAGGATTTAAAGGGTATGAAACTTGAACAACAATAGGAAAACCCCCAATTTCATCAGCTTGTTTACCGTCAAAACTAAATGGGTAAACATCTCCTGTATCTATACCTGTATATACTATATATCCTGCAGCAGCTGATGCTACATAATCTATATTTTCATAAGTTAAAATAGGGTTACCCGAAGCATGTTTACCAACTACATGATAAGCTTCTGAATTTCTTTTTGTATCAATTGCTCCTGGCGTTGACACTATATTTCTTGCTGTATCATCTTGATCTTTTTGTGTAGATATTGATAATGTACCATTTATATTTAACCTTGCATTAGTTATTGTTGTTAGTAGATATTCTACGGTTGGTACCATGCCACCGTTAACCATACATCCTCTTTGATTAATAGAGTTAAAAGCATTAAGTCTAACTATTTTATCTGGAAACAAATCAGAAGGTATAATAGGCTCTATACTTGTAATAGACTGTTCGTCGGTACCAACCGTAAAACCTCCTCCTGCTGTTGTCCAAACATTTTTATTTGAAGTTGGTAACGGGTAATCACTATAAGCTGTTATAAGATTTCCTGGAGCACTTGGATTATCTAAAGGAACAATAAACTGACCTTGGATAAATACAATCCTATCTACTACTCTTAATTCAAGAATTGGTTTACCTACAATAGGTGCAATACCAAATGCCCCATTGAAATTAGGAATATCTACCCAACCTGAATCATATATATTTGAAAATACATTTTGTTGTGTAACACCTGCTCCTGTAAAAGCTATAGTTAAATCAGTACCATCATCTGTAATAGATACATCAGTTCCTCCCACAAGACCTTTTGTTGTTAGAGTTGGGCCAGTTCCATCTTTTACAATAGATTCACTAGACACAGATCCATCACTAGCCAAAGTGACTGTAGGTAAACCAGCAATAGCATCACAAAAGTATTGGACTATTAATGGTAAAGCATCTACAACACTTGTTCCTTGGAGTACTACTAGATCTTCACCACATGTAATATCTGTAGGTACATCAGGAGCACTACCATTACAAAAGTATGCAGTAATTTGAGCTAATGCATCTTGTATTGTATCCCCTGTTTCTACAACAGTATCTGGCCCACAAATAATACTTGCACCATTATATATTAAACACTGACTATCAAATACTTCTGAACAAGGTTGCTCATCAGGACATGCATCAGGTGTTGGACAAGGATCTGGCGTAGTTAAATAATCCGTCTTACAACCACAACTTAAACTACTACATTTACTTTTATGTGAATTACTATAATACATAGTTAGTTAATTTATATTTCTTTTACGTATAATTGAGCTCTATTTAAGAATCCAGTAGCAGCACTAACATTAGTCTTAAATTTTACAGATACAGAATCACCCGCTGGTAAAGTTCCTCTCCAAAATAAAGCAGAATTTTTAATCATATTTACTTGAACAGCAACAGCTGGAACAATAGAACTTCTTCCACCGAAAGTTTCATACTGTATTGTATCTGCCCCACCAGAAGTAGTTATAATAGCTCCGTCTACCCAATCAGAGTAAGCAGCTGAAGGACCAAGATCAGCTTTACCTGAATCAAAAGCAGCATGCACTTCAATCTCAATATTACTACCTGTTATATTTAAATATGATAAAGTACCATAACCAGCAGGGAAATGATATAAAGTTGGTGAAGGACTTGTTTTTATATCTACCACACTTGTTGCATTAAGATATTGGTTAACCCCTGGTACAGGAGAAGCTACGTTAACAGTAAAAGTTGTTAGACCTCCAACGTTAGCAGAAGAAACACTAATACCTGCACCAGCAACAACATCATATTCTCTTGCTCTTAAATCGCATAAAGCTATCCATAAGTTTCTAATTACATCAGCAATTGTAGAACCTGTGTTATAAGTTGGATATGAAACAACCATAGTTGCTCCAGGATTTGCTATTGAAGGATCTGTAGTGGCAATACATTGAGCAGAAACAGCTGTTATTAAACTTGCATTGCTACCAAGTGTTGTGCTTATTGGACACCATACAGCATTAATAAATTCTTCAAGGATTACATCTATATCTTCAGTAGTACCTGAAATAAGAGAACCAATGTTACAACCAATTGTAAATTGTGGTAATACAAATACTGGGGGAGTTGCATTTTCTAAAGCTGTTACTCTACCATCTAAACTAGTAATTGATGCATTAATTAATGATAGCTCATCAAGTATACTACAAATTTGTTCTCCTAAGTATACTGCATAATCAGTAACTAATAATTGACTTGGTAAACCAAAACATTCTGCCGGTGTAACAAATAAGTTTATATTACCTGGTGTTGATGGAGTATCAGGAGTAACAGGTGTTGTATCACAACAACTACATATTCTTTCAACTAATAATTGTATTAATTCATCAAAAGTTTTAGGAGCACAACCATCTAATGATAAACATGATAGATCATAGTTATCTACATTTAATGTATCTAATAATGTACAGAGTTCTGTTGCAAGTTTATATACAACATCTGTTACAGTGTCCCCTTTACATAAACTTAAGCATGGAACATTTGGACCGTTCCATATAACACAGTTTGATGATGTGGGTGCACAAGGGGAATTATCTAAATTTACTGGTTTCATAATATAATATACTAAATTTTATTTACTTTAACTAATTATGTTTAACAATCCCCTACACGCTCTAAAATTAATCCTCCAAAACTAACACATGGTGGTGTAGGGCAAGGTTCGTTTGCTGCATAGTAAGGTGTTCCATTAAGTGTTATACTACCATATTCTGCACAAAATATTAATTCGTACCCTGTCTTTGATAATGCTATTGTAATTAGTGGGTTTATAGGTAAACCGTTTTCATCAATATAACTTAATAAAGAACCTGCTGCAGGATTTGGAGCACCACTTACTGTTAATCTATATTGATACAATTCAGGTTCCTGTGGAGGACACTCATGAATAATATTCATGTTTATATAACCACATCCTGGAGGACATAGTCTTGGGTTATTTACACAAACATATTCAGGATCTTCTAACATTTGTAAATGAATAAGCTCATACTTAATATCATTAGCTAAGCTTTCATCATCACAACAATCTTCTATACCATATCTTTTAGAAAGAACTTCTTTATATTTTATCTCAGCATATCTGCAAACAATTCTTTCATATTGTGCTGGTGTACATATTGGGGTATTATAACCTGGAGTAACTACTCTTTTTGGTAATGGTATTTCTGGACAAGCGTTATCTATACAGTCTCCAAAATTGATTACTTCTACAACATCCTCATCAGTCCATTCTAAAGTGCAGTACTTTTTAGATCTCTGACCAGCTCCTACGATTTCTTCAGTTAATTGAATAAGACCATCACAATCTTTATACTCTAATCTTTTAGCAATGTTCCCACCATTAACAGCTCTTGTGCAAGAACATTTAGGTACACAATCTTCACACTTAGTAAAACAATCAATTATTGGACCTGGTAAAGATGTAGGTTCCTCTGGACAAAGTTGTGATAAAGCAACTTCATAACAAACTATTTCAATACCTGTTTCAGTAGTTATTTCTATTTTAATAATTTTACCCAAAAAATCAATCAAACTATCTGCAGAACTAATTAATATTACTTCACCAGTTATACAATTAGTAAGTGATATACAAGGAGGTACATTTTTTGCCGATAAACATTTTGGACAATCTGTGTAACCAAGTGTCATAGTAAATGTACTTAAGGGTACATTAATTTCTACTAGTTCAGTTATTGTCCAACAATTTATATAAGTACCTATATCATAAGGTGTTGACTCTAATTCTACAGCATATGGAAAATATGGTATATTTTCAGGATTACTTAAATACCCTTGAAAAATTAAAGTTTCATCATCACAATTAACAAAGTTGTAAGCAATACATTCTGGACATAAAATATTTGAACAATCTTTAGTTTCATTTATTTCATATGCTGTATCAGGAGCATAGGGACCCCCTGTTGCAGGACCTCCAAAAGCAGGTTCAGTAGAAGGACGCGTTGGACCAAAACCTGCCGTTGATACTACTGTTACTGTATAACAAGTATTATTATATATTACCGTTTGATTAGTATAGTAATTATTAGGTAATGTCCCTATAAATTGTAAAACTATTAAGTCTGTACAACACGGAGTAAAAGTAGTAAAAGTAGTAATAGCCATTTATGTTTGTTTAATACTTTTTTCATATGTTGATACACAACCTGTACAACATGATTTACCATTTGAAGCAGTTCTTCTTTTGCATCCGCAACTTAATGCTTTTCCGCAATTGGCACATTTGTTCATAATTTTGGTTTTTATGAGGGTTTAACAATTAACACAATCTAACTTATTTAAAAGTTTAATAGCATAATTATATAAAGTCATTCCTTTTTGAGGTTCATGGCAATATTCTACTTTTGCTTTAGCAGCATCTAAATAAGTTCTTGCTTCTCTAAGAAGCTCTAATTTCTTTTTTACTTTTTCTGAAGGTTCACATGCAGCTAAATCTAACTCACATAGAATTTTAGTATATCTGTTTAATGCTGCAGTTATGCGTAGATGATTATATTCTACATATACTGACTCATTTGGAGAAACACTATACTTTACAATATATAAACCATCAGGTAAAGAATACAACTCATCATTACAATTAGTTGTTTGTATTTGTAAATCACAAGCTGTTACTACAATACTACCTCCGGGTGTAAAAGGTAATTCTACTGAGTATCCATAACCAGGTGCCGTAATACTAAGTATAGGACAAGTAATAGGTAGAACTTCTGAATACACACTTGTATCAAATATTTTTAGAATACAAGAATTTAATACAGTAGGTATTTCTAAACTTAATTTGTGATTCATAATATAAATATAAAAAAAGGAGAGGAGAAAATAACTCTCACTCTCCTTTTAATTAATTAAAAACTGACACTATATTAGAGCTAAGCTAAAAAACCCGGCCTAGGCTTCAATGCATTCATCCCATCTTTACGTTTATCCTCTACAAAAGGTGGAATGTTTACTATAACTTCACATGGATCTGAACATTTAAATGCTTCAATTTCACATACACCACAACCTTCTAACCATTGAACAAGAGTTTCTGCAAGACCAGCTAATGAACCTGTTCCAGCTAATCCAACAAACTCTAACAAATATTGATCATTATCAAATGTAGATGATGGGTTGTTGAAACGTGGAACACTATGCAACAAGTATAAACGGTCATACTGAGCATCACGGTTTACATCAGTTAACATTTGGTTTCCTTGAGTAATCTCACGGATACGCAAATCACTGTGGAAGAAGTTTTGACGGTAAGATTCAGAAAGAATCAAATCACGTATTACTTGCTCACCAAAACCTTCTGCCTGTTTAGCATTACATTCTTTAATTACACATAAACCTTCAAACTCACATGGATCGCCATTGAAGTCTATTAAAGATGCATATATTAATACTGGTTCTTTTTCAAAGAAATCAGTTGATTGGAAAGTACAATCTCCAAACTTAGTATCTACATAAGCTCCTTCAATGATAAGACCTCCACAAGCATCTTCGATATATCCTGGAGAAACATAAGTATCCCAAGTTAATCCTGATGCAGTTTGTGCTAAATCTCCAGCACTTGTTGCTGGATCATATAAAATTGTACCATCTTGAGCTATTACTACCAATTTTACAAATGGAGAAATTAACGGAGAATTTGTAATTTGTCTAGCCCACTCAATAAATACTAAAGTAGAATCTACTGGAGTCGGAGCTACAGCATCATCTGCACAACATCCTGTGTAAGCATCTACTGTAAGGTATGTATTACGATTTAAGAAACGTAATGCTGGTGAACCTTTAATATCCAAACGTAATGAATAAGTTTCATCACATAAGAAAGTAGCACAACAAGAATCGTTACCTGCAGCTTCATTTACTGTATTTACATCAAATGTAGCATCATTATTTCCTCCTACAATTGTAAGTTCTTCTCCAGCTAAATAACCACTACCTGTAGCAACAACAGTAACGAAAGTAACTTCACCTGAACCATCAACATTTATCAAGAATACAGCACCAATACCACTAACACTACCTGTAGCAGTAACATTATAAGTACCAGGTAAATAACCTGTACCACCAGCTGTTGGTGCACTTACAAATAAAATTGCACCACCTGCATTAAATGGAGTGGACCCAATGTTTACTACATCAGCACTTGCTGGACAAGCATCTTGTGTATACAAACGAGATACATACTTTGGATTGATTGTCTTAGACTTGTTAGTCTCAGTGTATCCTCCGTGGAATGGACCAATTTTGTCATTAGACTGTATTGCAGAACCTGCAATATAAACTGGACAACAAGTTGTAAGATCACTTTGTGTGTAACTTACATGGGTTTTAGGATCAAAAATACCAACATATCCAGAAGTCAAAGGAGAACCGCCAGATTTTAGAAGTTGAGATAGTTGATTTAAAACTGTAGAGCTAAGACCACTAGTGTCTAGTAAAGCTCCATTGGTATCCGCTGTAATAGGGTTACCTGCAAGGTCTAGAACTGGAGCAGCTTGTAGAGTTTCTCCTGTTGCTAAGAACATCTTGCGGAAAGCATGATTAAAATAAGCCATTTTTTTATTTTTTAGTTAAACATATATATACATATAATATAAGTAAAAGATTTCAAATAAACAAAATTATTTTAAAAATAATAATTTATATTTAGTTGAGTTTAAAGCATCTTTTACTAAATCAAGATTATTTACTATTTCAGAATAAGGCATCATACCTTGAAGCTTATTAACTATAGCATATAATTCTCTCATATAATCTAAGGCATCAGCTACATCATCTACAGTTCTTTCAGATACATTCTTGTATTCATTGGACTAGTTGTTTCTTTCTGCAGTTTGCATTCCTCTACCCATTTGGTTAGGAGACTCAATGTCACCACCTAGAATACTTACAGTTTCATCTATAATTAATTCTATAATGTCATCTTTAAATTCCGCTATTACATCTGCAGGAGAGGGTATGCCTGTATAGGCATTAACCACACCTGTTACTTCAATCCGCTCAGGTTGTCTGTAATAAGTAAAAGCAGCATTACTAATAGTAAATTCGTCATTTGTATAAATTAAAACTTTATCATCTTTTAGAGTAGCAAAAGTTTCTCTCCACTCAAAACTAGGTTGTTTAGATTTATCCCTAAGTAACTCACTTACGTTACCTTCTTCAGCTAAATACACTACCATGTTATTAGAAGTACAGCAGTCAGATGTAGCTGTTATATCTACTCTTTTCCATTGTAAATAATCTTCAGGTAGAACAGATTCATAAAATAGTTTACGTTCTGTAACAGAAATGGGCTCAGTGATGAGTAGTACTTGAAGATCATCTTTTCTTCTAGTACTTTGCTCATCACCTTCCCTTAATGTATTCATCCCATGAAGCTGTCTTCTAGCCCATTCTACTTGAG
>Ga0307380_10009768_pt1 | contig 12147 bp, 6 predicted proteins | sample UN3MG_FD_202239 | JGI IMG/M metagenome (GOLD analysis project Ga0307380, IMG submission 202239) | Soil microbial communities from Risofladan, Vaasa, Finland - UN-3 | ecosystem: Environmental > Terrestrial > Soil > Coastal area > Acid sulfate soil | place: Finland: Risofladan, Vaasa | collected... | reverse complement strand
CTCGACGTCCTGGACGGCCGTCGTCAGGCGGATGATGTCGAACTCCTCGTCCCAGGTCGGGTAGTTGACGAAGATCTTGAACATGAACCGGTCCTGCTGGGCCTCGGGCAGCGGGTAGGTGCCCTCCTGCTCGATGGGGTTCTGGGTGGCCAGCACGAAGAACGGGTCGGCCATGGGCATCCGCTTGCCGCCGACGGAGACCTGGCGCTCCTGCATGGCCTCCAGCAGGGCGGCCTGGGTCTTGGGCGGCGTGCGGTTGATCTCGTCGGCGAGGATGACGTTATTGAAGATGGGGCCCTTGAGGAAGCGGAACTCCCGCGTGCCGGTGGAGCGGTCCTCCTGGATGACCTCCGTGCCGGTGATGTCTGAGGGCATCAGGTCCGGCGTGAACTGCATCCGCGCGAAGTCCAGGTCCAGGCACTGGGCCAGCGAGCTGACCATGAGCGTCTTGGCCAGGCCCGGCACGCCCTCCAGGATGGCGTGGCCTCGCGCGAAGATGCACATCAGGAGCTGCTCCAGCACGGCCTCCTGGCCGACGATCGCACGGGCCATCTCCCGCCGGATCGTCTGGTAGGCCTGCGTGAGGCGCTCGGCTGACTGGATGTCGGCGTCGTCGAGGTTCCCTGCATCGCCCGGTACGTTCACTTCGGTCACGTTGGTCTCCTAAAAAGCTTTCAGCTTTCAACTATCAGCTTTCGGCTACAGACCCGGAAGAATCCCGATCCGCCATCGTGCTCGTGCTCGTCTTTCTCTTCTCTTGCCTTTGCTGATAGCTGATTGCTGAAAGCTGACAGCTACTGGCTACTTCTGGTAAACCGGCAAGTAGTTGTACGGCAACTGGAGGATGATCGTCGCCAGGGCCGTGCCGTAGGTCGTGCCGACGCTGTCGCCGTTCCAACTGCCGTCGGGGCCCTGCATCTGGAGCAGGCGATCGCGGATCTGCGGGTAATACGCCTTCCAGTCCTTCCCGCCCCGCTGGTAGTGCGCCTGGGCCAGGTAAAAGTGCGTGTAGAAGTAATGCCCGCCCCACGCCCCGCCGGCGTTGGTCGACACGTGCCCGCGGACGTACTCCACGAGCTTCTCGACCATCTCCGCCTCGACGCCCTTGCCGCCGGTCTGGCGGTCGTAGACGCCGGCGGCGTAGAAGCACGCGATGGCGGCCGCGGAGATGGCCGGGCGCGACGAGCCCCGGCTGCGGGCCGAGTAGCAGATGCCCCCGTCGGGCATCTGGCAGTACTTCAGGTACGCCACGGCGCGATCGATGGTGGTCTTGGGGACCTTGATGCCGACGTTCCGGCAGGCGCGGAGGGCCTGGAGCTGCGTGACGGTCACCGAGCCCTCGTCGCCGTTGCTGGTGGGCGTGTAGATCCACCCGCCGGCGTTGTTGTGCGCCTTGCCGAGGTCGGACTGGCTCTGGGCGGTGAGCTGCACGGCCTTCGTCAGCGTCTCCTGAAGGTCCTTCTCGTACTCCCGGTTGATCTCCGTGCCGTAGCACTGGGCCAGGAACAGCATCGAGAAGCCGTGGCCGTACATGCTGCGGCTCTCGGCTCCGGGCCCGCCGATCAGCCCGTCGGAGTGGGTCTTGGCCACGCGGAGCAGGTAGCTCATCGCGCGGGTGACGTTCCGGCAGTAGGGCCCGGTCTCGGGGGTCGAGCCGCCGGCCATCAGCGCCAGGCCCGCCAGGCCCGTCATGGCGGCGGGGTAGGTCCCGTAGCCGCCGCTGTTGAGCCAGCTCCCGTCGGTTCGCTGGGTCTTGACCAGGTAGTTCAGCCCGCGGTCGATGGCCTTGACCGTGTTGGCGGTGACCATCTCCGGCAGCAGGGGGCTCGGCGGGTCGGCGTAGGCGGGCGTCAGGCACAGGGCCAAAGCCACCGACGCGGCGATCAGCCCCACGGCCCGCGCAACGTGGGTGGCGGTCGGTCTACTTGCTGCCATGGACGCTCACTCCTTCCGAGGTCTCCACGGTCAGGCGCCCGTTGGTCATCACGGGCTGGCCAAGGACCTGGCGCCGGCGGGCCTCGGTCTGGGCGGGGCCGCCTTTGCCGTGAAGGTCGATCTCCTGGACGATCTTCCCGGTCTCGCCGTGGAGCACGTAGGCGTAGTAGGCCAGGCCCATCTGGGTGTGCCGGGCCGTCACCACGACGTGCTCCCGCCCCACGACGATCGGCAGCACGCCGGAGTAGTACATGCCCTGGGGCCCCAGGTCGCGGGCCCACTGTTGCTTGCCGTCCCGGATGCTGAACTTCTGCACGTTCAGGCCGCGGGCGCTGCTGAGTCGCCCGTTGACGGCCTTCCGCCGCCCCGACAGCCCCGGGGTGCACAGCACAAACAGGTCGTCCCCGCGGACGGCCGCCTCGATGGGGATCGCCGGCGCCCCGGAGACGTTGGCGGCCTTGGCGGTCGCCAGCGGGCGGCCCCCGCCGGCCAGCGGCAGCACCTCCAGATCGCTGCCGCCGGTCGACGGCGAGACGACCAGCAACTCCGCCGACACCGCCAGGATGGCCGGGTACGCCTCGCCGTCGTATTTCCGCTGCCAGAGGGGCTGCTGGATCTTCCCCGCCTCGCGGACGGTGAGGTCGCCGTCCAGCAGCAGCACCAGCATCCCGTCGGGCGTCAGCTCGCACTGCGACCAGCGGGTGGCGTTCCATTTCTCGGCGATCCGGCCGTTGCGGGAGAGGCTGAAGCAGGTGACCGTCCGCCCGCCGTTGTGGCGGAAGGCGACCAGGTCGCCGGCGATTCGCGGCGGGCCAGTGGGCACGCGGCTGGTGCCGCCGACGAGGCTGGCCTCCCAGAGCAGCTTGCCCGAGGCGGCGTCCAGGCAACTGACCTTCCCGGTCCGGTCGGCGATCACCACCACGCCCGAGCCGATGCCCATGCAGTAGAACGACTCCATGCCGACCTTGGCCATCTCCTGGCGCCACACGACCTTCGCCGACACGAGGTCCAGCCCCGTCAGCGATTTGCGGTCGGCGACGACCAGGACCTTGCCGTCCCTGCTGAGCCCGCCGATCAGCCGCATCCCCGGCGTGTAGTAGGAGTGCTTCTCCAGCTCGGCCTTGTCGATGCCGGCCAGACCCTTCCAGCCCGACAGCGCCTCGATGGCCCCGTCGGAGGTGGTGTCGAGCAGGTGGGCGTCGCCGCCCTTGATGACCGCGAGCTTCTCGTCCAGCCGGACGGGCTGGAACTCCTGGTCCCGCAAGACGTAGACGTCGTCCCCCTTCACGGAGAACAGCTCGCGCAGCGGCGGGGAGATCATCGAGACCCGTTGCATGCGGCGGGGCGCCTGGCCGAGCTTGCCGGCCTCGATGAGCTTCAGCACGTCGCTCAGCTTGCCGCGGACGTCGGCAAAGGCGACCTCCATGTCGCCGGGCAGCTCGCGAAGGGCGTCGCACTCCTTCCGCGCCGAGGTCACCCACCCGCCGCGGGCATAGATTGTCGCCAGGCCCACGCTCGCCGAGAACCGCAGCGGGCTGTCGTCCATCCGCGCAACCCGGTAGAGGTGCCGGCGGGCCTCGGCCAGCAGGTCGTCGGCCTTCTTCTGGTCGCTCTGCGCCGCGGCGTAGAACAGCTCGGCCGCGGCGAACAGGGCGTCGTCGGCCCACTGGCTGTTGGGCCAGCGCGTGGCGACGGCGAGGACCTGCTCGGGTTCGGTGGTGGCGCGGGCGGTTTGGAGGGCGGCCTTGGCCTGGGCGTCGAACTCGGCGTAGCACTCCCGCCCGTAGGCCTGGAGCAGCTTGCGGATGTAGTCGCGCGCCAGGCGCTCCCCGTTGACGGTGGCACGCTCGGCCCCGAAGCGGGAGTTGTCGGCGCTGGCGCCGATTTCCACGTCCACCAACTCCTCCTGGCCGTACCGTTCGGCGATCTCCTGGGCCAGCCGGGCGGCCAGCTCGTACTTGCCCACCCGCTCGTTGTATTTGGCCATGCGGAGCTTGCTGTGGGCCTTCTCCTGATCGGTGGTGGCGTGGGAAGCGGCCTGGGTGAACTGCTCCCGCATCTTCTCGTCGTCGCCGGAGGTGTTCCCCAGCGCCACGTGCGCGAGGTAGAGGTACGGGGGCAGGCGGGAACCGGTGGCGTCGTCCTTGGCGATCTCGGCGGCCGCGCGCGCCGCCTGCAGGTCCTCCAGGGCCTTGTCGTAGCGGCCGGCGTCGTAGGCCAGCAAGGCCCGCTGGAGCAGCAGCCCGGGCCGCTTGCCCGCCGCGATGCGGTCGATCCGCAGGGTGAGCTGCTCGCGGGCCACGTCGTAGCTGAAGTACGTGCAGACTCCCAGCATGTTGGCCGAGATCAGCTTGCCGTCGGCGCTGATGAGGTTGCCCAGGTACCCGTCGGCCGACGCCAGGCCCAGCTTCGCCAGCTTGTACGTCTTCAGGTCCAGCGCCTGGACCTCCCCCAGGGCGCTGGCCAGCACCTGCTTCCCGGTGACGGCCGGGCGGCCGTTGATGCCCAGGTCCTTGCCGCCGGCAAACAGCTCCGAGCCGTCGGCAGTCTGGAGGACGTACAGGCCCCCGCCGCTGAGCAGGATGCGATCGGCGTCGATGGCGCTCAGGTCGCTCTGGTCCCGCCGGCTCTTGCGCCACAGCGGACTACCGGTCGCGGCGTCGAACGCCAGGACGTCGTCGCAGTCGGCCGGCAGGCAGATCACGTGATCGCGCGAGACGATCAGGGGGCTGGCCGGCCGATACACCGCCATCGGGTTGTTGGGATAGCCGACGAACCCGGGCCGGCTGCTGGGCGCGTTGATCGCGCTGTCGTACTGGTAGGCCCAGATCGGCTCGCCGGTCTCCTCGCCGTACGCGGCCACCACGCCGGCGTTGGTCACGACGAACACTCGCCCGTCGCTGACGGCCGGGGGCGAGCCCACCGACAGCCGCGGGTCGCCCCCGAAGTAGTGGCCGTACCGGTTGCGGGGGGCCGGCTCCTGGGCGATCGGGGAGACCCAGATCGTCGAGCCGTCCTCGGCGTCCAGGCAGACCACGTGGTACTTCTGGAGGTGCTGGACCACCACGTAGATCCGCCCGTCGTGGCAGGTCGGGGCGCAGAGGAACTTTCCGTAGCGGACCACGTCGCCCTCGCCGTCGCCGCGGCCGACCTGCCAGAGCAGGTAGCCCTGCCGGGCGATGGAGATGGCCGCCAGCTTCGAGCCGTCGTCGAGCCCCTTGGTGTTGGGGCGGGCCCGCATGAGGTTGTAGACGTTGCTGCTGAACGGCAGGAAATCGTATACGGTGAAGACCTTCCCCCCGCCGACGGTCAGGGCGTATCGCCCGAGGTCGCCCACGTAGCGGTAGCCGCCGGAGTAGAACACCCGCGCGGTCCCCTGGTGCCCGATCTCGCGGACCATGCCCATGCCCCGCAGGACCGTGCGCCACTTCAGCGACCCGGTCAGCAGGTCGTGGGCAACGACGTGCTCGTCGGTGCGCAGGATGACGGAGTCTTCCACGACGACCGGGTGGATCAGCCCCGGCAGGACCACCTCCCCGGCCGGGCTGCGGCTGGACTTGGGTCCCTTCAGCAGCAGGTGCCCGCGGCTCAGGCGGACCTGGTGCTGCACCTGCCTGCCGGCAAACGGGCTGTAGGAGGGCGCAGCCAGGTACATCTCCCCCCCGGCCTTGAGCTTGGAGAGCAGGTCCTCGCCGGCGCCGAACGCCTGGTCCCTCGGCCAGCGGGGCGCCAGGACGACGTCGCAAGGGCCCATGGTCGCCAGGCCGTCGGGCACGCCCCCGAGCCCCGGCCAGCCGCTCGGCTCGTCGCTCTCGACGCGCCCGGCGGGGGGCGGCAGCTTGCGGACGCGATCCACGAAGGCCGCCAGGGGCTGCTCCGTCCCGCCCAGCACGGCCGTCGCGCCGGCATGGTGCTTGCGCAGCTTCTCCGCGGCCCGATCCGCGGCCGCCGGCTCGCCCGCCAGGTGATGGGCGACGGCGATCCTCGCCAGCAGTCCGGCCTGGGCCTGCTTGTCCGCGGTGGCCTCCAGGAGGCGCTGCCAGCAGCCGGCGGCCTGGCTGAACCGGGCCCGGTCGAAGTAGATCGCGCCGAGCGTCTCCAGCGCCTTCGGGCCGTAGGTGGTGTGGGAGTATCGCTCGGCGAGCTGGCGGAGCTCCTGCTCGGGCCGCGAGGACGCCATCGCCTGCTCGTACCGCTTCTGGGCCTGCGGATCGTACAGGGCGCGGTAGAGCTTCAGGCCCTTGGGGCCCATGCGGCCGAGGAGTTCGTTGGCCTTGCGCCGCATCGAGATGAAGCGGTTGCCCCCCTCGGCGTAAAAGCCGCTGTCGTCCCGCTGGATGAGGACCTGGAGGATCTGGATCGCCCGGTCGAACTGCTCCCCCTTGATGAACTGGCCGGCCTCGGTTAGGGCGCCGCCCAACTCCTCATCCACGTGGACCAGCCGGAGCATCTGCTCGGCCGTGGCACGGGAGGCCCCATCGGGGGCGTCCGGCACGATGCCCGGCACCAGGGGCCGCGCCTGCTGTGCCGCGGCCCCGTGGCAGGACAGCGCCGCCGCCAGCGCCGCCGTCACGCGCAGCGCAACGTGGGCGGGGCTCGCCGCGGCTCCCCGATGGGGCATCGTACGTCTCATATGACTGCGTTTTCAGCCTGGCGCCGGCCTGATGGCCGGGCATATTTCATGGCCAACCGTGCGGATATCCGCCGCGGCCGATCAGGCCGCCGTAGATTCGATTATAGCTTCAGCGAGGGCGGGGCCCGAAGCTTTTTCCGCCCGTCCCGGCGCGGAGAGCCGCCCTCCGCGGGGCTGCTGCCTTTAGTCGACGATCCTCCCCGTCGGTTCCACCCAAAATCCCGCGGGGGCCTCGCCCATGGCCGCCCGTCTGTCACGGCGCCGCGTCAACGGCCTCGAGCATCTCGCCAAGGCGCCGCAGCGAGGGCCTCGGGCCGAAGGGCGTCCCTCGGCCGCTGAGCCGGCTCGCGCGGGCGCCCGGGGCCCAGCCCAGCAGCTTCTCCAGCGCCTGGACCTTCGCGGCGCCGCTCGTGGGGGCAGCAGGCGGCGGGCCCGGGCCGATCAGCAGCATGTCCAGTCCCGCGTCGCTGACCGCGACGACGGCCCAGCCCCCGCCGGCCATGTCGGCAAAGGCCCGCGCGACGCACAGGGCGTCGCCCACGCGCCCGGGGCCCGCCTGGGTCCGCAGGGCGATCGTGCCCCCCGGCAGGAGCTTGCGAACGCAGCCGCGCAGGACGTTCGGCGCGAAGCACCGCCACGCCTCCGGATGGTCCGCCGGCAGGGGCGCCAGCAGGATGCCGTCGAACCACGAGCGGTCCCGCACCGCGTCGAACGGCAGCGCCCCGCGGGGCGGCAGGTCGCCCCGCCTGACCGACCATCGCGCCGCGGTCGGGTCGGGAACCGACCACCTCGCCCCCGCCAAGGCGAACTCGAGGGCCTGTACGTCCTCCGGCGCGCTCGCCGCCAGCCACCAGCGCCCCGGGCGTTGGCGCAGCAGCGCGGCCTCGGCGTCGGTCACCGCCCGGCTGCGCCAGCGGCACGGGCCCATCGCCCAGCCGACCCGCTGCGGCACGGCGCCGTGCCGGGCTGACGCCGTCGTCAGCCACGCGCCCCCGCTCAGGAACGGCAGGCTGCGGAACACCCTCACACCCGCCAGGCCGGCCGCGCCGATCAGCAGGGCCCCCACCGCGGCCCATTGGACCTGCCGGTCCGCCCGCCGGGCCGTCGAAATGCCTCGCACCACCCCCGCGACCGCCCCCACGACCGCCAGGCCGAGGCCCGCGACGCCCAGGACGCCCAGCCGGCCCGCGGCCAGCAAGCACAGCAGCCCCCCGCCCGCCCCGATCGACGCCAGGACCACGTACTCCCTCGGCCGGCCGCCCGCGGTGGCGAAGAGGCGCCGCTGCCGGGAGATCGCCAGGGCCGCCAGGGCCGCCAGGGGCACCTGCGCCGCGGCGCCCAGCAGCCCGCAGAAGGCCGCCTCCGCCCCGCCGGCCAGGCATCGCCCCGCCAGCACCCCCTGAAGCACCAGCCCGCAGAACGACCCGACGGCGGCCCCGGCCATCTGGGCGTCCCCCGGCGGGCGAGAGCGGCGGTCGGCGGCGCGGAGCTGCCACGCCAACAGGGCGATCGATCCCGCCACCCAGCATGCCTGGGCCGCCGGGCCCGCCCCGGCCACGTCCCGCAGGACCCGCGCCTGCGCCGCCAGCGCGACGGCCACGCCGCCGAAACCCGCCGCCACGCCCGCCCGCCGCCAGCGCTGCCCGCCGTCCTCCACCGGCCGCATCACCCGACGCGGACGGATGGTCAGCTTCACGCGTTGGACGGCCAGCAGGGCCGCCGCCATGATCGACACCGCCGCCACCAGCGCCACGCCCAGCAGGTCGGCCCCGAGCCACCAGGCCGCCGCCGCCAGGGCGAAGCCCGCCGCCAGGCCCGCCAGCCACTCGCGGAAGACCGACGCGTAATGGTCCCGACCCGACCCGCCGCGGACCAGCACCGTCACCAGGAACGTCAGGGCCATCCCCGACGCCAGCGGCAGCGAGCCGGCGAATTCCACCAGCAGCCGGAAGACCCACCACCCCGCGGGCCCCAGCACCATCCGGCGGGCGAGGGCCCCCTCCAGGGCCGGGGCCAACCACGCCGCCGCCGTGCTCGCCAGCCCCCCCGCCACCGTGAGGACCGCCGAGACCGCCAGAAGGCGCATCAGGGCCGGGGCGTCCTGCGGGCGCAGGGGCGTCCACGCCGCCGTCGCCAGGGCCATGGCCCGACTGTCCCTCAGCTTCATCGCCACAAGCACGCGCTGGAGGGCCACGGCCGCCTTGCCCGGCAGGCGGGCCGAGGCCGCCAGCGCCAGCAGCATCGCCGCCAGCGCCGAGACCAGCGCCGTGCCCGACGGGTCGAACCGCTCGGCCCACAGGACCGCCAACGCCGCCGCCCACAACGTCAGCGCCGCGGCGATCCAGATCACGAACAGCCTGTCGATCCACGTGGACTTCATTCTCGCACGGCGCCGCCGAACCCCACGGAGGCCCCGGCCGCGGGCAGATGGACCGTCGCGCCGTTGTCACAGGCCAGCACCAGCCCCCGCAGCGGATCGACGTCGAGTACGCGCCCGGCGTAGCAGCGCCCCTCGCTGAGGACAGTTACCCTCTCATTGATCATTCGGCAGCGGGCCAGGAAGGCGTCGTGCAGGCGCGACAGCTCCCCCGATGCCAGCAACGCGACCCATTCGTCCAGGCGCTCCAGCAGGCAGCGAACCAGCTCCACGCGCTCGACCGGGTAGCCCAGCACGGCGGCCAGACAGGTCGCCGGCCGGTCCACCTCCTCGGGCGGCGGGGCGGCGTTGACGTTGATCCCCACCCCCAGGACCACGCCAAGCCGCCCCCCCTCGCGCCGCAGCTCCACCAGCACGCCGCAGACCTTCGCGTCGTCCAGCAGGACGTCGTTGGGCCACTTCAGCCCGCACCGCAGGTCCGTGACCCGCTCGATCGCCTCGGTGACGGCAAGGCCCGCGGCGATCGTCAGCGCGTCGTGCCGCACCGCACCCGCCGCCGCGTCCTCCACCAGCAGCACGCTGAGCAGGATGCTCCGGCCGGGCGGGCTGAGCCACGTCCGCCCCTGGCGCCCCCGGCCGTGGGTCTGGCGCTCGGCCAAAACGACCAGCCCGTCGGCGTCGTCCTGCCGAATGGCCTCCAGGGCCACGTCGTTGGTGGATCCGACCTCGCCAAAGCACACCACGCTCCGCCCGACGCGGCGGGCGGACAGGCCTTCCTCGATCAGCACGCTCGCCAGTCGGACCGGGCGGACCAGCCGCACGCCACGCTGGGGGGAGGTTTCCAGCCGCTGGCCGGCGGTGCGGAGCTCGCCAAACGCCGCTTCCAGCACCGGCCGGTCCACGCCCGCCGCGACGGCCAGCTCGTCCAGCCCGTAGGCGCCCTCGGGGCGGTCGTACAGGAGCTTCAGGATGCGGTCGGAGGTCCTCATGCGAACTCGACGTCCAGTGCGACGTCGGCGGCGCGGACGGAATGGGTCAGCGCCCCGACGGAGATCCGCTCGACCCCCGCGGCGGCGATCTGGCCGATGGCCTCCAGCCCCACCCCGCCGGAGGCCTCCAGCCCCACGCGCCCGCGCAGCCCCGCGGCGTCGCGCATCTCGACGGCCCGCCGCAGCTCGGCCGGGGGCATGTTGTCCAGCAGCACGAAGTCCACCGGCAGCTTGAGCACCTTGGCGAGCTGGGCCAGCGTGTCCACCTCCACCTCGACGAAGCCGTCGGGGCCCAGGCGCGGGCGGGCCTCCGCCAGCCGCCGGCCGATCTCGGCGATGGCGTCGGGCGACCCCCCCACGGCCAGGGCCGCCAGGTGGTTGTCCTTGACCAGCACGGCGTCGTACAGTCCGCGGCGGTGGTTCCGCCCGCCCCCGCAGCGGACGGCATACTTCTCCAGGTCCCGCCAGCCGGGCGTCGTCTTGCGCGTGTCGAGTATCGCCGCACCCGTGCCCGCCGCCGCAGCCACATACTTCGCCGTGGTCGTTGCGATGCCGCTGAGGCGCTGAAGGAAGTTCAGCGCGACCCTCTCGGCCGCCAGAATTCCGCGCGCCGGGCCGGACCAGCGGGCCAGGACCTCCCCTGCCGCGGCGGCCTGCCCGTCGGCGACGCGAAGCTCGGTGGCGATTCCGGCGTCATACGCTTCGGCGACGGCCGGCAGGAAGACCCCGCCGCATAGGACCAACTCCTCCCGTGCCACGAACCGCGCGACGGCCGTCAGGTCGGCCGGGAGCAGCCCCCCCGTCACGTCGCCGGCCCCGAGGTCCTCGTCCTTCGCCGCGGCCAGGAGACGCAGGAGATTGTCGAACTCGCGCTTGCCGACGGGAATCGCCATGACCGGCAGCATACCCCAAGAGACCCCCGCACGCCAAGCAGCCTGCGCCCCTTGTCAGCGCCACGCAGGCGGATTATATTCGCGCGCACCAAGGCCTGCCCGCTTCAGCGGGCAGGGAGCGCAGCTTTCGACCATCGGACTTCTACAGGCACCGAAATGTCCCTCTCAGACGGCCTGGCCGCGATGAACCTCGATATGCCGCCCCGCGTGCCGCGGACGGAGTATTCCGTCACCGGGCACTGGGCGCTGCTGACCGAAGTGACCGGCATCGAGGTCGGCCCCGACAGCGACGACGAGGTCAAGCGCCGCGCCCAGCACGCGTTCGTCGCGGCATGGCAGTTCGACTTCTGGTGGTCCACGCTCATCGGGCGGGGAGAGTTCGGGGCGAAGCGGACCTCGATGGGCCACGCCGTCTACGCCGACGGCGGGGTGGACTTCGACACCGACATTCACTGCCCCTTCCCCGAGCCGGAGGACGTGTTGGCCTTCGACCCGTGGGAGGCCTTCGGCGCGATCGACCGGGCCGCCACGACGCGCCGCTTCGAGGAGCACTACCAGGCCAATTGCCGCGCCTGGCCGGACATGGTCAACATGACCGGCATCTACACCACGTGCGTCTCGGGGCTGATCGACCTGTTCGGCTGGGAGATGCTCCTGCTGGCCGCGGGGACCGACCGGAAGCGCTTCGGCGACCTGACGAACCGCTACGCCTCGTGGATGCTCCAGTACTACGAGGCCCTCGCCGACGCCGACGTGTCCGTCGTGATGAGCCACGACGACATCGTCTGGACCGCCGGGCCTTTCCTGCCGCCGGACTGGTACCGCACGTACGTCTTCCCGAACTACCGGCGGTACTACCGCCCGCTGATCGACAGCGGCAAGAAGGTCATCTTCACTTCCGACGGCAACTACACGGCCTTCCTCGACGACATCGCCGCCACGGGCGTCCACGGCTTCGTGATGGAACCGACGACGGACCTGGCCCTCGTCGCCTCGAAGTACGGCCGGACGCACGTGTTCATCGGCAACGCCGACACGCGCGTGCTGCTGCTGGGCACGAAGGGCGCCATTCGGGCCGAGGTGGAGCGCTGCATGGCCATCGGCAAGGGCTGCCCCGGCTTCTTCCTGGCCGTCGGCAACCACATCCCCGCCAACACCCCGATCGACCACTGCCTGTACTACAACGAGCTATACCAGCAGCTCTCCCGGCGGTAGGCGGGCGTAACAGGACCCAGGAACCCCGAACCGGAAACCGGGGCCCGCTCGGGCGTCACGTTCGCCAACCCGGCTTGGCCGATCCATGTGCCCAGCCCCGCTCCG
>Ga0307380_10009767_pt1 | contig 12147 bp, 7 predicted proteins | sample UN3MG_FD_202239 | JGI IMG/M metagenome (GOLD analysis project Ga0307380, IMG submission 202239) | Soil microbial communities from Risofladan, Vaasa, Finland - UN-3 | ecosystem: Environmental > Terrestrial > Soil > Coastal area > Acid sulfate soil | place: Finland: Risofladan, Vaasa | collected... | reverse complement strand
CGATGGTCTCCTGGGATACCAGAGTAGGCTCGTCGAGAGGGCAAAGAAGATATTCCTGTTCCTGTGTGGTGGTGCGGCGCAGAAGTACGGAATGGCCCTGGAGGAGGAGCAGGAGATCCTGGGACTTATGTCTGACATTGCCCAGGAGGTATATGCCATGGAGAGCGGTCTTCTGAGAGCGCTGAAGTCTATCGAGTCTTCCGGGGAGCAGCAGTCCAAGATGAAGATTGACATGGTTCGGCTCTACGTGAACGATGCCATGGTTAGAGTAAGGAGCTATGCCCGTCAGATACTGGCGGCAATGGAGACGGGGGAGGCGCTTGACAGTCAACTGGCGACGCTGCGGAAGGTCTCGCAGTTCACCCCTGTAAACGGCGTTCAGTTGAGGAGGGACATTGCTGACGGGATCATAGAGGTGGGAAGATATCTCTGCTAGCAAAAAGGCGATATTTTCCAGTAGGCTTTAAAATGGCGTAGGTGAGTATTATTGCTGCTACGGGTACACAATCATAAAATACCTTGACCATATGATCGCCGGGTCCGGCTCTGGTGTCGGTGTCTCAGCCATGCGCCTGACCGACTGCCGGCACTTCACTGGCTGCGAAGAGACAATTAGTAATTGAATACTTCCATAAAAAGTAGATACCGCATGTAATGGTAATGTAACTCCAGAGGTAGCAGGGTGTTACTCTTCGGGTGGGGTTTGGGGGAAGTTGGGTTCCACCCTCAACATGTGTTAAAGGATACGAGAGGAGGCCACCGTGGAGAAGATATGGCTTAAAAACTATGACCCTGGGGTACCTCATGCTATGAATTATCCCAATATCACCCTGCAGCAACTGTTAGAGGATTCAGCGCAGGTTTATACAGATTGTAACGCTATCATCTTCCCCGGGGCTTTCAACGACGAATCGTTTATGACCTATGGGGAACTGGACCGGCAGACTAACAGGCTGGCCAACGCCCTCCTGGAAATGGGGGTCAAGAAGGGTGATAGGGTAGCCCTGCTCCTGCCCAATTGTCCCCAGTTCGTCATCAGCTACTACGCTGTGCTCAAGGTGGGAGCCATAGTGGTAGCTACCAATCCCCTGTACTCACCGCGGGAGATGGAGTTGCAGTTCAAAGACTGTGGTGCAGAGACCATCATCGTACTGAGCCTATTCTACAAGACAATAATGGGACTGAAGGAACGAACTAGACTGAAAAACGTGATCGTGACCAATATCAAGGAGTACCTGCCACAGCAGAGCCGGAAGGCGTTTGTGGCTTTTATGGAAAGACAGGAGGGGCATCGCGTCAGAATCCCCAGGGTAAAGGGGATATATAAGTTCCAGGAGCTGTTACGTCGCTTCAGCCCCACACCGCCTGCGGTGAAGACAGGCCCTGACGACGTTGCTATGTTCCAGTATACGGGGGGTACCACGGGTATCAGCAAGGCTGCGGTAGCCACACACCGCAACGTGGTTGCCAACGTCTACCAGATGAGAGGTTGGGCGCTATCCGTAAACCGAAATCAGGGGGAGGAGGTGGTCATGGGGGTGATGCCACTCTTTCATGTGTATGGCATGGTTACGGTAATGCATTTTTCCGCGCTCACTGGCTCTGCTATGATATTGCTGCCCCGCTTTGAGATAGAGCAGGTGCTTAAGGCCATCAATAAATACCGGCCCGCTTTCTTCCCCGGCGTGCCCACCATGTATGTAGCCATCAACAACTTTGCCGAAGTGAACAAGTATGATTTGCGTTCTATTAAGGCCTGCACTAGCGGAGCGGCGCCGCTGCCGCTGGAGGTGCAGCAGGAGTTCGAGAGGCTCACTGGAGGCAAGCTGGCGGAGGGCTATGGCCTGAGCGAGGCTCCGGTTGTTGTCACCGCGACACCCATTATGGGAATACGCAAGGTGGGAAGCATAGGGGTGCCTATCCCCAATGTGGAGGTGAAGATAATGGACGCGGAGACTGGCGAGGAGGAGATGCCCCTGGGCGAGGTAGGAGAGCTAGTAATCAGGGCACCACAGGTGATGAAGGGGTACTGGAACCGGCCCGAGGAGACGGAGATGGTACTACGTGGTGGGTGGCTCTATACCGGTGACCTGGCCAGGATGGATGAAGATGGTTTCTTATTCATAGTAGATCGCAAGAAGGAGATGATTATAGCTGGCGGCTTTAATATCTATCCTCGCGATGTAGAGGAGGTCCTCTACGAGCATCCCAAGGTCAAGGAGGCGGCGTGTTATGGCGTCCCCGACCCGTATCGGGGGCAGACGGTGAAGGTGGCTATCGTGCTCAAGGAGGGAGAGAGTGCCACAGAGGATGAGATAATCGAGTTCTGCCGATCCCGCCTGGCTCGCTACAAGGTGCCCAAGCTCATAGAATTCACCGGTCAGCTGCCCAAGTCCCTAATAGGCAAGGTGCTGCGCCGGGTACTGGTGGAGCAGGAGAAGACCAAGCATGGCGAGATGCAAAAAGGGCAGGCTGATAAGTAACCATAATTTATCATGCTTGGCGCGCTAAGCCAGCCTTTGTACCGGAATGTAAGAGGGGACGCTTGTAATAGCTCCAGTAGCTTGCCCCCAAATATTTTTAAGACGGGGGCAGCGCTTTTTTAAATACCTTCGAGCCTTCTTTATGGGCTAGTTGAAGAGAGTATGTCCATTACCAGTTTAAAACTACAGGGTATGAAGCATCTCCAGGAACAGGTAAGCTAACTGCTGACCGGGCGAATTTGGAGAGAATAACCTCGGTAGACGAACTATCAATACTTGCAGATTGAAAACTCATAATATTATAACAGGCAGCGGATTCTAAAACCCGATATATCGAATTGCTGACAGCCAGCGAACAGTTGCAGTACATTGTCAACAATGCCTTGCTGTGCCGCAGGAAGCAGAGTTGCTTTGCGGATATTCTAGGCTTCTTCATCAAGGTTAGCTAACGAAAGCAAGTTTGTTTCCGGGTAAACCAATCACAGGGTTGCAGAACACATCGGGATGAATCGCAGGAGACAAATCCAGTTGGGTTGCGGATGATCCCGCTATAAGCGTTGCCATGTTCAAATGTAAAAGCAATCTAAAGAAAGGAGTGTCATGGCAGTTGATCAAGAAAAGGTGGTGAAGAAAGGAACCTGTCCTGTTTGCGGTGCAGCATGTTTTATTAAAGCGCACATAGCCAAAGGCAAAATCACAAAGGTCGAGCCAGACCAGGAGACCTTGATGGGCTGGCTGTGTGAGCGTGGAGTAAACGCGATTGACTACCACTATCACAAGCAACGTCTCAACTACCCGCTTAAAAGGACTGGCGCTAGAGGCGAGGCGAAGTGGAAGCAAATTAGCTGGGAAGAGGCTATGGACGAGATCGCGGCTAAGCTGGATACTATTCGAGGACGTTACGGCCCGGAGGCGGTGCTGGTACTAGGTGGTTCTCCTCATGGACCTGGAGATCCCGCAGCCTGGAAGTGGTGTAACCTATGGGGTACGCCGAACTTCTTTCACTTAGGGAAAAACTGTGGGGAGGCCGAGTTCCCCATAGAATGCGCCATGTATGGCTACGACACAACCGCCGGCTGGGCAACGTTCTTAGACCCAAATAAAACCGGGGCGGCCATTATTTGGGGGGCGAATATACACCAATCGGAGCCCAGGGTTTGGCTGGGGTACAGTTTAGCAAAGAAGATGGGGATGAAGTTGATAGTGGTCGATCCCCGGCCAACGGAATGTGCGAAAGAAGCGGATATCTGGCTCCAATTACGACCGGGGACCGATGGGGCACTGGCACTAGGTATGCTGAACGTAATCATAAATGAAGGTATCTACGATAGAGAGTTCGTGGAGAAATGGTGTCTGGGCTTCGAGGAACTGAAGGCACTGGTTCAGCAGTATCCGCCAGAAAAGGTCGCCCAAATCACATGGGTTCCGGCCGAGCAGATCATTGAAGCGGCCAGGGTCTTTGCTAACGCTCCCGCCGGGGTCATTACCTGGGGCGTCGCCACTTGCCACCTGGGTAATGGGGCAGGACTCAGCTCTGTTCTGGGGAAATGCTGGCTTCGAGCCATAACCGGGAACCTGGATAAGGAAGGGGGCTGCCGGTTAAGCGACTACCCGGGGTACACCGCTTTTCTCGATGAGCTCAACTGGGATTACCAGATCAATCACCCTTTGAGAACACGGGACAATGTGAGCGCAGATCGTTGGCCTCTCACTTCAGTAAAAAGCCTTGCCCTCTATAAGGAGGGCATGAAGAAAGTATACCCTAAGGGATGGGGAGCACAACAGTATTTCATCTATCCTGCTCCTTGGGCTGTATGGGAAGCCATCCTCAAGGGAAAACCATATCCCATTAAGGCGGTATTTGATCAGGGAACCAATACCCTGTGCTCCACAGGCAACAGTAAGCATGCATATCAGGCCTTTAAGAGTGACAATCTGGAACTGCACGTGTCTATGGATCACTTCCTAACCCCCACCGGGGCACTTGCAGATTACGTTTTACCCGCAACGGACGCCCTGGAGAGAGTTCACCTGACTCACATGTGGGGTGTTTTGGGGAATCAATGGTACGGGCGTGAGGCGGTCGTTGAGCCTGAATATGAGCGAAGGGACGATTATCAGCTGTGGCGTGACCTCGGCAAACGTCTGGGTCAGGCAGAAGACTGGCCTGACACATTGGAGGGGTGGCTTGACAGGATACTGTCCCCTGCCGGCACGAATTTGCGGGAATTTGCGAAAGGTCCGGGGTATTCCCCTCCTTCAAAGTACAAGAGATACGAGGAGACAGGGTTTGGCACCTTCTCTGGTAAAGTGGAACTGGTTCCCAGCATCCTTATGCGGCTCGGGTATAACCCACTTGAAGGATACCGGGAGCCTCCATGGAGCCCCGTTGCCACTCCAGACCTGGCTAAAGAGTATCCTCTAATCTTGATCAGTGGCTCGAGGGTAAGACCTTATCATCATTCCTCACTTAGACAGATTAATAAGTTGAGGAAGAAGCATCCTGAGCCGCTGTTGCAAATAGGTCCGCAAACCGCTGCCGGGTTGGGTATCGCCGAAGGGGACATGGTGTACATTGAGACCCCCCTGGGGAGAGTAAAGCAAAAAGCCCAGTTACTGGAGGGGATGCACCCTGAAGTAGTTCATGCTGATGGCTACTGGTGGTTTCCGGAAAAGCCAGAGGCAGAGCCGAGCCTTTTCGGCGTATGGGAGTCAAACATCGACTCGATCGTCCCCGATGACCCCGAGGTTTGCGACTACGTAGGGAACAACTACTTCAGGGGGCTTCTGTGCCGGGTCTACAAAGCGGAATAAAGCTCTGTCTGTAATTACATATACTCACAGAGCATCATACGTATAATGGAGGAAACACCATGACTGCAACATGCAGAGCGATTGTGTTTAACGGCGATGGCACATACGACATTCGTACCTTTGACAAACCCACAGCACCGCCCGGTGGTGCTGTGATCAAGGTTGAAGCAGTCGGTATGTGCAGCAGCGATGTGGAACAGCTCAAGGGCTACAAGCACGTTCCCGGTGAGGTTTCCCCGGTCGTGGCAGGCCACGAGATGGTCGGTCGTGTAGAGGAATTGGCCGATGATGCCGATTTCATAGTGTCGGTTGGCGACCGGGTAGCTGTTGATCTGGTACTTCGAACCGGGTTTTATGATGGAAGGTTGGTGATATACGGCTATACGATGGGCCTGGATGTGGGGAGTGGCCTGTGGGGTGGATATGGTGAATATATGTGTGTTGTGCCCGGCACTAACCTTATGAAACTCACCGAATCGGTACCGGCGGAACATCTGACGATCTTTGAGCCCCTTGCCAATGCAGTCAACTGGGTGGATGGGGCAGGTGTGAAGGAGGGAGACACGGTGGTGATTCAGGGGCCTGGCCATGTTGGGCTGATGTGCGTTGTTGCGGCGAAGGTCGCCGGTGCCTCTGCCATCATCTCCACCGGAACCTCTGCCGATGAGCTCCGTTTGGAAACGGCGCGCAAAGCGGGCGCACATTATACGATCAATGTCGATAGCGAGGATGTGGTGGGCAGGGTAAAGGAGATCACTAACGGCATCGGGGCCAACGTGGTCATGGATGTTACCGCGATGTCCACAAAAGCAGTGCAGCAGGCGTTGGAACAGGTTGCCTTCGGTGGCACGGTGCTCCTCGCTGGCCTCAAGAACATGGCCCCGGTGGAGATTATAACTGACAATATCGTACTGAATGCCCTTACCATTAAAAGCGGTACCGGTTCAACTGAGCAGTCGATGAAAACAGCGGTTAAAATGCTCAATGAAGGGAGTGTCCCCACTGAAGTGTTACTCGGAGAGGTGTTGTCCATTGACGATTTCGGTGAAGCCATAGCACTCCTCAAGAGGGAGCATCCGCGGCGGGAGACTTTCCGGGTGACTCTGCGCTATGACTGAAAAGGCAAGCCGTTTGGTCTATTGTGAACATGCCATCCTCTTCACAACCTATATAGACAGAAGCTCTTTTATAAATACTACTAATACAAATACTTGGATATGCCTTTTATAATCAGCTTCCTGTTGCACTATGGGCGAATTCATGGCATTATAAATCAACATAATTTAAATATATAAATGCCCTATGATAGCATGTCGTGACAGAATAGCGTTAGAATAAATTAACATTCTCAGGCCGCTAGTCTTAATTGAGCTTGGAATTAAATACCTGGGTCCCCAATGAGAACTGCGTGCAAACCAGTGAGACTTATCAGAATATTGAGGCACTGAATTGAGAACCGATCTCAGATGGATTCATATATCGGATATGCATTTTGGCAATTCAATGTCCTTTAATGGAAAGGAACTGGCTGAATGTATCTTTAATGCCGCGCAGGAGAATCTGGGGAAGGGGTGGAAGCCCGACTTTGTTGCCATAAGTGGGGATATTGCGTACAGCGCGGACCAAGGTCAATACTCTGCCGCAAATTTTTTCCTTAACAAACTGCTACAGATGCTCGAACTTCAGCGGGACAGGGTGTCAATGTGTCCTGGAAACCATGATGTAGATAGGAGTATCAATAGCTATCTCTTTCAGGGATGCAGGACAAAGATAGTCTCGGGTCCGGATATTGAAGAATTCCTTCGGTCCCCTGAACGGGCTGCTTTGTTGAAACGGATGGCTCGTTACCATAAATTCCGGGAGAAATACCTGACATCAGCTAGCCAGCTTACCCTAGATAACGGAAGTATTCATGCAGTTAATCGCATGAGTATCGACGGTCTTGATGTGCAGTTGTGGGAGATGAACTCTGCGTGGCTAGGATACGGTGGCGGAGAGGACATCGAGAAGTTGGTGGTCGGCAGTTTGTCCTTGAGCCAGTTCATCAAATCACTGCCGCTATGTGAGGGAGGCATTTCTTTTGGAGTTGTCCATCACCCGTTTCATTGGCTTACAAGCTTCGAGAGTGGACACATTGAGGCCATCTGCTGCGAGAACTTCGATTTCGTGCTGCACGGTCACATTCACAAGCCAGCGACAAAGACCATGATCGTGAATGGGGGCCGAACAATAATATTGTCTGCTGGAGCGCTGCTGCAAGAATATGAAAGAGGTTACCAGTTCTGCTTTGATACCTACAGCATAGCGGATGGCACACTAATGGTGGAGAGTCATCTCTACGTTGCGGAGCAGCGAAGATGGTATGTCCATATTGACGTGCTAGAGTTTGAGTCACCTTTATCGTCCAGCCTCGTCGTGACGGATGTCTATAGGGAGCTTTTGCAGAGACACGCAGACTTCATTGCGCCTGCCCATATGTGCACAGTCATTTGCGGCCTTAGGAGTGAAATCGCATTTTGCTGGAATGGATCGCCGAGCTTCTACTCACCAGTACTATTGCAGCAAGGCGAAGCCAGCAATGTGGAAAGTGCATTGTCACTGCGACGATTTCAGAGGCTCATCCATTTCTACGGTAATAGCCTGATGAACCATGTCTTTGCTGATCATGGATCACTCATCGAGGAGTATGATGAATTCCTCAAGAAGGAATCTGATGCCGACCCTGTATTCCGGGCAATCTTGAGTGCTCGTGAGGAAGAAGCAAAGAGGACACTAGGAACTGAAGTCGTGGAAACATCAGCAATATCATTTATGCAGCTGGGGCTCCGCAGGGCAATCGCCGCAGAAGATATGGCAGCAACATTAAGATATCTCTCGCTGTGTAAGGCTGACACTTCCTCACCCATTCGTGCAGAGATACTAAAATTCGATGCAAGGATTGTTGATCTCCCTGAGGGAGTCTCGTTATATGAAGCATGGCTCAAAAGCGATGGTAGCGATGACTTTTCATTCGAAGACTACTGTGCGATCATCAACAGCCAATCTGTCAAGGGCAAATCACAATTGGCAGGTCAGGCAATCCTGAGGTGCGCGGAGCTGTATCCGAGTAAATCCGCAGAGAAACTAAACGAGATAGTACGGAATCTTGCATCCCAGTACGGTGATAGGACACTCTACGATCAATTCAAAGCCATCACAGACAGGAGTTGATATTATGACCAATATAGGATTCCCGATAACAATCGATTTTGAGAGACTGCTCAGAACACTATCCAAGGAAATCTACGACACTCCAATGGCCTTTCTCCGAGAGAACGCACAGAATGCTGTGGATGCCATAAGGGTGCACCAAGCTGAGAATCCCGGTTTCTCCGAAGGGCGCGTGACTGTGAGCGTGGACGAGAAGTTAGTGACGATAACGGATAACGGGGTGGGCATGTCTCTGAAAGATCAACAAGAGTTCTTCTGGCGCATTGGAGCAAGTGGGAAGAACACGCCGGAGGCAAGAAAAGCAGGGTGCATAGGTACCTTTGGGATAGGTGGATTCGCAAATTTCGGTGTATGCAATCGCCTTGTTGTCACATCCAAGAGAGAAGGGTATCCAGGTTACCGTACGAGTCTGCAAAGGTCCGATTTTGGTGAATCCACACCAACCGTGACCAGCGAACCATGCGAAGACTCAGGGCCGCATGGCACAATTGTGGAGGCTGAGTTGATGAATCCTGGTGACCCCCGGCAGTTGAAGGATTATTTAAAGAGCTTCGTGAGGTATGTGCCAGAACTCGTAACCTTCAATAAGGAGAACATTTCAGGAGCCCAGTTTATGTCTGAAGAGAGGATAGGCGATTTGCAGATGGTAATGGCTGAACCGATGCAGCTCAGTCTGTCGCCCGATTCCAGGATACAGGTGAGATTCTATAGGGATGATGCAGGGACTATTCACGTGGTAATTGGGGAACCGGGTGACAGTGGTGTGAACGCTGGATGTCGCGGATGGCTCAGACTCATTAGTGGTACTCTAGAGGCCCTCAAGAAAGGATTCAAATTATGCAACACCACTGTGCCCAGCCATATTGGAATATCTGGACGTTTGGATATGATCAACTTTGTTCCCACAGCAGGAAGAGATTCCCTTTCTCCTGAATCCCAGCAGCTATTAAGCACGTTGGCAAAAGCAATTGAAAGTCAGGCCATTGAGATCATTCTGGACTCAACTGATCTACTATCTCAACACACACGCATATTGCGACAAGTTATCGCAGAAGGTTTAACCGAGCGTCTTGGAAGGCTTGATGTTAACCTCGCTGATGGCACGAAGACTACGCTCGGTGAGCTTAGAGCGAGGCATAAATCCGGAAGCAGCATCTACTTCGGTTCACAAGTGCAGCGGGAGCTCTTGGATGTACTTCAAGCCAGCGGAAACGTGATTGTGCTCCTCTCTTCAGAGGTCAATAGGAAAAGAGCAGAAACTGACTATCTCTCATCCTACTGCAACGCGACAAGCTACGAAGGACTTGTCACAATTAAGGAGAAATATAATGACCTATCATCGTTCGAGGTTGATTTCCTTGCCAATCTGGAGGCGGTTATTAAGTTCCGCTATGAAGTGACCGATTTTACCTTGATACCTGCAAAAATTACTGGGGGAGTCCCTGCGTACATGCAGGGAAGAAAGGGTTCACAGACTAGAATCTATGTAGACGTTCGGCATCAAGAAATCACTCGACTGCACACACTGGAGGGTTCATCTTTCCTGTACTCGATCGTGAACGAGTTCTGCAAAGAATACCTTGCGAGCGCGCTCAGAACAAAAAGCCCCAAGTTCTTTGGAAGTGGTGCCATCGATTTTGACGAGCTAATTAAAAAACGTGCTGAATTGTGGAAACTTGCAGAGAGCGATATTCTGACATTCGTCCACGAGAATCAAGGTGGTGCTGTTGAGTCTGATACCCTCGACAGGAGTAGGAATCTAACAGGTATCAGGGATGTTCTCAGCCATTCCGACGTGGCTACTGTTGAAGTGGGTGAGGAGAAACCTGAGCAGGTGCAAGGAGACCGAGGAGACCAAGGAGAGAATGAGCCATCCGAAGGTGCAGGTGCTCCAAAAATACTCAAGCTTATTGATAAGTCAGGATTACTGGGCATTGATGGTTTCTATATCAAACTGATGGATGGCCCCGCAAAGGCGTTCGGCGATGATATTCAGGCAATGGAAGAGTCTTCTATTTTCTGGTTCGGCAACCGGATAACGTACGCTTTCACTGACACGAAGAGCATTGTGTTCCACTATGAACTACGGCTGCAGCAAATCATTTCGGCCAAATCGGGTAACGAAGAGGACGAGGCAAAAGGAGTTGCCCAACTGAAAAATCCAATACAGGAATACCAGAGTTCGATGTATTTCAGGATACCGGAAGTACTGGAGCGATATCTCGTCCCAACTGTTGGCATTGAGATTCTGGTTCGCGTCAATTATGACTGGTTCGATCTTCAAAGAGGAAAGGCTTGGCTGTGGTGAGGGTGACCTACGGGCTCGTGGGTTGGTAAAAAAAGCAGGGTAGTAGATTTGTGCTGCGCTTAAGTCTATTGAAAATGGGGGTATTATGGCAAAATATATATTTTTAGTTAGAAGTCCTGAGAAGCTAGAACTACAAATGTTCAGTTCGCAGATATTCGATAAACTTGTGCATGGATTGCTTGAGCTTGAGCCACAAAAACTCAAGATCAGCCTTACCGAGTATAAAAAACCGAGGTTCACTATCCTACCGCTGAAGGCAACCGCAGTGGCTCTAGTATCGATCTGGGGTGAATTAGATGGGGATATCGAGCGCTGGCAGGCGGAGATGACTAGCACTGGCGGGAGAGTGACGGGATATCGTGTCACCGAGTCAACGCCGGTTGCCTATGAAAAGGATTGGGAAGACGGCAACGCCTCGCCGGGTATGGTGCTACTCACACTCATGAAAAAGAATGCCAAACTGAGCTACGAGCAATTCATGGATGAGTGGTTTGGACACCACACCCCGATGGCACTAAGGATTCACCCTCTGTGGAACTACACCCGCAACGTAGTGGAGTCAGTCGTTATCGAGGATTCTCCCCCTTTCGATGGCATCGTAGAGGAACATTTCCGCAGCCTCGGAGACATCACTAACCCGGCGCGCTTTTTTGGGGGAGCATTCAGGATGCTTCCCAACATACTCAAGGTGTACCGACATACCAACAAGTTCATGAAAATATCCGCCACCGAGAACTACCTGCTTACGGAGTATCATATCCGCAGCTAGCCTCAAATAGTAAAGATGGTGTACTCTTTCGGTACATTAACGACGCGTCACCGTTCGCCGTTTTTATCCGTCATTGCGAGGACACCGACATGGGCCGAAGCGTCGACCCACCTGTCGACCTCGAGGGACGTGGCAATCTTAGTGGTGTTCTATCATTAGACGTGGGGATTACCACGCCCCGAGAAATCGGGGCTCGCAATGACCGATTGGCTATTTTACCACCCACCCGCCCTGAGATGTATTTCTGCCCCGATATATCGGGGAGATCCCTGCCAGATGGGGGAACCTCCTCTGGACTCCCATATACGGTGTCTACCTATTTGAACCTATGGTGTAGCACGGATGCGTATTGCTTCACTCGTCCCTGCGTTGGATTTGTCGCAGAGCGTCTTGCAATGATTAGTGAGGTGAAATCAACCAAGTATCAACTATTTATCTGAACGAGGTCATGGTTGATTACTATTGCCAGTAATACGCACAGGTAATAGACTTTGACTGATTAACATAACCGTGTTAGATCTGTACCTGGGCACGGGGGTGCGGTTGGCACGAATAATGGCAAA
>Ga0307380_10009766_pt1 | contig 12148 bp, 8 predicted proteins | sample UN3MG_FD_202239 | JGI IMG/M metagenome (GOLD analysis project Ga0307380, IMG submission 202239) | Soil microbial communities from Risofladan, Vaasa, Finland - UN-3 | ecosystem: Environmental > Terrestrial > Soil > Coastal area > Acid sulfate soil | place: Finland: Risofladan, Vaasa | collected... | reverse complement strand
AACCGAAATTTCAAACATTTCCGACCTGCCAAATTCTCTTGATTCTCCAATTGTTTTCCCCTTGTAATCTAGTGTTATCACTTTCACCAACATAGTATTCAGTTTTACTGACTTCATCCACTAATAGCGGTGCTTCATGTTTGTGAGAAATAAGGTGTTCACTATGTTTATAATTACTTATATCTTGTGTATTCTCTGCCATGTCCTATTTTCTTATAAATACTTAGGTTTCAATTATGCTTCTAATGCTTGTATTCTCGCTTCAAGTTCCTGAATTGCTTTTACAAGTATTGGTACTAAGTGACTTGTATTAATTGAGCGGAAATCAGATACTGTGCTACCAGACGCAATTTCTCCCTGAGTACAACCAACATATTTAGGGAACACAGTTTCAAATTCCTGTGCAAGAAAACCGTGATTTCCAACTCTTTTATTCTCATCCCAATTACGTGTTGCAGTATAACCACTTGTATAATCAAAACTTATTGGATTTAAATTAGATATTGTGCTAAGTGCATTCGTTATTCCTGTAACGCTTTCTTTAATTCTACAATCTGAACTAACATCCCAATTAGCAGTATCACCACCATTATAGATACAATTCGTAGAAAAATCACCAAAAATTAATGCTCCAACATTATTTGATATAATTAAACAACATGAACCCGATGCACTTGGGGTCGCACCCGCATTATAACCAATCATCACATTACTACTTCCTTCAATATATCTACCAGCATTTGCTCCTATGGCAGTATTGTTATTACCATTAAATGTTGTACATAATGCGCACGACCCAATTCCAACATTACCTGTTCCAAATGATGCTCCACACATCACAAACGGACCGATTGCAACGTTATTTGCGGTATTTTCTGAACCAACTATTGTACAGATACCGATAGCAATATTACAACTTCCCCCAAAATACATTGCTTTGTTACCAATTGCTACACTATTAGTAGCATTAACTGCACTTCTATTTGCCTGATAACCAATTGCAACAGTATGACAACCAAATGATGTTGTAAATGAGGCTTCCTTACCAATTGCGACATGACCGAAACGAAGTGCGTTAGTACATAATGCAGAACTACCAATTGCGACATTATCATAACCACTTGTATTACTGCATAATGCATTTGCACCAATTCCGATATTATCATCACCAGAAGTATTTAATCTTAGCGCACCACAACCAATTGCAATATCACGAAGTGAATCCGAATCATATGGGAATGCACCATCTCCGATTGATACACTATTGTTTGTAACACAGGTATATCCACTTATTAAACTTCCACCGCCTCCAGTAGCACCACTACTAATTTGTCCTGCTGCATTGACATATAAAACATTTGTTTCTGACGTACATGTTGCCAAATCAGGCATGTAAACATCACCCCCACTAAAGATGTGACAACCAGCACCACTGATATTTTGTGTAACATTACCAGCAAAATTCGGTTGAATTACTACGTTCGTTGCACCCACACTAACACACGAACCACAACCATAGATTACAGAATTAGTTCCACCACCATTACTTTGATTAATCGAAACTGTCCCACCATTTGTATCTAAACAAATATTAGTCATACATGTTGCGGAGAAAGCAAATGAATCACCACCGCTAATCGTAGTATCATTTAGCAATGTTCCCCCAAGACCAACAGTTGTACTACCATTATCACAAAGACCATTATTTGAAATAGTAAATCCGCTACCACCACCAGTTCCACCACTAATAAGACCTGTACTCAAATTACCACTTCCATCAATATAAATTCCACAGGTTTCACTTGTTTTTGCTGGTAAGCCATTCATGATAACTCTACCAGTAGTACCACTTGTACTTACACCACCTTGAATTAAAACATTTCCACCGTCACCAGTACTCGAATTAATACCACCACAAACATCGACATTACCACCTGATGATGCATCTGATGAGCCACCACCAACAAGTTTCATGTCATAACACGCATTACCTGTCAATTCAACACATTTGGATGCCGTAACCGTGTTAATATATCCCCCACCTGTGCCGTTTAAATATACTGTTTGTGTTCCAAGCACCATATAACCACTACCACTTAACTGTAATTCTACACCAGTACTACATAATCTAACATTAGCACCACCACAAACAGTTGTCGTTCCAGTTGAACACACATCAACACTACCCAAATTACTTCTAATACAACTATTATCACCCCATTTTAATTTACTATTTTCAGCAAGTAATAAATCCTCATTATTTGTTGGATATAGACCTGTTGCACCACTTGACCAATATGTTGTACCACCCCCACCACCTGTTGCTGCTGAGAAATAGATGTTATTATCATCACAAGTAATAGCCATAGTTGTACCAGTAACACTTAGTGATTTATATTGTAAGGTATTTCCAAGGTTTTTACCTTTGTACACACCTTCACCACTACCAACGTTTTGACCCTGTGTGGTGTTACCAACTAAATTTATATTTGACCTATTTCCCATTTTATTTTATATTTACTTTTAATTTTAACCTGTCCATGTGCAGTTACAATCACATGTAGTTCCTTTTACAATATCTCCACTAACTACTGATACAGTATTTAAACAAACCCTACTTGAAACACTATTTGGACATGCAATATTTGTTGCACATCCACAAGTATATATGCGAACAACATCATTATAATCAACATTAAATGTTGTAGATGGATTTACGTTGCACTGATTTGGTCCTATACAACAACATATTTTATGAACATTATTACACGTTACACAAATCCATGCATACGAACTTGGAGCTTGAGTAATAGTACATAAATCTCCTTTTATATTAACAGAATATGTATTACCCACTACCATTGCTGGTGATGCAACAAGACAATGTGCTTTTGAAATGTACGAAGTACTACCATCAGTACCTAAAGAACCATATCTATATAAATTAATTTCTTTCGGTGGTATATAATTATAAAAGTTTGTCATGGCTGCGTATCTTGGTACGCCACTATTAGCCATCTCCAATAAAGATGTTGGAGTTTGTAAAGTACCACAAACAGCAATTCCAATGCTACTACAGGCAATACCTGTAATACAACACCTTAATCCAATACATCCACCTGCTGGCATTGCCATAATTTCACGTTTTTATTTATGCTGTTATTTGTACTTCAAACAAATTATCACCAATCCAATTATTAAGATAATCACATACGTGTTGATATAATATTGATGGGGTTAAAACGTAATATTCTTCTTCAGGTAAATTCAAATAAAATTCCTGAAGTATCTCATCTGTTTGTACGTTTCTATATCCAAGCTCAAACAATTCTCGGTTTCTGAAAACAACTGGTTTAATTTTTATTACAGTATTTCCAACAATAAATTCACTGCTGAATTTCACTGTTGCTCCACTCGCAATAACACTACCATCTGTTGCAGTGAAACCAGTTAATGTTATGATGTCTATTTTTGCCATTTTATTTATTTTTTAATTCGTTAATTTGATTTTGAAGACCAATATTTTGTGCCTTCAATTCCTTAACTGCTTCAATTAATATGGCAGTTAATTTACTATATTTAATACCCCAAACTTCATCCTCAATAACGCCATTATGACTTTCAGTATCGTTTTTATCTACTTTTTGACGAGTAACTACTTCTGGAAGTACTTTATCAACATCTTGTGCGATAAGACCAATTCTGTTCGCATGTAATTCATCAGAACATAATTGATAATTAACACCACATAATGCATCCACTGTTGAAAGAGCGCAAATAATTGGACTGATACAGGTCTTTAATCTACAATCAGATGTTGCAATCCAATCGACACCAACACCACAACCATAAGCACCAAGAGCATCAAGATTAATACCATAAGATGTTGTTGAAAATCTTCGACTACCGCATTGATATAACGCAACATATGTCGAAGCCGCACCACCAGCACCACATAAAATAATACCACCAGCAACACTATTATTTGCTCTTAAAAAGATACTACCATCACATGTATTTGAACCTGCACAACCAGCATATATAAAAACATCAGCACCACAATATGTATTACTGGCACTTGTTTGATTACCTGCACATATAAAAACGCTACCAGCATAACCAGCAGTATTTGTGTTACAACCTGCCTTCAAATATGCACTACCAGCAGATGTTGTCGTACTTGAATTACCACCATCTATACATATTGCAGAACATGAGAACAAACATGTGTTGGTGTTATCGATTGTAAGTGAACCACCACCATCATTAACAATTGTCATTGCATTTGCTGTACCACAACCTCTGACATATCCAATTCTTGTTTCACTGATATCATCACAATGGAAACTAATATATGGGTCGCAAGTTGTTTGACTTCTTAATTGTATTGCGTTGCTATCCGTCATATTAATCTTTAGTTGGTTACCACAAATGCACACATTACCATCAAGAGGACTACCACCACTACCACCAACACCACCACAGATTTCAACAGCACCACCAACACCACCAGTTACACCAGCACCACCTGCACCACCACGAATAATAGCACGTCCACCAACACCAGCAGTAGCAGCAGCAGCACCACCTGCACCACCTGATATATATGAATAACCACCATCACCACCAGTAGTTGCACCACCACCAGTACCACCAACACCACCTCGAAGGCTTGTAGGACCACCAGTGTTTGTACCAGCAGCAGCATTACCAGCCAATATGGTAAGACTTTGACCATCAGTAGTTGTTGCAGGTATTACACAAATCAAATTTATGCCAACGCAACTAAACACGATATTGCTATCAACACAAACCAATGGAGTGTCCACACATGTTGTTGCACAAACAATTGGAGATTGTACTCGTGTTGTTCCACAAGTTATTGGTGAAGTAACACATGTTGTTGCACAAGAAACTCCTGCACAAACCGTTGTTGACCATGTTGTGCCCACGGTACAGACAGGACCTGCAAAATATCCTGCCCATTGGCAATCACAAACACTGCAAAGAAATTGACCAACGCTACCATGAATAGCAGCACCAAAGTTATCACCATCAAGTTGTCCAATTACACCGTGATTGTTCCTTGATGTTTTATTACCAGCACGACCCCAAATACCATGTGAACGTCCTGAACCAACAGGGGTGTCGTATCCTGCGTCTACCAGAAGACCGTAGTTACCACCATTTGTAGTACCACCCCTATTATAGATTATCGCAGCATAGTTCGTTGCTGTATTACCTGTATGTCCATAAACTATTAATCCACGTTTATCACTATGGGTTTCTATTTTTACAACATCGGTATTTGTTGGATAACATTCATCACCAGTTTCTTGGAATCTTGTGCAACCTGTTGCACTTAAACAACTACCATCAAAAGTAAGTTCAGGAAAAGATTCAATTACATCACCAGAAACACCTGATGCTCCCACAACTATTTGACACGATGTGGTTGCACCCCAATCCACACCACCACCAGCAGGGGTTGCCCATGAAGCATTACCACTACCATCTGATTGCAGAACGCAACCACTTGCAGCACCAGTAGTTATTTTAACGGCTTCAGATTCCATAGTGCCTGTTACAGTAGCACCCGTATTTGTTGTTTCAAATTTACTTGTACCACTATGATAAAGATTCACACTACCACCAGCAGTCATGCAAATTGCAGTTTGAGTATTATCGCTGGCATCAGTTACCGAAAGCACCATGCTGTTATTACTACCCTTTGCACTAATAAACGAATTACCAACGTTTCCTCTGTTGAACCAGATTTCATTACCGTATTGAATTGCCATTGCATGTGTAGTACCAGCCAAATACAGAGCAAAAGAATCTGTCGTACAGATTGTCGGACTACTTGTCAGTGTTCCACCAAGAACAATATTAGCACCACTTGTGCTCAATCCATTAGTTCCACCAGTTATAGTTCCACTAGCATTAAGTGCAGTTTGAATATCAGTAGCATAACAAGTAGTTAAGTCTTGTAAATTTGTGTCAGTATATGGACTCTGTGGAGAAACACTTACGTTACCCGCAGTTACAGTTCCAAGACCCGCCACGGTATTAACTTGACTTAATCTCGTACCAGAAAGAATGCTTAGTGCTTCAATTCTGACCTTACCTGTTGTACTATATCCACTGTCTGTGCCAAAAGTAACTCTTTCAACAAATACATATTCGGCAGATATTGTAGAAATATCACCTAAATACAGATTTAATGGATTTTCTGCTTGTGCACTTTCAAGCGTGCTATAACTAAATTGCGGTTGAACAATAACCGCACGATATTGTTGTGAAACAGCATCTGATGTCACGGGAATTCTAAGCACATACCAGTTAGCATATTCTCCTGTTGACATCTCGGTTTCGGTGAATCCAGTGCCGTCATAAATATTTAATTTAGGATATGTTACCCCAACATCAAATACGGCTGTTTTTCCTGTTATGAAGAAATGAGAACTTGCTCCTGTAAAGTGTAAGTGAGTATAAGTACCTTTAAGCCACGCAGCCAATGATGAGTTAATGTCTTCGTCTTTAATGACACCTGCTTCAAAACCTATTGTGTTTCCCGAATCAACAGGAACTACTGGTTGTAATGCGTATGTACCATCGGTGAAACCAAAACCAGAGACCCTATATGTACCGATTGTCTGATGGAATTCCACATGTGCTTGCCAAGGCATTGTACCGTGAATTTCACGAATAGCATAATTTGAAGCTAGTGGTCTTGCAGCGACCATTACATAAGTTAAACTCCAAGGCGTGGTACTCCAATTAAAATCTGTTCCACCTGTACTATATAAGAAATATGCATCTGTTGTATCAGCATGGGCACTACTTGTCCAAGAAGTACCTAAACTATGTTTAGTGCCTTTAAAATAATATTCAAGACTGCCTGTTGTTGCACTTAACGTAATGGTTCTATCAACATTATATGTGACTTGGATATTATCATTGTTTATGAAACCCGTTGGGTCTTTAACGTCTTCTGTCATTGTATATGGCAGAAACGTATCACTACCACTTATTTTTTCAATCAAATTGCCATCAAGGATGCCGTCTTTGTACCAATATTCAACACCCAAAATATTTACTGTTAATCCAGTATATCTTGTACCTGTGATTGCACTATTTACATCAGCACAACTACTCCAAGGCTTATTTGTTATTGTACTATAATATCTTGCATCGTTTGGTAGACCCAACCCTAATTTTATGTTATCACCTAATGCTATTGCCATTTTTTATCTGTTTTTAAGATGTTCTAAATTGTATCGGTGTGCTACCGTCAGTAGCTGCACTCCCACTCATATATACTTTATAACCCACGTTACTCCAACATCCACCTCCATCAGATACTAGAATACACTGCTCGTCAGGATATTTATCCGTTGGCAGTACTGCGATATCACCACAGTTCGGTGCTGCCCCCTGAAACCATTTACTTCTCGAAGTACATCCTGATGGCATTGCGAACCATGTCCATTCACTACTACTATTGAAAGTAACTGACACTGATGAACCAACAGCTAAAACACATTTTGTTCCACCATTTACCAATGTGTTATTAACCGTAGGTCTTGCTCCGCAAGTTTCAACACCATAGAAATATGGATAGAGACTACATTTACCCACGTTCCTACTGAAAGGATTGTCTTGTGTACTGCATCCAGTTATTTGCCAAGTCCATGTCGTTGGACTTGTATTTGTTTTGGTTCCGATATCAAGGTTTTCTGCACCATCATTGCTGAGTCCTGACCCAAGTAAATTACCACCGACTTCACAAATTCCTATGCTACTACTTGCAACGTTTCCACTTGTAGTTGTTGCCCAAGTAAAACTTTTCGTGCCACTAAGTGCTGTACCGACTTCCATTGGAGAGGTGACGTTAACCGCAAAACTACTGAATGTTGGTTCGATGTAAGGAGCTAATATTTCTTGGAGCAGGTATTCCAAAGTCTGACCTGTTAAAACAGTTCCAAAAGTAATTCCACCAACAGTACATGTTGAAGGACTATTACTTGAATACGTTCCACAACCCGAAGTTGTTACACCCGTTACAAGTGTGCCTGTTACATCATCCACAAAAACAGCATTTTGTTGTGTTGTTTTTCCAGATAACCCACTAATGCTTAGATTATATCCACTTACATTAATGTCGGTGTTTTGACACAGGGTTCCACCAAGTTGTGCAATTCCACCGTTATCAGTAAGACCGTTATTGGCGGTGCTAATACTTGTTGCGCCTGTTGAAACAACAACCCCAGCATATGGAAGCACCCAACCACTTGATGTGGTTTCTGCGATGAAAGCAGCTTTACTGATTTCGCCATCACCTGTTGGTTCGGTATCTGTAAGTAATCCAGGCGTTGCCTCACTTAAAAAATAAGTTGTGTCGGCAACAAAACTTGCTGTTAAACCAGTAATGTATCCGCTTTGCGTTACATTGAATGTATCTGTGTCGGCAGAAGCCGTTACTAATCCCACAAATTCACCATCATATGTGCCGTCAGCAATTGCTAGATTATATGTTCCACCAGACCAACCAACAAAATCATTAAGTGCAAATCCGTGTGATGCTTGTGATACTGTTAGTGTTACGTTTTGACCACTAGTAGCACTCCCACCGCCAGGTGCATAACCTGCTTGATTTATAAATATTGCTTTTTTTACTGCCATCTCATTCCTGTTTTATTTTTATTATATATTAATAGCGTCAACAAAAGGTTCGTATTCCTTAACTGCAACATATGCTTGTTCAATTATATCAGATGGAGTACCCATATCCAATACGAAGTCAAATTCATACACACCCAATTCATTTTCATTTGAATCTGCATGTGTTTTATTTTCATAACAATACAGTTTCCCTTTGAAATTATATTTTCCACCAATAATTCCATCAACAATACCAATCTTCCAATAACAGTCAGAAATTGTTTGCCCTAATTCGTTAATATAATCTTGTTGTAATGCCATTTTCTTTTTATATAAATACGTGTGCGTTATGAATAACTAATATTAAATGTGCTATATCTTTTTGTGGTGCTACTTGAACTCACACAAGCGTTTTTCATCCACCAAATCTTTTCTTTACCATCCCAAGGCGTATTTGTGCCCAAACCATCATAATCTGTTCCAGCCACTAGATTATTTATTTGTTCTTCAGTTAAATCCATTCCACTTGGGTCACCAGGATATGTACCCAAGCTACCAAGTTCTTCAGTTGTGCCACTTACAGTATCAGCTATTCCATTATATGCTATCTGAAGTGAATTACGAATGAAATTCTTCCTATTAACAAATATGTAATTGGTGTATTCATTCGAGCCATAAATATTTGAATTGCCACCTACTTGAAAATAGTAAATGCAAGTAAAATTATGTGTTACTCCTGATAAGTGACCATTTAAACAGTTATTTTGTAAATATATGTAATACCCTTGACCACTAAAATCAAAATCATTTCCAATATCACTACTAATACAAGTGTTATTCATCCTAAAACAAAATGGGTTGAAATGACACATAGTGCCACTTAATGCTGTATTATATGCCACAAAATTTCGAGTACAACTAAAATCAAGACCCGTTGTATCACCAGATAAATTATAATTATACGCTAAACAGAGATAACAAGTGCCTGTTGCACCTGTTAAAAATGGTGTGATATCATCACAAATACCATTATTATATAATTCAAAATACTTAACATTATTAATATTAAAATCATTTATTGATGGACATATTGGTGTGTACTGAGCAGCAAATCGAGATAGTGAATTACCCACAGTTAGGTTGGTGAACGAACCCGTAATCCCAGAAATACAAGAAAGACACAAATCCGTTATATTGCAGGTATCAAACGTTGATGATAATGTGAACGTAACACCAGTATTATATGAGAAATTCAAGTTTGTTATTGTTGATGGGCGATAAAAATCCATTAATTCACCACTCAAATTATTCCAACACAATTGCACACTATTTGTGTTATTAGGAACAGTAATTCCTGAAAGATTCCCAGTAAATTCACTCTGAGAATAATATAAATTGGTAACTCCCGTTGGGAACGTATAATTTTCGAGATTCCCACACATTGTGGTATAATTTATATTCATACTTGTGAGATTATCCCCGAAATTCATATTATTTATATCATTGGTAATCCCACATACTTGATATAGACCAAACGTCCGTAAATCCGTATTACTATAGTCATCTGGGATACATGTGGGAAACACACCGTATAAACAAAAATATTGAAGTGAGTTTGGAAATGACCAACTAGATAAATCACCAGTAATTGGAGAAGCGTAGTAATTGTAATTTTGTATATTTACTTGATTCAAACAAGTGTTGCTATAATCCCAATTAGTAATATCCCCATATAAACAACAGGCAATTTGACAATGGTAAGTTAATCCCGTATTGAAGGTCCAACCACTCATATTTCCTTTAACGTTGGAAAACGGTGCGTATATACAAAAAGTCTTAAAATCCGAAACATCAAGTGTGTCGGCACAAAGAGACGTTCCCTGTGCATACCATGTTGTAAATTCCGTCATACATGTGCTGTTTTCAACCAAATCATTAACACAATATTGTAAAGAACTTGGAGTCCAACACAGGTTAACACAAGAAAAATCATTACCTATGTTACCAAGATTTGCTGTTGTAAATGGTGTGTATGATAAACAAAGATTTTTAATACCACTGAAGTTTTTAACAGTTGATAAATCACCAGTAATTCCCCTATCACACAAATAGAATGTTTCTAAGTGTTGGGGAAAACTACAATTTGATATGTCGATGTTGAAATCATTTTCTCTTCGAATCATACACAAACATCTGAGATTCGGAAATTGATTCATATGACAAACCAAATCCCCACCATAACATCCATTAGTATTATATACTTCGAAAGACGTTACACATTCAAGACCGTCACCACAATAATACCAATCTTTGTAACTACTTTCACTAGTAGCAGGAAATACCATTTGTCCTCCAGTTAAATCCGAAGTATTACTGCATTTAATAAGAGCGGTTGGTGTTGCATAATAAATATCAACACTATTGTTTTGACTCAATCCCGATGCAATAATCATTTGACAAGCATTCACACTAGTATTCGTACACAAGTATGAATCAACAACTTGTGACTTGAAAATAGTATCCCCGTTTTTTAATGCACCGCAATCATTTCTTAACATAATATCCTGTTTTTAATACACATATCCCTCAAATAATAAATTGGCATTCAGCGTTGCACCACTTGCAGCACTCTGAACCCTAAAATACACGTCAGTCCCTAAACAACTTCCATCACAAGCCACAGCATTCGTTTGTGTTGGAAGGAATTCACATACTTCCTTATTTAAAACGTCATCAATAGCACAATTAACCATTATATTGTTAAATGATAATGAAGGCGTACCACAAGTATTATTACCAATACTAATTGTGAAACTATCGGGACTCGCATTATTTAAAAACACGAGTTTAGCACTATTAAACATTGCAGTCATACCTGCTGGTATGCTGAAGAGGCACGTATCTCCCACAGTTGTTAAATCAATACCACTAATCCATATTTTATTTGGAATTGTAACACAAGTACCTATGTCTACTTGAAAAATAGTTTGTGTTGGGTAACTAAATTTCTGTCCAGTATAACATACTAATGACAGAGAACTCACCCACTCATTAATGATTGGTATTTCACAAACCTTACAAGTACTATCTCCAACCCAAGTATGTCCTGACGTTAATGGTTTACTATAACCTTCTTTAATCCAATAACCAGCACTTGTACCTGTTTCACAATATCGTAGGTAAACGTCTTCGAGACTCAGATTCACACTTATTGCTGTACTACCACTATCGGTGAAGTTATCAAAAACATAATTGAAACAATCGGTTGGCATTGGTTGTGGTTTCACCCATTGATTTTCTTGTAAATCTGTTGGTTCTACTGTGGCTTTAGTAACAAGTCCTAAGAAACCACCACTACCACCAGAAGTCAGTCCAGTAACATATCCTACGTTTGGAATTGAAAGACATGTATAGTTGGCACTGTAATCACCACCATATAACATACCAGATTTTGTTGTGCGGTTATCGGTGAACGTCAAAGATG
>Ga0307380_10009765_pt1 | contig 12148 bp, 17 predicted proteins | sample UN3MG_FD_202239 | JGI IMG/M metagenome (GOLD analysis project Ga0307380, IMG submission 202239) | Soil microbial communities from Risofladan, Vaasa, Finland - UN-3 | ecosystem: Environmental > Terrestrial > Soil > Coastal area > Acid sulfate soil | place: Finland: Risofladan, Vaasa | collected... | reverse complement strand
AGACCTGTGTGTAGCGATGGCCGGAGGGAGCCTTAATGTGTACGCTCCGTTATTTTTTGAATCGTTGTATAGAAATTGCGACATGTCCAAAATAGCCGTTCATGTTGTGGAAAAAGGGGCAATCGTGCCACCGGATCGGGGAGAGAAGGATTGGAACGTTCATCTTCCTTTTGAATATTACGTCCCCGGTGTTGGGGAGAATGTCCATAACTATTTGCTTCGGAAACAAGAAGCAGTGAGCACTCCATTTACGATTTACGAAAAGCACGACCCGTCTGAGTTTTTTGTAAACACATCGCCTTGTGAGCCCTTCTGGGAACTCGGTTCGGATTATTACAATACGCTGAACTGGATGATGGAAAACTGTGGCTCTAACAAGTGGGTGATCTTCTGTCATTTGGACATGATTTTCCTTCAGGATATATTGGCCCGATTAAGGGTCGATATGCAGGATCATGCAGGATTAGTTGGAGTCTACGCGCATTGCTGGGCTGTAAACAGGGAAGCCTTTTACAAGGTGGGGATAAAATTTAACTGCAGGGACAGTTTTTGGTTACTCCCAGTAAATCATGCCGGGTACGACTACGTGCTCAGGTCCGGGCGTGATAAAAGGTGCAACCCGCTTCCGGATGGAGCAAAGAGGTTGTACGGGTTTGATATGTTGGAGCTGATGGAAGTAATGATGGTAGCTTCCGGCTGGCATTGTGATCTTGACGGCGAGCATCCATACCGTTCGATGGTGGATCATATGTGTTCCGGACATGGTTATGTGCCTGAGCATGTTGCTCAGGGTCAGGAGAGTCGTCGACAGTATTGGATGAATTTGCTTGGAGTACAAAAGGTGTAAAATGGAAAGACTTCATATTGGACCCGGAAATACTTACCTCCCCGGCTGGATAAATGTGGATGTGTTCTCGAGCGTGCGTGCTGACATTTATTCGAGCGCACTGGCGCTGCCGTATGAGCGCGGGATGTTTTCGATTATCTACGCTTCGCATGTGCTGGAGCATTTTTCAAGGTACATGATTCTTGCGGCCTTGAGCCATTGGCGGGATTTGTTGGTAGACGGAGGGATCCTGCGACTGGCGGTGCCTAATTTTGAGGCGGTGCATGAATATTATTCCATGACGAAGGACCTGAAGCCTTTGCTTGGGCTCCTCTACGGTGGCCAGGATCATACACTGAATTGCCATTATATTATATTCGATAATTGCAGCTTGACGGATATGCTTAAAAAAATTGGGTTTGTTGAAGTCAGGCCGTGGGACTGGCGCACGACTGAGCATGCTCAGCATGATGATTATAGCCAAGCATATCTTCCGGCGTTTCAAAAAGAAGATGGTCTTCATATGAGTTTAAATTTAGAGGCTGTTAAATGAATCCTGATAAAAGTGATTTGTCACAAGAAGTTTTTTTATATTGGTGTTTGGAAATAGCCAATGGACTTTCTAAAAAATATCAGAAAGAGGCAACAAAATGAATTTAAGTTTTTACGACCCCAATCCACCGGTGAACGATTATCTGGCGATCATGTATTTTGGAGAACTCCGGAAGTTCTGTGCCGATAAAGGGATCCCTGTGGAAGAGATTGAAGATTTGATGACCGTTAAAAACTCGACTGTTTTGGTCAACGCATCACACTTAATCGAGGGAGTTATTCCCCGGTTGAAAGAAAATGGAAACACCGTTATTTCGTTTGATATTAACGATAACACTTACTTTACGGATTGTGTCCCTGTGGACGACATGGTTGACATAGATCTGATCTTCAAGGTTGCAGGACTCCAAAAAACGGAATCGTCATACGAGTTGGTGATTGACGATGACCTGAATTACATCAGGAGAAAGTTTAAGTTCAGGGACGGAAACTGGGGAAGATACTTTGACGTTCTTGAATCCGGAAAGATTCGCCCGCTTCCTCATGTTCCCTGGGGCCCTGTTATTGCGGACGAGGTATCCTGGGAAGAGAGAAGCCAGCGATCCCCGGTTCTTTTACGGGGAAGTCACCAGTATTTGCGGGTTCATCTTTATCTGCATCTTTTAATGAACGGCCTGGTCGACAAACGTTCGATGTTCCCGGGTTCGATGTATATTCATCAATTCTGTGACGTTTGCAAGGCGACATTTAAAAAGCATGGCCGCCTGACATACGAAAACCTGACCGACTCCCCCTGCCGACTGGATAGGTGGCGAGGTGATGTGAATCAGTCAGAGTGGAATAACGGATGCCTGCCGCGCTATTTCGATCTGGCTACAATGTTCGAGGAGAAGCACGGAGGCATGAATTTTAAGATGATTGAAGATGCCCTGGACGGAATGTGGACGAACGGATGGCAGAATACGATCTTGAACCGGTATTTATTCTATGCTGATCATAAGTGGGTGTTCTCTATTTATACACCGCCTCGGTTCTGGGAAGCTGCTGGATCAGGCACGGTTAATTTTATAAACCAACGGACGAGGGATCAGGAGCAGTTTCCAAAGATCGAGGAGTACGTTCACTACGTTCCATATAAAGATGATTATTCCGATTTGAGCAAGGTCAGGGATATAACCAAGAGTGAATTTGAATACATATCCAACAACGCCTTAAAACTTTACAGCACCTGGATTAAGCCGGCGAGATACCGAGTATCGGACAACCTCTTACAGCATATTGTGGATGAGATTTCTAATGCGTAAACGAGACTAAATCTTTAGAAAACAAGGAGGTAGAAAATGAAACAATTAGCAATAGCGATTTTATGTCATTGGAGATCAGGGTCGTCCCTGACAGCAAAGATATTAAACGCCTGCGGTATGCATACCGGCAACGAAGCAACCGGATGGGTACAGGATGTCGACAAGAACCAGTGTGAGCATGGTGTTCTAAATACGGTGGGGAACCATCTTTTTCATGCAGGCTATGACGAAGATTATTTATCTAAGGTAGCTCCTGTTTTAGAGGCTTACAAGGTTCAGGGCTGGAAAGTGTTCGGTGTTAAGTTCACGCACGTGCTCCAGGAGAAGTGCTGGAAGTACCTTGGACCGATTTTTAAGAAATGCTGGCCGGATGCTCAATACATTATTTCGGTTCGACACCCGATGGGAATTATTAAAAGTCTTGAAGGTGTTGACCCGGACGCGATCGTTGAATCATGGATGAGCTCAATCGCCGCAACAAAAGAGCTTGCAAAAAACGGAGCTATTGTTTTGATCTATCCGGATTCTTTTATGTCAAAAGACATCAGGAGTGTCCCTGAAAAGGTTGGACTCAAATGGTCTAAAAAGGCGACAGACCTTATTGACCAGAAGCAGTTCAAAAAATCGGAAGTAACTGTTGCAGATGCCCGGGCGTTCAAAAAGAATTATCCGGAAGCGGACAAAGCGTTTGAGGAACTTAAGCGTTTGAGGGCATAATATGGATGTTTACGACGAAGATTATTTTGAGCGCGGCATCGAGACCGGCATGAGCATTTACCAGAATTATCGCTGGCTTCCGACGTGGACCATCCCCATAGCGATGGTGATGATTGATCACCTTGGAATAAAGAGGGGTCAGACCGTATTGGATTATGGGTGTGCAAAAGGCTATTTAGTAAAGGCCTTGCGCATCCTGGGGCGCGATGCCTGGGGCGTGGATATCAGTCGGTATGCGATTGAAAACGTGGATGCGGAAGTGCGCAAGTATTGTGTGCTGAAGGATGATCCAAAGCGGCTGTCAAAGACCGCGGATTTTTGTATTTCCAAGGATGTGTTTGAGCATATTCCGGAGGCCGAGGTGCCCGAAGTGTTGGCATGGATCAATGCTCATGAGTTGTTTATTATAGTTACCCTGGGTAATGAGAACGGGTACTTTTGTGTCGAGGGCAATATGGACAAAACGCACGTTACTTGCAAGGACGAAGCCTGGTGGAGAGCAACGTTTATAAAAAACGGTTGGGCGATAAAGCATTTTTCGTACCGTGTTGCCGGCATTAAGGATGAGTACAACGATGTATCCCCGACAGCGCACGGGTTTTTTACGTTGAAGAGGCTATAATGGATATCTACGACAAGGATTATTTTGAACGTGGTATTGAAACCGGCAAGAGCTGTTACCAGAATTACCGCTGGATGCCGGAAGCAACAATGGCCATGGCGATGACACTGATTGACCTGTTGGACATTCGGAGAGGTGACACCGTTTTAGATTACGGCTGTGCAAAGGGTTTTCTTGTGAAGGCGCTGCGGCTCCTCGGGCGGGAAGCCTGGGGCGTTGATGTCAGTGAATACGCAATAGCGAACGTTGATCCACTTGTAAAGGATCTATGTTTCTTGAAGCCGGATCTGGGTTATTGGAAGGCCGGATATGTTCCGAGTGCCAAAGGATTCCCGGAGCTGTTTGATTTCTGCATAGTCAAGGATGTGTTTGAGCATATTCCGGACGATCAGTTAGAAACAGCCTTGGGCTGGATACAGACGAAGGTTCTTTTTGCAATTATTCCACTGGGCGACGATGGCACATTCCGAGCTCCGGCAAACAATATAGACGTAACCCATGTGACCTGTCACGACGAGGATTGGTGGAAGCGGGCGTTATCACGAGGATGGCATGTCATAGATTTTGATTTCAAAGTCGAAGGAATAAAGGATTCATATTATGGAGAATGGCCAGAAGCCCACGGATTCTTCACGCTCATCAGACGACGGTGATGTGAAGTATCCAGAGGAAAAAAAAGAAGAGCACTGGGTTAGATTGTTGAAATTGAGGAGGCTCCCCCAAGGGGTCCCAGTAGAAATCGATCCGAGGTGTATATGCTGACTTTATTTGTTTTAAAATCAGGGCAGGAAACAGCTGATCCCGACAGGGCTATTAAGTCCTGGGGTCCCCTTCCGACGAAAGTCGTTCATGTTGGGTCGCTGCTGGAGCTAAAGAGCGCCTCGATTAAAACCGAGTGGTATGCGGTGATCTATGACAACGAGATTCTTGAGGCCGAATTGCAGGAGGCGATAGCTATTTTTTTAAAAGCATCGTTCTCTGACGTTCTTGTTTTATTTCAACGGGACGATTCCGAAAAGATTCCTCCGCAGAAGGCACCGAGGGTTTTCAGGTACGATATCATTATTGAGGATAACAGTTTAATGCCGATTGGACCGGAGGTTAGCTTTGACACGGTTTTGAACGGATGGGTGGTTATGAATGTTTCAGATTAAATTCGTACAAGCAGATTTTATTAAAGTCAATTTTGCACTCGAGAAGCTTGTGAGCATGGCGACGTTGGAAAGGGATGAGATGTCGCGTCGTTGTGCCGATGAGTTTCATTATCTGCTTCTTTACAATTTGAACCACCAGACATTTGCCGCTTCGTACGCACCTTTAAATCCAAGGTACGCGGCGTGGAGGCATAGCACAGGAAACTTTTGGAAGCTCGAAGGCGACCTGATGCGAAATATCGTCAAAAGGAGATCCGGTCGCCCCCGAGGTTGGGCAGTCGGCGTGAATGATGCAAAAGATTCTGGCGGGAAGTCATGGTTCGGCAAGGACGACAAGGGACCTCCGAAATCTATTGGGATGTACGCGATCGTCAATGAGTTCGGCGGAGATTACGGACCTGGAGGTCATCACCCAGGGCGTCCGTTATTCAGACCGACAAGGCTTGAATTTGAGAAGGACGGTTGGCCGAAGGAAGGTCTTCGGTCGATGAAAAAGTTAATGTATACATGGAGCTAATTATGTCATCAAATCAATCAGAAGCAGACGATGTCCAGCCGCTGCAAAAGAAGGGATGCACGGCTGCTGAATTCGTTGAAATCATTGAGGAGTTCTACGAGGATGCCAGGGCGAAACGGATGTCCAGGCTGGATGTCCGGTGGGGGACGTGGTCGGTGATAATGAACAAAGAGATCAATGATCGGATTAAGTCAGGGGAAGATCCGGAGGAGTTGCGGCTGAGGTACGTGTTTGTCTTTTGGGTAGTGAAGTCTCAGTTGCTCGAGCTTTTTAGGCTTTCGCCGCTTGGTCGAAAGATCAAAATCCTCGAGAGCGAAGCTGCAACCATAAAGGAGATCATCCTTGGTCAGGAAGAACCCGGCATGGCTCCTAACCAGACCAATATAGTTGAGCGGATTCTTTCGACCCTGGGGGTGAACCTGCAATGAGCGGCATGATTAAAATATTAGACATCGCCCCGCGCGATATTTATGTGACGCTGGATTTTCAATTAAAGGCTATTGATTTTATCGTCAAGTATCTGGACAGGTGTACCTGTTCTCCGGATCCCGAAGATCCCGAGTGGGCGGAGATAGATAAGTTTGTTCGGGAGCAGTTTTTTCCGATGATGGATAAATTGGTAACCAGTGTTAAAACGTAGGAGGTTTGTGTGCAAAGAAAGATCGTTTTTAAGCATAGCAGGGCAATCGGTGATACTTTAATGTTTACCGCGGGAGTTCGAGATTTCAAACTTCTGTTTCCGGATATCCTGATTAACGTGGACAGCAACTTCCCTGCATTATGGGAGAACAATCCGTATCTCGATAGGTCGTTAAAAAAAGGCGACGATGGAGTTGAGTTCTACCAAGTCGGATATCCTATAATCAACAACTCGAACCATGCGGCTATGAGCTTCACTCAAGGTTTCCTCCTTGACATGATCTCCGTTGCAGACGGCCATGAGTCCCTGGGGATGTCCCTGGGGGAGTTTACCGCGGCGTTTGCAAACGGAGCTTGTGGGGATCCGGACCTCGGTGAACCGGATAAAAACGCTGAATCAAGAGAGCCGTTCATTGCACTTAAAAAGAAATATAGCGGATTCTGTCAGAGTTTTGCCCGACAGCGCGGGGATATTCATCTTCATCCGTTTGAGAAAAAACTTAACCTGGTCAAAGAAAGTTATGGATATGACAAATATTGGTTGGTTGCTCCAGGGGGAAAAAGCGACTGTACCTGTAAAATTTGGGACTGGCGCCGCTTTCAAACCGTCGTCGATCATTTTGAAGGGATGATTAAATTTGTCATTATTGGAAAAAGCGATCACATCGTCGAGAAGCTGAACGGCGTAATAGACCTGACTGACAAATTCAACAGTGATATACGGGGCCTAATTCCGCTGGCCTACCATGCGGAGGGTTGTGTTAGCGGTATCAGTTTCCTTCTCCACCTGGCTGCGACTATGCCATCGAGGATTAATAAAGAGCGGAAGCCGTGTGTCGGCATTTACGGCGGTCGAGAACCAACGAACTTTACAGCTTATACGAATCACCAGATTCTTCACACGAACGGAGCGTTTAAGTGCTGCGACAACGGCGGCTGCTGGAAATCGAGGGTTGTTCCCCTGGGAAAGAGTCCGACCCGCAATAAAAACTTATGCCTGCTGCCGGTAAAGGTGGACGGTCGTACAATTCCATCGTGCATGGATTCGATCACTGCCGAAGACTTAATCCGTGCGATCAGCAAATATTACGACGGCAACATCTATACCTACACGAATCCTGTGTCTCGTCCGAAAAAGACTCTACCTGTTGTTATTGAGCTGAAGCCAGGACCGAAGAATGAAATAAACGTGCTGGCGTCCCTCCAGTCAAAAGGAGGTGGCGAGCAGTCAGCCTGCCAGATCGTGACCCTATTGCGGAAATCCGGAATGAAGGTGAACTTCCATCCCTGGGATAAGGTGCATGAAGATCATCGTGATAAGTTTGTCAGCCCTCATTCGTTCAAAAACGGCATGGAAAAGAGTATGGTTCGAGGCGTCCCTCTTTTATTTTATGCGAATGATCAGATTGGTGATTTCGTTGATAACGCTGAGTCAATCGTGAATCTGAGCTCGGGAGTAGCGATCGGCATTAACTATGTGAACAGCAAATTGCCAAAGGCTACGTGGTTGTCCAAATCCGGCAAGCTGAAAGCGGTCATTTTTCAGAATACTGAAAAGCGGGATGAGTTCGAGCGTGACCGGATTGGCTTTGAAGATACCGAACAGATCGTTATGTTCGGCGCGATTGATCTGGATAAGTATTTGGAAGTGTGTCCGCTGCAGAGAGAAGATGAACCGTTCGTTATTCTGAAGCATTGTACGGCTGACTGGCGAAAGTATGTTACCGAAGAGTCGTCGAGAGCCGGAGAGAAGATCCACCTGTGGCAGAAGAACATCTATAAAGAACCGGACGTTAAATTTTATACCAGGTTGTTAAAGGACACGAAGAACACCCGTTTTGAGTTCATGGTAGCTCACGAGGAGTTGGTAAAATTCTTTACAGGGGAGCCCAGGATGGTGTTTCACGGGTGGAACACAATGGGGGTAGGTGAGTTCCTGTCTCGGGGCCATATGTACCTGTACAGGACGTCAAACGCATGGAGAGACCAATACCCGCGAGTGGTTGCTGAGGCGTTAGCAGCAGGCCTGCCGGTTTTGTCAGAACCAAGGGACGGAACAAAGGATCGCATGGATCATGGGAACATTGGTTTAAGTTGCATTGACTACGATGCGTTCCTGGCCGGAATTAAATTGCTCCAAAGAAAAGAGAAATATCGCTACCAGATGGGATTGCAAGCGAAGGACTGGGCGAGGAAGAACCTTGACCCGAGGAAATGGTGCGACGTAATCGAAAGGGTATTCAATGGCAATGCGTGTGAATAGGCAGAGTAAATCACTGATTGAACTCATAAAAGAACATGGTTGTAAGAACATCATTGAAATCGGTGTATGGAAAGGACATACGACCAGGAATCTTTTAAGGGTATTCGATGATGAACTGGACAGGTTTTGGTCTGTCGATACCTGGAATGTTATGGGACCCGGGCACGGGAGAATGACGAAGATGGATTTTAATGCATGGAGCATACTCCATGCTCGGGTATGCCTCGATATGTATTATTTCAAGAGCCTCCGGGTTCTCAGGATGTCATCAGCTGAAGCGGCGACCATGTTTCCAAAAGGGTATGAATTCGATCTGGTGTTCATTGATGCCAGTCACTATTACGCGGATGTGAAGGCGGACATAAAGCTTTGGTGGCCGAGAGTTAAAAAGGGCGGTTTGTTGACGGGTCATGATTATGTGAAGCCTGGTAACAGGCATTACGGAGTGACCGAGGCTGTCAACGAGTTGATCGGCAAAGAAAATATAACTGAGATGTACGGCAACGTATGGGTGCATAGAGTCTAATGGCTGCTTTTGATAAAGTAGGAAAAGAATACACCGACAAGGAAACCGGGATCTGGGCATTCCATGATAGGATACTGAAGCGGCATAGGTGTGACTTTCTTCTTGCCGGCGCGATCGGTGTCATGTTCAGAAAGGTAAAAAGTGTCGCAGATGTTGGATGCGGAAACGGTCAATATTGTGCGATTATGAAGGCGTTTGGAAAGCCGGTTGTTCATGGATATGAAGGGACTCCTGGCATTAAGAGCCTGGGTATATATAATGATATCATGACAGTTGATCTGACTAAACGGCGGTACGTTGGGATTTATTACGATCTTGTTTTGTGTCTCGAGGTTGGAGAGCACATTCCGCCAAAGCATGAGCAGGTTTTTATCGATAACCTGTGCGAATATGTTTCAAAGTTCTTGGTAATTAGCTGGGCCCCACCAGGTCAGGGCGGCACCGGCCATTATAACGAGAAGTCAAATGTAGAGGTGATTACCGAATTGATGGCGCGAGGGTTGGTTTTAGAAGAAAAACACACGGCACTTTTGCGGACGAGGACAACCCTGCCGTGGTTTAAAAACGTGATGGTGTTTAGAAATGGAAATTGACGTAAAGGCATTGGCGAGACAATTAGAGGATGCGTGGAAACCGAGGATGAAGGGTTTTTCGTATTGGAACGAGGAGTTTACTTTGCCGGTCACTGTTGATCACAGGATCTCCATTTGCACTACCGTTATGAATCGGCTTGACGATTTAAAGCGAACCTTGCCGAAAAACATAAAGGACAATGCGGACTATCCGTTTTTGGAGTTTGTCGTGCTGGATTACAACAGTACGGACGGACTTTTGGAATGGATGGAGAAAGAGATGAGGGGTCACATTCAGTCAGCCCGGGTGGTCTATTACCGTACGGACGAACCGGAATATTTTGATATGTCGCATTCAAGGAACGTCGCTTTCAAGGTCGCTATTGGGGATATAGTAAACAACGTTGATGCTGATAATTTTACGAATCCCGGGTTTGCAACGTACTTAAATAAGATGGCGAATCAGTGTGTTGACTGTAAGGCGATCTTTGCAAAGAGTAAGCAGCTGCTTAGAGGGCGGGTCGGATTTTTTAAATCCGGGTTCATTGGTCTTGGTGGGTACGATGAGGATCTAAAAGGCTATGGCCACGATGACGCTGATATTCTTCACCGGGCGCTCGAGCTTGGATTTACTATGATGTGTTTCCGAGGACCGTTCTCAGGATGTGTTTCCGATCACAAAAAGCACCAGGAGGGGAACTACGAAAAGGCCTGGTGGGATACCGAAGGTAAGAACCGGCTTATGTCGTTTGCGAATTTGATTGCCGGCAACTGGGTAGCAAATAATGGAAGGAAATGGGGAAAAGCTAATTTAATAAAGAACTTTAAAAAATATATAGCAGTCTAATCGTTTTATCAACCAACGGGGACGCTCGTTGCGGAGATAGATACGAATTTTAAGGGAGTGTAGGCCCTACACGTTTACACTCCCTTTTTTATTGAGGTGACGATGAAGCGTTTAATGACAGCAAACATGGTTGAGTCGAGCAAGCGGTATTCTCCGGACAGGCTCGAAGTTTTATTGAAGGCTCAGATCGAGAATGCGATCGAGGTCGGCTGGAAACCGGAGGACATAATCCTGCTCGGTAACTTTGACTTTGAGTTCATGAAGGTTAAGTCGCAACAGATAGCCATGAACGATTTCTGTCTGACCGGCAGCAAGATGTTTGCCCTGAAGTGGCTGATGGAACAGAGTGTCGATGATGTAGTCTGGTCGGCTGATCTCGACTGTTGGCAGAACGTCTGGTTTGAATGTCCGGAGTTTGATGGACATGTGGGGGCGAGCCAGTACAGCAATCCGAAGTTTAACGGCGGGAGCATATTCTGGAAGCCGGAGGCCTGGGACATCGTTAATGAAGTTGTAAACCGCCTGATTGAGAACTCGGAGAGAAAAGAAGAACCGACTTTGAATAAGGTTTTCAAGTCAAAGGAGTTTAAAGATCGTGTTTCGGTGCTGGACCATTCGTACAACGTTGGGTGTTCGGGATTTGCTCCAAGGCATGAGCGTAGCTTAAAGCCGATTCGGGTGTGTCACTTTCATCCGAACAACAGTGTGGCCTGGGAAATCCATGCCCTGGACCGCGATGGCATTGGAGCGATTGCGGTTACTGTGAGGCTTGAACGATTGCTTAGGAAGTATTTCCCGAAGTTAGCGGTAGAATTAAAAAGGAGGGACGCATGAGCGAATCCAGCTCATCATCTGACAGTTCGAGTGATTCATCCAGTTCGTCATCTGCATCTCCGATAAATTGGTACAATGCTCACGACATGGATGTTAATACTGGATCGGTACTTTCTGGTTTTTTATCGTATACCTATTCAGAGGATAATAACGACCTGGTGCTCAATGAAGTAACCGGAAAACCAGGGTTCAGTTATGATTTTAATTTTGAGAATCTACCGAACGAAATCTCGCCATATACCGTAACCTTCGTCGGATGGTATGAAGGAAATCCGGCCCATGTTGTTAAACTACAGATCTATAATTTTGAAACGACCGATTGGGAAAACGTTACCGCGGCTGTCAAGGACTTTCCAGACGCTGATTCTGAACAGACATATATATTCAATTTGCCGGATCCTATTGCGGATTACATTGACGCAGAGCGACTTCAGCTTCGTGTAATTCATACAAATAACGGATCGGCTGGACATTATTTCTATATCGATCATCTGTACCTTACAGAGAAAACCAGCTCCAGCTCATCGTCTGAAAGTTCAAGCGATTCATCATCAAGCAGCTCCTCGGAATCGTCCAGTTCGTCTTCGGACAGCTCCAGCTCGTCAAGTGAATCCTCGTCAAGTAGTTCGTCCGAATCGTCGAGTTCATCATCGGAGAGTTCATCCTCGGAGAGTTCATCCTCGTCGAGTGAATCTTCCTCGAGCAGTTCGTCCGAAAGCAGTTCATCCTCATCCAGCGAATCGTCGAGCAGCTCCTCCGACAGCTCAAGCTCTAG
>Ga0307380_10009762_pt1 | contig 12150 bp, 15 predicted proteins | sample UN3MG_FD_202239 | JGI IMG/M metagenome (GOLD analysis project Ga0307380, IMG submission 202239) | Soil microbial communities from Risofladan, Vaasa, Finland - UN-3 | ecosystem: Environmental > Terrestrial > Soil > Coastal area > Acid sulfate soil | place: Finland: Risofladan, Vaasa | collected... | reverse complement strand
CTCTTGACGGCGACGCGGGCGAAACGCTAGAGAGGGAAGAAAAAGGTGAAACGACGTGGGACGGGACGGTACTGGCGGGGATTCAGTAGGTTAGGACAAAAAAGGCGGCCGTGGGAAAAGGTGGGAGCGGAGGGATGGGGCGCCGCAGGGTGGCGTGACATAGGCGTATGCGGGCGGTAGAGTTAGAGGCAGATGAGCGGGGAGGGTGCATTGTGGGATGACGGGGGTTTGTCGGGGGTAGCGTCGGGGGTCCGCGGCGGGACTGGGCGCGGTCATTTCGGGATATGGACGGGTTCCGGCGGCGGGTTATCTAGGTGGTTAACGTGCGCAAGTCCCAACGCAGATGAGACCGCCGCCAGGTGTTGGCGGATGGTCTCGACGGCGTCTGCGGGTAGGAGGATGTCGCGGTGGCGGTCCCCCAGGCGGCGGAGGATCTTCCGGCCGTCAGCCCGCCCGCGCAGCAGTTCCAGCATCCCATTGAGGAGCTCCTCGGTGCCGACGCCCTCGGCGGCCATCATCGCGCCCAGCTCATCGCGCCGCTGATCGGCGTCAGGCTCGACTAGGTTGAGGCACAGTTGCGCCAGCTCGACATGCGCCTGGCGCTTCCCGTAGATGGCGGCGAGGAAAAAGTGGGCACGGCCCATGCCGCGCGCCTGTCCCGAGGCAATGGCGTACACGCCCTCAAGCGCCTCAGGCCCGTCGCCCCAGCAGTACCCGGTCCCCGCAATCCCGACGATCTGGCGGATGCGGTGATGCACATGCCCGTACGCGGCCACCAGGCGCAGCGCCCGCGTGTCCTCCACGCCGAGGTCCTCCGCCAATCGTCGGCCCTTGATGGTCCGTCCCTGGGCGGCGATCAATCGCCGGCACAGATCCGCCAGCAGTCCATCGAGTCCCTCGCGAGTGCTCGGCAGGCCCGCGATGCCGAGCGGATCGGCGGCTGGGCGCTCGCGCTTGCGGTACTCAGCCGCAGTTTCCGCCAGGCCCGCCTGGCGGTGGATTTCATATTCCGTCGCGTGCCAGTCCGGCTCGTCGCTCGACTCCGCCTCCGTCGCCGCGTTCAAGTCATCCATGATTTCCGCCACGGTCTGCTCCTTCCATATCTGTCGTAACCAACCGAATCTCCACGGCAGCCACCGCCGCCGGTCCGCCCTGTCGCGCCGCTTGGCCGGCGACCTCGGGCATTTTCGCCGCGTTTTCCGCGACCTCGCGGTGCGGGTACGCGACGATCGTCCCGCCGTGTCCCCGAACGATCATCCCGCCAGCGACGATGATCCATCCGCCCAAGATCATGGCAGCAGGCCCTCGCGGCGGCCCAGGGCGATCGCCGCCAGGCGCACCTGTTTTTCACGGTCTCTCAAGCCGGGCGTGAGGGCCTGTTTCGCCCGGTTCAACAGCCCGTAACGGACGTCCGGCCTGAGCTGATCGAAGGCGGCCCGCCCGTCCTCCGCCGGCGTCGTCGGTTCGGCTGAGGGCCGGCCGGCGGCGGCCGGCTCCCCGGGGGCCGGGTGTTCGGCCTCGGCCTCGCGCCTCCCCAGCCCCTGCTCGATCCACCGCGTGGCGACGGCCAGGTCGATCCACGCGTCGAAGGTCCGCCACGCCTGGCGCTGGCGGTTCCACGACTGTTTGCCGTACCACTCGATCCCCGCACAGACCTCCTCGGGCGTCCACGTGTTGAGCAGGTACCGAAGGTCCTGGTACCTGGCCTGGGTGACGATCCGCACGCGGTGCTTGGGGATCGTCGCGTTCCAGCACGCCACGACGGCGGCGATCGCGTCACGGAGTTTCCCCGCCGGCGTCGCCGGCTCGGGCGACTGCCCACCGGGGCCGGCCAACCGAAACGCCATCCGCAGTTCGGAATCGCATTGTTCCGTCGTCATCGGCGCCCCTGCCCACTACCGTTCATTACCACTCATTACCACTCATTACCGCTCGTTCATGCAGGCCCGGATCCGGCGGCCCGCCGGCCGCGATCGCCGGTCAGGAGCCCCATCCCGGCTATCGCACGGACCGCCGGATCCGGGCCTGTCATTTCCGGTTGTCGGGGCGCTCGCCAGCGCCCTCGGGGAACGCCCGCGAGAGCGGGCACTCGCCTTTCTGGAACATCAGCCAGCACAGAACGGGCACCGCGAGCTGGCGGGCCCGGGCCTCCGCAGCCGAATTGGCCGCCGGGCAATCGCACAGGATCACCCGGTAGAGCTGCGGCGCCGCCGTCACGGGGTCCTCGCCCACCGGGTGCAGATCGATCGCCGGCGACAGGTCGGCGTCGTAGCGGCTGAAGAGGCAATCTGTCGGGTCCGTGATTCCCATGGCACTCGTTAGGGTTCCCACTGCATTCCATCGTCCCGCGTCATCGCGGCGCCGCACGTGCAGAGCCCCCCGTCAGGTTGCACGAAAGTTTCCCTGGCGCACTTCTCGCACACCCACCGCTGCATCGACTCCCGGTAGACGTTGTCGACGTACCACTCCGCGAGCCGATCGAGGCCGTACCGCCGAAGCATCGCCTCCCCCGGCACCAGCCGTCCGCGATGGCAGGTGGGGCACACCCGTCCCACGTCGGAGCCCAGAGTGGAATGGGCCTCGTGGCATCGGTGGCAGTACGCCACGTTGCCGTTGAGCGTGGCGATGCACCGGACCCACTCCGGATCGCCCATGACCAACGGCGTCTTCGGGCTCCAGATCGACGCCGCGATCGCTTCCGTGAGGACGTCCTCGAGCGACTCACCCGTGCATGGCATGTCTCGTCTCCCATCGGGGAAGGGATCAGGTCGAAGGTCGAAGGTCGAAGGGAAGAAAGGAAAGGTAGGAGGGGACCTTTCCCGTTTTCTTCGACCTTCGACCTTCGACCTTCGACCTCATCTTCTCGCCTTCGACCTCATCTTCCCACCGTCTCCCGTCGATCCGCCGCCGCCCGCCATCCCCGGCGGCGCATCGCCTTGAATGCCTCGAGGCACCGACGCAGCCAGTAGGGCGTCGCGTCGGCGACGCCGTCGCATCCGCCCCGGCTCATTCGTTCGCCCGCGATGAACCGGTCCGCCGCCGCGTCGTCGAGGCCCAGCTCCGCCGCCGCCTTCCGCACCAGGAACCGCAGCGCGTCGGCGGGGTTCGCCTTGCGGTCCTCGGCCTGCCAGTACCCCTCCGTGCAGCCGGGCATCTGCCCGCCGGAGCGGGCCTCGTAGACCGCCATCACGGCGATAAACCCCTCCCGGCTTGCCGTCGCGTCCGCCGCCGAGTAGAAGCCGCCGGCATTCCACTGGACCATCCTCCGCACGTCGTCCGGCAGCCCCAGCCGCCTGGCCGCGACGTGCAGCGCCTTTTTCTGACCGTTGGTCAGCATGTCGCTCGATTCCTCTTCAGCAAGCTTCGCGCCGGTCAGACCACCGCCGCCACAGGCACGATCGTGACGGGCTCGGCGCGCCCGTCGCGGATCCGCACCATCTGTTCGTTCTCCGTGTTGACGACGACGACGTCCCCGCGAACGCGGAAGCCGGCCACCGGCAGGCCGATGGCGTCCGCCGCCACGCGGAACAGCTCGATGGCCTGCTCCTGGACGATCGTTCCGGCCAGCGGCGAACCGCCCGCCGGGGCCGCCGGGACGCGCCGGGCGAGCGCCTCATCCCTCCCCGCCGGCCTGGGGCGGGCTTGGCCGCCCGTCGCGGCGGCCTGTCGTTTCCAGCCGCCCTTCGATTCGTCCACGCAGGCACCCGGCTGCTTGACCAGGTGCCGGCGGTGCGCCGCCTCGGCCTCCGCGTCTCCCCGCCGCCAGGCGACCAGGTGCTTGACGCACAGGCCGTCGTCGCCCTTGGCGAACTCCAGGCAGCCATCATACTCGCACCAGCCGGGGTCGTTCGCCGGCGTCGCCTCGGGCAGCCGGGGCTCCTCGTCGCATTCGTCCGTGTCGTCGGTCATGCCGGCTCCATCCGAGGCGGGCCGAAGGGCCCGAATGCCCAATGCTCAATGCCCAATGTCCAATGACGGACGGGTCAGCTCCCCGATCCGCCGGGCGATCGCCGCCCGCCGCCAGTCGCCCGTCGCGTGTGCGTACCACTGGTAGAGCAGAGACAGTTCCTGCCTGGTGCACGCGGCCAGGCAGGAATCGACTCGGTCCCGCCTTCGCAGCGGCTCATCGAGGATGCACTCCTTTAGACGATCGCACCACGCCAGCCATTCGGGGGATAGAGGTCGAAGGTCGAAGACAGATCGAAGGTCGAAGGTCGAAGTGAGGAAGGAGCTCCGCGATCGCGCAGGTCCCCTCCGCCTCCCCTCTTCGACCTTCGACCTTCGACCTTCGACCTTCGACCTTTCCATTTCAGACCGCCTTCCTCATCTCGCCCGCGTCGAAGGGGCTCGCGGCCTCGGGCTGCTCCTGGGCATGGCCGACGAGTCCCGCCACATAATCGAGTTCCGCCACGCTGAATGCCGGCTCGCGTCCCACCGCCTCGGCCACATCGGCGGCGGCGTGCAGGCGCTGCATGACGTTGCGGAGCGCCCCGTCGCGGAGCACCAGTTCCTTGCGCCCGCCGTCGCGGACGAAGCGGTTGGCGACGTGCTCGTGCAGGAACCGCAGGCTCGCCGCCGGCAGCCGGCGGGACACGTCGATCGACCTCAGTACGCTCTCGGCGACGGCCCGCACGTCGTCCAGGGGGATCGGCCTGTCCACCGTCCAGCGGACCTGCGCACCGGCCCGGCTGCGGAGCTGCTCGTAGCCGCCCGGCAGCCCCCGCTGGCTGTGGAGCTGCGCGTCGAGCCGCCACGTGTCCGCCAGAACCAGCGGGCACCGCGTGGTCGGATCGTCGTGGAGGTTGCGGAGCAGGTTGATCGCCGTCGGCTGGATGCTGGTGGACTCGTCGACGAGGATCGTGATCGGCGCCGCCCTGCCGCCGGCGTACAGGCTGGCCAGCCGCTTTTTCACCGCCCGCACCACCGCCGCCGTCCCCGAGCGGTTCGGCACCGAGACGCCCAGCCGGTCGGCGAGCTCCCACGCGAGTGCCGTCTTGGAGTTGCAGCTCTCGCCGCCGACCAGCAGCAGGCAGCGGTCGCCGAGCCGCCGGGCGCACTCCCGCAGGGCCTCCGTCTTGCCGACGCCGGCCGGCGTGATCACCAGCCCGATCGTCTGCCGCCGGGTCGCGCGGGTGCAGACCCCCAGGATCAGGTCGGCGATCGAAGTCCGGACGAACAGCCCCGGCGTCATCGGGTCCTGCGCGGCCCGCTCGTCGAGCCACTTCCGCAGGCGTTTTAAGACCTTCTGGCTGTCGCCGCGGTACTTGAGTTTCTTGAGCTGGTTGATCACCGGCCCGCTGTAGCCGACGATCCCGCCGACCTCGCCGTCGGTGAGATGCTCCAGCGTCTGGATCTCCTGGACGCGGAGCATCAGTTCCCGCATTTCCTCGGCCGTGAGTTTGGGTTCCATCCCGCCGTTCACCATGGCTCCTCTCGTCAAGGTCCGTTCAACCGCCGCCTGAATCGCCGTCGTCATGTGTGGGCTCCTGTTCGGGGGGATTCACCGCAGAGGACGCAGAGAACGCAGAGGGGGAGGGCGATTTTGCGGGGACTTCGCCTCCCAGACCATCGCGCCTCTTCTCCGCGTCCTTTGCGCCCGGTTCGGCCCTGAGCTCACCGCCGAAGGGCTCTGCGGTGAAATCCCCGTCGTTTTCGGCGGCGTACCGAGCCGCCAGGATCTCCGCCGCCGAGGCGCCCCGCCGGTGGGGCGTCTCGCCGGCACGTTCGTCATCCGTCCCCGTCGCCCGCGCGAAGAACGCGGCCGCCGAGGTTTCAGTGCGTCGCCGCTGGCTCGCCGCGCGGCCCGCCTCGGCCGCAGCCGACAGCTCGGGCGTGATCGTCAGCACCACGGGGGGAAGGGGGGGCGGCGCGGCGGGCCCGGCCAGCCGACCCGTGGCCCGCGCGCCGCCATGCTGCGCCGCCAGGAGGAGCTCGTGGTGGTGTTTCCTGGCCTCGGCCAGCGTCCCCCGCATGTCCCGCGCGAGGCGCCTTTGCAGCGCGATGGCCTCACCCACCGCGTCGGACTCGGCCGTACCCGCCGTCGCCAGAGGGTGCATGCCGTCGCCGACGTAGGGCGCGGCGATCGCCAGGAACTTTCCGGTGCGGGCGTCGAACACGTAGATCTGCGAGGCGTCGTCGTCGCGGTAGCGGTAGACGATCTTCCGCCTCTCGTCGCGGCCCGAGGAGCATCGCCTGTCCTCCAGATCGTCCGACCAGTAGCTCCGCCCGAACGCCGCGACATGGATGCCGTTCTTGCCTACCACCACGGGCTTACTGGGCATCAGCAGCAGCGCCAGGTCCTGTGCCGGCGGGCGGACGGCGCGGAAATCCTCCGCCCGGAGGTCGCGGAACGCTTCGACTGCGCTCAGCGGCTTCGAGGCCGCGACGGGGCATTCACGCAGGGCGTAATCATTCGTTATCCAGCCGTGGAGGGCCCGTTTCACGGCCTCCAGGTCGAAGCCCCGGCCCGCGAACTCGCCGGCCTTGTGTGCGAGCGCCTTGAGCCGCTCGGGCTTGCGGTCCTGACGGTTGCCGCAGTAGGTCTCGAACGCGCGGTCGAACCATTCGCTCATCAGCCGGAACCAGGGCTCGATCACCTTGGCCCGCGCGTTGTACGGAGTGGCCCACGTGACGGGAATCCCAAGCAATTCCAGCATCGGCTGGAAGGCAGTCATCTCCGGCGCCTCGCGCCGGCCCGGCCGCCCGCCGGCGAACCGCCGCGCGCGGAAATCCTTGCCGTTGTCGAGGTAGGCGTGGGCCGGCTTGCCGTGCTCGATCACGGCCTTGCAGAAGACGCTCATCACCTGCTGGCTGTCGGGGCTCTCGAAACGCAGGTCCCATCCCACGGGATACCAGCTCCGCCCGTCGAGGAACATCGTCAGCCAGGGCCGCCGCCAGGCCCAGCCCTGCACGCTGTGCCCGTCCTTATCCTTACGGACCTCGGGGCACGGCACGAACACGTCGATCTGCCTGTGGTCCGCCACCCACAGACCCATGGCCGGTACGAGCGACCAGTCCCTCGATATGTCGGGCACGCAGCGGTCGCGGAACCGTCGCGGGTCGCGGCCCGCGACGATCAGCTTGGCGTCCACGTTCTTCTGGAGCCACGCCCTGGCCGTCCGCAGGCTGGGCATGGTCCAGCCCTGGCTGGCGGCGAGCGCCGCCGCCCGCTCCCAGCAGACCCGCGCGTGCGGGCGGCTCTCGTCGCAGTACTGATCGACGACGAACTCCATCGCCTCGGGGCTCCAGCCGCGCCCCGTCGGCCGGCCCCGCCGATCGACCAGGCCGGCGATCCCCTTCGCACGGACCGCCGCCACCCACCGCAGGATGCTGGTCCGGCTGACAGCCAGGCCGGTCCTCCGCCGGTAGACGTCGCACCATGCCGCCGCGAACTCATCCACGCCCACGCCCGCCGGCCTGGCGGCGAGGTCCGCGTGCCAGTCCCGCACCGCCTCGAAGCGCCGGTACGCCCTGTCCCTCTGGTCGCGGCTGAGCCCCGCCAGCACGCCGTCCGACGCCACCGGGGCGCCCACGTCTCCCCGGCTGATCCGCAGTGCCGGCACGAGGGCCGAGTTGACGTACCACGTCGGCCCAAAGGTCCCCGCGCAGAGCCGGCCCGGCAACTCGCCCGTCGAGCACCGCCGCCCGACCGCCCGCGCCGAGATCCCCATCGCCGCCGCCGCCTCGGCCGCCGGAACCCACCCCGCCGGGGGGGCGGGAAGGTCGGGGGGGCATACATTAGATGTACAGGGTGCCTGGGTCACCGGGGGTCTCCTGCGGATTGCCCTTCGACAGGCTCAGGGCCCCGAGCGGAGTCGAGGGGCGGATTGGGGATTGGGGATCAGCAAAGAGGCTCGCCCTTGCGTCCCGCACGATCTCGGAGAGGATGGCCCGGCCCGTATCTATCTGGATGGCCTGACCGATCTGTTTGGCCACGTCGCCGGGGCTGCCGTAGAATACGTAATCCTGAGGGAACCCCTGGCCCGCCGCCATCTCCTGCCACTCGATCTGGCGACGCCCGCCGGGGATCGCCGGATCGACGATCACGAACTCGGCATCCCGCCGGCTCGTGTAGGCGACCACCGTGCGGAGCTTCTCGCCGACCTCCTGGGCATACGCCGAATTCGGAGTGAAGGTCCGGCTCTTCTCCAGCCGGCAGTCCGCCGCCCGCCGGCCGATGCGGAACGGGCCGTCCCTGAGGACGTCCCTGGCCACCTGCCGGTTTGGATTCACGAAGATCGGGGGCGGGAATCTGCCGACGTACAGCCTGCGCCGGGCCTGTGCCGAGAAGGCGGCCGATGTGCACTTCCAGCACGGCGTTCCCGGGGGCAGTTCGGCCTCGAGCTGCACCACGTCCTCCATGCACCACCATGCGGGGCACAACTCCCGCACAATATCCAGGGCGGCCGCCAGAGTCTTCCGCTCGTCCGCCATCTCCCCGTCGGAGGGGGCGTTGTGCATCGCCTCGGACCGCCGCCGGGTGAGCCACTCGCACGGAATCGCACCGAGCACCAGATCCACCCCGCCGCCGGTTTCGTCCAGAATCGCCGTCCGGGTCTGCTCGTCGCGTATGTCGCCGCGGATGAACTTCGTCTCGGGATGATTCAGCCGGTGGGTCCGATCGCAGACGTCCCAGTGGTCGATGGCCAGTTCGATCCGGATGGGCAATCCCCTGGCCGCGCAGGACCATCCACCGGCCCCGCAGCAGACGTCGATCGCCCGCAGTGGCAGTTTCATCTTGCGATCCCCGCCATCACGCGGCGGAGTCCCGCCGCCTGGTCCTGGATGTCGAGCGCCTGCTCGTCGGCGACGGCAATCCCCTGCTCGTAGTCGCCCTGGCCGGTGATGACGAGGGGCTTGCCCGCCATTTCAGCCAGCACGTCGCCGACCGCCGTGGCCTCGAAGCAGGCTCGCTCGCCGTCGATCGGTGCGACGATCAGCCGGTTGGAGCCGTCGCCGTAGCGGAGGTGCATCTTGCCCCGCTCCCAGGAGACCGTCCACGCCCCGAAGCGGATCGCCCGATCCGCGTCGAGCTTGCCGACCACGATCTGGGCTTGCCGCCCGTCGGGCATCTTCTGATGGAATCGAAAGGCCATGATTGGGCTCCTGGAAGAGGAAGATCGAAGGTCGAAGGTCGAAGGTCGAAGGGAAGAGGGAAAGGGCGGAGGGGATGGCCGTCCTTCCTTACTTCGATCTTCGACCTTCGACCTTCGATCTTCTTCATTGGCAGAACCACTTCTCGACCGTCTCTCCCGACCCGTCGAGACGTCGGCACAGCCAGCCGACCTGGCGGGGCGAGTAGCTGATCAGCTTGCGGATCAGATGCACCCAGCCGCTGGGCCTGCGGTTGGTCATCGGATCGGAGTAGCCCATCACGATCATCCCGGAGCAGAGCTGGCCGGCAGGTTGCAGGACGAAATCCATGCTCACGCCGCGCATCACCTGGACGGCTTGGCGCGCCCGCTCGCGGCCGAAGTCCTCGTCGCCCGGCCGCACCCGGATCGGCTTGAACCGGAGGCCTCCGGTGGCGACTTCGGGCAGGGTCACGCCCGCCCACTCGACTCGCCCTTCGGTCATCGTCGCCGTCGCCGTCACGTCTTGGTCTCCCGTCAGCCCAACTCGTCCGCCACGAGGCGGCCCCAGAACCGTCTCACCACCACCGGCCTGCCCGTCAGAGAAGAGAAGGCCAGGGCGATCGCGATCTGCCCCTGGGGATTCCGGGTTCGGCCCGACAGATAACTCGTCAGCGTGCTTCCCGACATCCCCGCCTCGCGGGCCAGCCGTCCCAGCGCGACGCCCGCCGCCACGATCCGGCCCTTGACCTGCGTGCCGGGGTGGGCCGGCTTTCCATAGGATTTGCGAAGCAATGCCCCATTGACAGAACCGCTTCCGGTAAGTAAAATACTTTGCATCGCCTGCGGTTCCTCGCGGCGTCGAGATTTGTTCGATTTGGCCATTTGTCCTTGTGTTTCTAATGCATCTGCGAAGATGGTACTGCATTATCGGCTGCCTGTCAACGATCTGGCAAGCTTAAAATCAAAAAGATTTACATGACCCCAAAGAACCGAAAATCCGATCACGAATCTCAAGCGGAGGCGAAGGCTGCCGAGGCTTTCGCGATACGCTTCCGCCAGGTGCTCGCGATGAGCCGGTGCATTCAAAACGAGGTGGCCCGGGAATTGGGCGTCAGTCCGAGCGTCCTCAGCAAGGTCACCAGCGGAAAGTTCCGTCGCTTCGGGCTTGGCACGATTCAAAGGCTCTGGCATTGGGCCGAGGCGAGGAAAATACCCCCTCGTTGGCTTTTCTTCGGGGATGAGGAGGTCTACGAATCGACCCGCGCCGCCCCGGTCATCCGGCATGACACGATGAAGGATCTTCTGATCGAAATGCTCGCCGAAAGGGTGGCGAGGTCCGATGAAGGCTCCCCCAGCCCGGTGGGCATTCCGAAAATCCCAGGCATCGCCGGCCCGGCGGCGGCATATATTACCTTGCCTGCGGAGGACTTGCCGCGAAGAGCCGATTGGTGGAAAACTTGCGTGCCTATTCTTGGCAGGATCGCGGCGGGTGAGCAGAATCTCCTGGAAGAGCCCGGAGAGTACCCCCCGGGCTGGGCGGACGAGTATGTCGGCTATACAGGAGCCCCCAAAACGGCCGTGGCCGTCCGCGTGGTCGGGGACAGCATGGCCCCGGCCTACCGTGCGGGCGACATGGTCATCGTGGACCCAGCCCAAACCGCCCATGAGGGTGTCTGCTGCATCATCCTCCACCGCGACGGCAAGCGCGATGTCAGACTCAAGCGGCTCCGCATCGAGGGGCGAAAGGCGTTTCTCGAATCGCTGAATCAGGGCTACCCTTCAGTCGAGGTACCAGTGGCGGAAGTGGCGGCCGCCTACAGGATCATCGATCATCTTCCGCTGACAGCAAGGTGACAGGGAGACGAACTATGCGAAGTATCCGGAACGTCCGTTTGCTCACGCTTGTGCCATGGGCGATGGCGGGTTTGCTGGCGGTCGCCCTGATTTGCCGGCCAGGACGGAACCCCGCGCCCACGGTTGCCGACCCCACGGCGGATTGGATCTGGAACGATTTTTATTATCGTACCAAGTGGCCCACGGGAACCATGGCGAACCTCTGGGGCCGGTTCTATTCCGAGGCCTACGGCGCGCGGGTCGCGATGGTTTTCGTCAAGGCATTCGTAACCAAATCGACAGGAGCGGTCTGGGAAGTGACCTATGTGGTCTCGGCCCGCGCGTACGATTCGGGCCTCACGTTCACACTGATGCCGGCCTGGACGATCGGACCGGCCTCGCGGGCGTGGACCTGCAAGAATGAAGCAGCCATCCGATTCGTAAGCGGGGAACTGCTTCAAGATGTCCGGGCGCAACGGCTTCAGGCCCTCGTCGACCTTTGCCCTGAGGCGGAGACCGGGGATCTCGTGCGGGCGATAAAGAAGGAAAAGGCCGAAACGGCCAGAAAGCCTATCCCCGACAATTCATCCTTAAATCATTGACGGCTTGTATTATTGGCCGGTTTTTCAGTTTTTGTTATTGACAAGCCTCTTCCCGCCCGCTAAACCTATCATCCGCACCGGCCCGAAACGAGTTCGGGGCGGAACATGGATGGCGGGTTATGCTGGGATGGAGCGTGGAACATCGCGGCGGGCGCGGCACAAGGAAGGCCGCGTCCCGCCGCGTTTTCGTCGGCGTCCCGCCCGCCGACGCACTTCCCTCAACAACCCCCCGTGAAAGGGCCGGCTGCCCGGGGCGCCCCGGGCACCGGCCCGCAATATCCTCCTCCGCGTCCGGTTCGGCCCTGAGCTCACCACCGAAGGGCTCTGCGTCCGGTTCGGCCCTGAGCTCACCGACGAAGGGCTCTGCGGTGAATTCCCCCTGCCGGGAGGTCCGCGATGATTGAGGCGCTGGCCGAGGCCGCCGCGATCACCGCCGGGGAGACCTTCTGGCAATCCCTCGCGGAGCGGCTCGCGCCGAGCCTGATCACCGGGCTCGTCGTCGGGCTGGCCAACGTCCTGTTCCTCCGATGGCAGGTCAAGGACATCAAGGACGATCTGGACGAGCTGAGGGAAGAGCCGGAGAAAAACCTCCAGCGGATCATCGAGGTGGACCGCCAGCGGCTGGTCTGCAAGGTGGAGTC
>Ga0307380_10009761_pt1 | contig 12151 bp, 10 predicted proteins | sample UN3MG_FD_202239 | JGI IMG/M metagenome (GOLD analysis project Ga0307380, IMG submission 202239) | Soil microbial communities from Risofladan, Vaasa, Finland - UN-3 | ecosystem: Environmental > Terrestrial > Soil > Coastal area > Acid sulfate soil | place: Finland: Risofladan, Vaasa | collected... | reverse complement strand
CAGCACTTGTCGGCGCACCTTCTGAATCCGGGGCCACTCGGCCGGCACGAGGTTCAACAGGGGAACCGCACCCGGGCGCCCGGCGGCCGCCATCGCCGCGCCAACGGCAGCCCAGGACGGAGCCATCATGCCGCCGGCCTCGCCTTCGCCCGTCTCCGCCGGCCACGGCGGGGCGACGGCCACGGTGACATCGGGCAAGCGGCTTGTCAACCGTTCCACGAACGCGGCAACCTGTTCGTCGCCGTCTGTCGCGGCCTGGACCCACACGCGGGGCGCCTCGCCCTGGAAACGGCTCCGGCAATATTCGACAGACCGCTCCGCCTCGACGAGAAGGCTTTCCAGGTCGTCGGGCGTCGCGGCCGAAGCCCCGCCTCCCACTTCGACCGAGCGAATCAGGAGCGCCCGGTCCCCTTTGGCGATGAGGAATTCGGCCGTATCGCCTCCGAAGTTCACAAACACCGTGGGCGGCGGGTTCTCCTGCGTTTCGTAAGCGGTCATCGCCCGCGTCGCCGCCAGCGCATGTGGTTCCACGTAGCCGACGCGGACGCCGGCGCGGTCGAGGGCTTGAAGGAGGCGGGAGATTTCCTCGGCAGCGCCCGCCGCCGTCAGGTAAACCTGACGCCCAGCGTCGCCTTCGCCGTGAGGCGCGGCCTGCCAGATGACCTCCCGATCCTCGTAAACGGCATAGCCGGCGATACGATCCTGAAGGGTCCGTTCCGCCTCTTCGGGCGACGCCGCCGAGAGTTCCACGACGCGCGCAATGGTTCGGCGGCCGCTCATCGCGACGAACATCCCGAAAGGTCGGGACCGCCGGAGCCCCAGCCGCTTCAGCAGGCGCCGGACGGCTTTGGCAACCGCGTCGCCGTCGGCGAGCACGCCGTCGGAGAACACGCCGGCCGGAAGCGGCTCGGTCGCGGACCGGCGAACGAACGGGCGCCCGTCGTTGACCGTCAACTCGACGGCCTCGACGGCGCCTGCGTTCACCGTAACTCCAATTGCCGCGTGATTAGGCATCAAAAACCCTCATCTTTAACGGTTGCTTCCCGCCACCAGACCACGCGAACGGGATACGGCGCTTCCATGGGCGGCCCTGCGACGACCAGCCGGGCCTGGACGGCGCGCGTAAAGCCGGCCGCCCTTCCAATTGAACTTACCGTCACGACCGGCTCAGTGTTGTCGATCTTCGTGTAATACGAACAGATCGAGCCGTCGGGGGCGGTCAGCGTGCCCTCCAACGTGCTGATGGCGTCGTACTGGTTGCGAAGAGCGACAATGGCTTCGGCCACGCCCGCCTCGGCCGCATACAGGGCCTTCAGGCCGCTCGTGTGGTTCCGCAGAATCGCCAGGTCCGTCGTCGCCACTTCGAGCACGACCGCCACCAGGGCGGAGACAAAGGCTATGGCGAAGACCACCAGGATCAAGGCCACGCCGCGCGTCTCGGATTGTCGGTTCGTGCGTTTCACGGCTCAGTTCCCGTTGGCGGCGCCGGGCGTTCCGGCGAACGGCCCGGGTTTCCAGGTCTCCGCTTCGGTCGATGGGGAGAAGGGGTGCACGCGGCTCAGCGTCGTGCCGTCGCCGTCCCCGCCCCACACTGTTTGGAAGGCGACGGCGTCGTGCAACTTGTCCTGGACGGAGCCAATGAAAACCTGACAGTTCTCCAGGTTCTTGCCGATTTCGTTGTCGTTGACCCACAGGTGCAGGCAGTCCAGTGGAAAGTTCGGGTTGCGGTTCCAGAAAACGGCGGCGGCGTCGATCCGGGCGTGAGCATCGGAATAGCCCCGGTAGGCCCAGATTTCGAGCCGGGCGTCCACGTCCGCCAAGGCCGAGAGGTCCGCCGTGTGAAGCGTCCACGCCGGATGACACGGGCCGTCGTAAACGGTGACGAAAACGGTGCTGTGGCGATCCGTCACGCGAATGACCACGCGCGGCGCATTGCCGAAGGCGGGATCATACCGCTCCCATATCCGAAGCCGCGCACTGGCGGCGCTAGTGTCAATCTTGAAGTCTTGGTACATGCAGTTCCAGCCGGTGCCGGAGTACCTGGCCGCATAACTGCCTGAGACGGCGTCTCCGGTGCCGGCGGCCCACCAATCCGTGCTGGCCCAGTCACTCATGGTGCCCTTTTCAAAGTCCCCGTTCCTGAGTTTTTCGCGGTAGAGTTCGGTGTCGCGGTCGGTGACAATGGCGTATCCGCCGGCGGGAATGACCGTTGAGCCGATGCTGTAGAGCGCGTCGCCGGAGAGGGTATCCACTTCGATCGGGTCCATCGTCCAGAGAAGCCAGCCACCGACGTCAATGGCCCCAGCGGTCGGATTGTAGAGTTCGACCCACCGGTTCTTGTCCTTGGGACCCAGTTCGGGCGGCGGCTTATACATAATCTCGTTGATGACGACCGAAGGCGGCGTTCGGCGGATGGCGGACTGCGTCGTCAGAGTCATCGGGTCCACCCGCCCGCCGGCGTCCGAGACGGACATCGCCACCTGGACCGAACGGACGGCCGTCGGATTCGACGGCGGCACGGAAAGCAAAGAGCCGTCGGCCCCGTAACAGGTCATCAAAAGGCTGTCGCAGTTGGACGCCAGGAGGTCCGGCGCCGCGGCCGGGCCATACTTGACGACCGAGGCGCCCGCCGGCTCAAAAAGGCCGAACACCGTTGCCTGGCCGTCCGCCGCGAGGAAGCGCAGGACCGACTTCTCCTCTCCCGTCGAGGTGGGCGACGTGACGCCCCGCGCCTGGCGAAACGCCCGGGCAAAGTGGGCCAGCGCCACGCGGCCCTCCTGCACCATCTGAGTCCGCGGATCCGACGCCGAGTAGGCCACACCGGCCTTTTGCAGGAGCGGCGCAGCCGCTGCGAATACGAAGCCCATGATGGCCACGGTGAGCAGCGCCTCGATGAGCGTCCAGCCGCCCCGAGTCCCAACGGGTCGGGACCGCCTCAAATTGTCCCACCTTCGGCTATCCACCGACGTCCTCCGTCGTGTTGGCGGCCCTGGTCACAAATGTCACGAGCACCTCATCGCCGTCGAGCGTCTCATCGCCATCGGTATCCCAGCCGACCTGGACACTGAAGGTTTTCCGCAGGGCCTCTTGCCCCCCGTCGATCGTCACGAGGTAGCCGTCGCCGAGATCCTTCGAAGACTTCGTCAGGTCAACGCTGAAGTCCTCCGCCGCGGTGGCCAGGGCCGTCTCCATTTCCTTTTCCGCAAGAAAGGCGGCCGTCGTCCGCAACTGGACGTCGCGCGCCAACGTCATTCCCCGCGTCAGCACCTGAAAAATGGGCACGAGCGCCACCGCCAACAGCGCGGAGGCGATGAGCACTTCCATCAGGGTTATCGCGCGGTAATTGCGGCGTCGCGCGCCCATTCGCTATTCCTTTTCCTCATACCGCACCGCACCGGTTGAGGCCGTGATCTCAAGGCTCCACTGTTTGCCGTGGCCCTGGACGACCACCGCGCCCGGCCCGGTGCTGCCCGTTGCGGCCCCAAGAGGGTCAAACGCAGTTTTGAAACCGGCCGCGAACTGCCAGCCGTCGGCAAGGTGCCTTTCCTCGCCGGCCCTCTGCATCGTGTCTGCCCCATAGACGGCGTAAGAGCCGCCGGAACCAGCCACGTAAAACCCGTTCGGTTCGGTCGCGCCCTGGTCGATAGCCATGCGGCGGGCCAGTCGGAGCGTCGCGGCCACCTGCTTGGCCGACGCCTCGCCCTTTACCGTCCAGATGGTGGAGCTCGCCAACCGGGGCACCGCCACCGCCGCCAGAATCCCGAGAAGCGCGGCCGCCAGGATGACTTCCAGGAGCGTGATGCCTGCCCCAGCCAACCGCCGGCCCGGAGCCGGGGCCCTTGCTTGCCCCGGCGCGGCGCCGAGGGGGCCGGCCGCAACCTCCAAGCCGACAACCAGTTCGCTGAACCCCATGGGCACACATCCTCCGCCGCGTGCGAACGCCGGGCGTTCACTAAGCCGGGCAGCCGGCCACTACGCCGGACCTCCGGCCATACGGCCCGTAGGGCGGACTCGCCGGTGTCAATCGTCTTATGGAAGCGAGCCCGTCTCCGCCTGGACCGATTCCGCCGGCACCGCTATTCAGTGGCTGTGTGCCGTCACGCGCTTCGTGGTGGCGTCATACACGTACGCGTCCTCGTGCGGGCATTCCGGCGCGCCGTCGGGGAAGAGGTCCGTGTTGTTCAGGATCAGGCCTCCGAACTCGACTTGATCGGCCGGATACGTTCCGTCGTGTTGGACCGCATACAGTTCGATCTGCGAGTTCAGAAGCGACACGTTCGCCTTGCAGGCGTTCGTTTTGGCGTCCTCTCCCGAAGCCGCGAAGCGCGGGATGGCCACCATGGCCAGCAGCCCGAGAATCACGACCACCAGCAGCACTTCCACCAACGTAAAGCCATTCTTTCTCGTGCGTCTCATTGTCTCGACTCCCTTCTGAAAAGAACCCGAACGATATAGCCCATGCTTACTTTCCATCTTGCATCCTCCCTGACCAACCTGTTTATCTGAAACGGGCCGCGCCTCAGCCTACGTGCCGCATCACGTCGAACATCGGCAGATAGACCGCCAGCAGGATGAACCCCACGAGGGACGCCATCACGATGGTCAGAATGGGTTCCAGGCGGCTGACGGTGCGCTTCATGGTCAAGTCGATTTCGCGCTCGAGCATGTCACTCGCGCGCTCCAGAAGCGCCGGCACACGACCCGATTGTTCTCCACTGGCTATCACCTGAAGCAGAGAGGCGGGGAGCCATCCGGTCCGCCGGAGCGGCTCGGTCAGCCCCATTCCCCGCCTGACATCCGCGCGGACGCTTTCCAGGGCCTCGTTGAAGGCGGCGTTGCCCGACACCTTGCCGGCCAGGTTCAGAGACTCCAGGACGGGCACTCCCGCTCCCATCATCTCGCCGAACGTCCGAATGAAGCGGTGAAGCGTGATGCGCTTCAAGAGTTTCCCGATGACCGGAATCCGCACTTTCCACCGGTCCACCGTCAGGCGGGCCGCCCGCACACGACGCACGTACATCAGCCCCCCCAGAACCGCCGCGACGGGAACCGCCGGCGCCCACGGGTTGCCGGAGAGAAAGCGGCTCACGCCCAGAAGCATCGTCGTCACTAACGGCAGGTCCACGTTCATCCGCTCATACACGCCAGCAAAAACCGGCACAACATAGGTCACCAGGAAGCCGACAACCCCGACAATCAAGACCGTCAGGACGATCGGATAGGCAAAGGCGCTGTGGACCCGTTGAGCCATTTCCTGTTTCTTTTCCAGGTGGCGTGCGAGCCGCTCGAGGGTCTCACCCATTTTGCCGGCCGTCTCCCCCGCCCAGACCGATGCGCGGAAATAAGGGCTGAACTGGTCCGGGTGGCGGTCGAAGGCCTCCGACAAACTCCGCCCGGTTTCCAGGTCCGCGACAACTTCATTAATGACACTCCGAAACACCTTGTTCGGCGTCTCTGCCGCGAAGGTCCGCAGGCCCTCGGCCAGGGTGATACCGCTTCCATACAAGGCCGCCAGATGCTGGCACAGGGCCACGAGGTCGGCGTCCCGGACCCTCCGCCACCAGGCCAGGCGTAAGAAGGCCCTGTCGGGCGTCGGCGTTTTCGCGGCCGCCGGTTTGATTGCAGCGCGTCCGCCAAGCGGTCGCCCCGCCCCGCTTTGTCGGGCGGCGTCCGTCGCGCGTGGTCGCGTTAGGGTCTGCGTTGTCACTGCTTGAACTCCTCAGGCGGCAAAATACGCCGAACCTCTTCGATAGTCGTTTCACCGTTTGCAACGGCCTCAATCGCGGCATCGTGCATGGAGCAGGTCCCCGCCTCGTAGGCCATGGTCCGCAAGGCGTCGCCCGAGCACCCCTCCAGAAACGCGGCGCGAAGCGGCTCGGTTAGGTGAAGGATCTCGAACACCGCCAGCCGCCCGTGATAGCCGGTGTTCATGCAGAGGTCACAGCCCGCTCCGTGCGTCAAGGAGACCCCTTCCAAAGGCGTGCCGGCCAGCCATTCCTTCGGCGGTTCGTAAGGTTCGCGACAGTCGGGACAGGTCCGCCGAACCAGACGTTGTGAAATCGACGCCAGCACCGTCGAGACAATCAGAAACGGCGGCACGTCCAGGTCCTTGAGCCGCGCCAGCGTGCTGGCCGCATCGTTTGCGTGAAGCGTCGAAAAGACCAGGTGCCCCGTCATGGCTGCCTGGACGGCCAGGCGGGCCGTCTCGGTGTCGCGGATTTCGCCCACCATGATGCTGTCCGGATCCTGTCGCAGCACCGTCCTGAGGGCGCTGGCAAAAGTGAGCCCCGCCGCCACGTTCACCTGAATCTGGTTCACGTGGTCCAGCCAGTATTCAACCGGGTCCTCGATGGTCGTTACGTTGAGGCGCCGGCGGTCCACTTCCTGAAGGGCTGCGTAGAGCGTCGTCGTCTTGCCGCTTCCCGTCGGCCCCGTCAGCAGGATCATTCCATGCGGGTGGCCGATGAGGTCGGCAAACAACTCGCGCTGGCCGGGGGCCATGCCCAACTGGCCGAGGCTGAGCGACCCGCCTGACTTCGGAAGGAGACGGATGGCCACCTTCTCGCCCCGCACGGTCCGGACCGTCGAGACGCGCATGTCGTATTCGGCGCCCTCGATGCGCACCCCCAGGCGACCGTCCTGCGGCACGCGGTGCTCTGTAATGTCCAGGCCCGACATCAACTTGATGCGCGAAACCACCTCCTCCTGAAGCGAACTCGACACGCTCATCACTTCATGCAGGACGCCGTCAAGGCGGTAGCGGACGCCCAGGTCCGCCGCGCCCGGTTCGATGTGAACGTCGCTGGCGCCTCGGCGCGCCGCGCCGCGCAGGATAGAATCCACCAGGCGGATGGCCGGAGCATTGCGGTCCGGACCGAGCCCCTCGCCGAGCGGGATTACCCCTCCGGACGCCCGCTGCACATCGCTCGGCTCGACCTCGCCCAGGTCCTCTTTGAAACTCCGGTCCACCGTGAAGAAACGCTCGATGGCCCGGCGGACGTCGCGCTCCGGCGCCGAAACCGTCCGAATCCGCCGGCCGGTCAGCATCTCCATCTGGTCCAGCACCGCCAGGTCCAGCGACGCGCAGGTGGCCAGGACCAGTTCCTCACCATCCAAGCGCACTGGGACCGCCAAATGCTGACGCACGAGACCTTCAGGCAAGAGGCGGACGACTTGCGGCCTAATCACCAGGGAGCCGACCGTGACCGGCTCCAAGTCCAGTTCGAGTCGGGGACAGGACCGGCCCGTGGTCTGCGGACCGGCATCGGAGGCGGGTGCAGAAGGAGGGTCCGGCGCCAAGACCGGGGTCACAACCCCGCCGTCCGCCTTCTTCTCAGCATCCGTTTGTCTGTCGGCAAGCGGCCGATTCACACGGGCTGCACCGAAGGGGTGGTTGCCGCCATACCGCGGGTGCGCACAGCCATTAATCCGCAGCCTATACCCAGGCTGTCAAATTCGGCTCCGAATATACATCGTCACGGAACCCCTGCGGCCTTGAGGGTCTTTGGCCGAAGAAAAGGGCCATTTCCCACGAGTCCAGCCCGCGACCGGGAATATCAAAGGGGCAGGGAAGCATGTAAGTCCTTGACCAGCATAAGGTTACAGAAGACGTGCCAGTCAAAGAAAGGAACCCCCTCCCCGCTAATAGCGAAACGCAAGGGCTGAACAACGGACTTGGGACCCGGCGCCGCACGCCTGCCTGCCAGCAGGCAGGCGTCCCCCCGTACGGGCCGTATGGCCAAAGGGACCGGGACCGACGGCTGCCGCCTCGCGGCCCTGCCCGAGACCGTCCGGGCGCAAATCGTGGCGATGGTCAAGGCGAGCGGAAAGGGCAGAACGTAAGGGAGCAAAGACATGGCGAAAACGAAAGATGGGCGGCTGAAATGCTCGACCGAACTCGTGGCGAAAATCAGTCGGCATCTCTTGGCGGGAGCCTCGATGAAAAGCACCGCAGGGTCGGCGGGGATTGACTACAGCACCCTCAAGCGCTGGCTGGCGTGGGAGCGCGAAGGCAAGGAACCCTTTGCCACCTTGTGCGCCCCCCTCAAAAGGGCGCGGTATGAGGCTATCGGGAACGCCGAGCAGCGGTTTATGAGGGTAAGCATGGCTGGCAGGCCAAGGCTCGCTGGCTTGAGAGCATTGACCCGGAGCAGTGGCAGCGGTCGCGGCAGACAGAGACAACGCACCAGGGCGGCGGGAAACCGGTCCCGATCGACCTCGACTTGGGCGCAGCCCTTCTGCGAACGATGATCGAGGAGAGCGCGAGGCCCGGTGTGCCCGGACTGGCCCCGCCAGGGGGAGAGCGATTCGGTGGGACCGGACGAAACTAAGGCCGCCTGCGGCCTCCGAGGTTCATGACCCGCATGGGAATCCAGACCCTCCAGCAGACCCACCGGCTTGGCCTGTGGTGACAACGAGGACACGGCCTGCACAGACCGCCGCCGTTCAGCCACAATCCTCCGAGTTGTGAAGGCCGCTGGATAGTCCGCCGGCGGTTGATTACGCCTCCACCACTCGGGCCCCCCACAACATCTTACGGTTGCCGACCTCGGCGCTTGCTCTTACGGCCATAATCGAGGGGGGATGGGGTACTAAGGGTGTCGGCATGGCAAGGTGATCAGGGCGGCGGCGGGCGCGGCTCCGAGCGGCGCTGGCCGGCGCGGGGGCCGCCTCAGCATGACGAGTCCGTGCAGGCGGCCCTCAGGTCGCATGGACGGCGAACGCCGGAATCACTTGGACGAAATGCCGCGTCCTTCCGGGCGCACGGCGCCGGGTTATCGAACAAGCCACGACCGGAAACCGGGGGCGGGGAAGCGGCCGTCGTAGTTGATGGTGATGGTGCCCGTTCCGCCGACCTCCACCGTATTGGCGATTAACTGGTTGCCGAAGCCGTCACCGGTTCCGCCCAGTTCGATGTGGGCCTTGGGAAAATAGAGGGTTCCTTCAAGGTCCAGCAGACTTGTCCCGATGATGCGGGCGTCGTTGGTGTTCGTGCGGTCCTGGAAGATTGACACGCCCTCGTAGGCGTTGACTTGGGGATCCGTGTAAATATAGAGGTCCGGATCCGGTGGCGTGATTCTTATGTCTCCGGTGCCCGTCAAATCGAGGCAGCTGGTCCCCGTCCCCGTGATGTAGAACATGACGCCTTCGGCGGTGAAAATGGTGTTGCCTGTGATGTTGAGGCCCTCGCCGTCGAGAATATAGATGCCGGGGGCAAGCGTGACGACCCCGTTGTTCGCAGAGATTCCGCCGGAGTAGAATCCCGGCTCAAGGTTGACGGTTTCGCCGCCTGTCACCGAGATCGTTCCCGAGTCGTTTGCCGGATTCCAGGTCGGCGCGGTCAGAGCCGCCAGCGGGTCGGGAATGGGCGGGGCGTCGGTGTTGAGTTCGCCGGTGAATTGGGCGCCGCCGACGAAGCGCACATCGCCCCACACGTTCAGTACCGGTGCATCAATCACCACATTTCCACCCGCGTAAACCGCCTGGCTGTGGTTGGAGTTGACCTGGATGGCGCCGTCGTTGACCGTCAGGGTTACGGTCCCGTGGACTCGGAGCGACTCGCGCGCGCTTTCATCCAGCGCGATGAGCCCCGCGCCGGTTCCTCCGCCGGCGATGGCGGTCGCCTGCCGTCTCAGGTTCACGGTGTCAACGCCGAAGACGGGGCCGAAAAACAAGGACATCGGGCCGCCCGGCGAGTCGTCGGTCCGTCGTGCGACCACTTTGACGGCGTTGTGTGCACCGAGGCCGGGGATGAACTCACCCGTCTCCGAAACGAACCGCCCGATGACGATGTCGCCGCCGGGGTCGTTGGCCTCATTGGGGACGAGTTGAACCGGGTCCGGTCCGACCGAGTTTTCCAGGGCGATGTCGAGAGCGGCCTGGTGGGCCGCCACAACGTCCCACTTGACTTTCTGAGCGCCGGCCAGGGCGGACGCATCGGCGGCGTTCTGCAACTGGTAAGACGCCCAGTAGAGGTAAGCGGCATCGGTCGCGAGACCCAGAAAGGCAATCAGAACAATCAGAAGTATCGCGACCCAGATGAGTGCGATTCCACGTCGCCGGCTTTTCGGCGTCATCGCCGTTCTCCTTACGTTTCCCCCTGATCGAGTAGAGAGTAGAATCCGCCGTGGCCAGGGCGTCTGCAAACCGTATTCAGGACGTGTACTCTCGCCGCTCGCGCCCTTGTCCACATATTCTGTATTCGGCTCCGGGACGCGAACAACTTTAAGAGTCTTCTGCCGTGGCATTTCTTCTGCACGTCAGCGCCGGCCTTCCCTGGGAGCCGACAGCAATGATAAAATGGTGCAGACACACACACTCCCCACGAACCGCCGATGCTGTTATAGTATAGACGCGCTTTTTGGAAGATTCCAGCGGGTTTATCCGGATCGCTGACCGTGCCAACAGGCCCCGACGCGGCAGAGCACCGATTCAGCCTGGGGGTGGGACCGCCTGCCGGCCCCCCTGGGGGGGGCGGTGCGACCAACCCGAGGCCTATTTCGTATCTTGTCCAGCCAGCGGAACATCGCTTCATTGGGCCGAGGCAGGGGTTTATCGTGTGCTATCAAGGAAAAATTAATTGACAAAGGCCTCATGCCGACTATAATATAGGTTCCTAAAAGGGGGCACGATGAATCCGATATGGGGGGGGTGCGCGAGAGACGGTAAGTGCCTGATACACATCATTCTCGAATCTTGGCCTGCTCCCCATGACAAGTCGTTGTCGGCGGCGGCTCTGCGCGAGTAGGGTGCCGTTCAAGGCGTGCCCCGTTTGAGGTGAAGGGTGGTGCGGGCTTATTCGGTCGAGAGGTTCGACCGGCCCGTTACGAGGATGGGCCACGCCGGTGCCTGTTTGGCTGCAGCGGGCACAGGCGTGGGGCCGATAGGAGGTAGGAAGACTTAAGCAGGGAGTGCCCCGTTCGAGGTGAAGAGTGGTGCGGGCTTGTTCGGTCGAGCGGCTCGACCGGCCCGTTACGAGGATGGGCCACGCCGGTGCCTGTTTGGCTGAGCCTGCACGGACAGTCGCCGCGAAAGGCCGCAGACGGCGCTCCGGTCCTTTTTGCACCAGTTTTCGAAGGTGTTCCTGAAACGCCCGGCGTCATCGCCGCAAAGGGCCTTCTCCTAACGCCTTTCCCAGCAAGCACTTGCGAGAGGAAGTCCAGCGTGCTTGCCCGGCGCCTTGACCGATGGGCAAACCTGTGTATCGTCAAACTTGAAAGCGCGGTGCTGGCTTATTCGGTCCAGCGGTTCGACCAGCCCGTTACGAGGATGGGCCACGCCGGTGCCGGTTTGGCTGTAGCGGGCACAGGCGCGGGTCCGATAGGAGATAGGGAGACTTAAGAAGAAGTGCCCCGTTTGAGGTGAAGAGTGGTGCGGGCTTATTCGGTCGAGCGGTTCGACCGGCCCGTTATGAGGATGGGCCTCGCCGGTGCCGGTTTTGCTGTTGCGGGCACAGGCGTGGGTCCATAAGATGTAAGGAGACTTAAGGATGAGCGCCACAAAGAAGATGCTGAGGGATTTGCTGTGCGACGAAAGGGGCCTGGAAACCGTCGAGTATGCGATTATCGCCGGCCTGATTGTGGCCGGGGTGATTGCGACCGTTACCTCGATCGGTATCTGGGTCGCCACCAAGTTCGAAGCTCTCGAGGCGGGTCTAAGTGGTGGTGGCGAAACCACAACCCCCTGATTGCCACTCGACCCGAGTGGTTTGACGGAGGGGGTGTGCCAGGGTGGGCTGTCTCGCTCAGCCGACGAGGCTGGGCGGACACCCCACCTTGGCGCGGCCGAAGGAAGCCCGTGCGAGGGAGGCCGTGGAGAAGGTCAAGGCTTTCATCGGCGATGAGGATGGCCTGGAGACGATTGAGTACGCCATCATGGCGGGTTTGATTGTGGCGGGCGTACTCGTGACCATCGCGTCGCTCAGTCTTTGGATTTCTGCCCGATTCGAGCGGCTCAAGGCAATCCTCAGCGGTGGCGGCGGGCAACCGTAACGTAGTGGGTGTTGTGGGTGGCTCGTGGAGAGCGCCACACCATGGTCAAGGTGGGCGGCGGGGAGGGTGTTCATGTGGGCTACGACGTTGTGGGACCATGAAATGGTCCCGCTGCAATGGGGAACCGTGATCGGCGCTTCGCTGGTCGGGGCGGTATGGGA
>Ga0307380_10009758_pt1 | contig 12152 bp, 11 predicted proteins | sample UN3MG_FD_202239 | JGI IMG/M metagenome (GOLD analysis project Ga0307380, IMG submission 202239) | Soil microbial communities from Risofladan, Vaasa, Finland - UN-3 | ecosystem: Environmental > Terrestrial > Soil > Coastal area > Acid sulfate soil | place: Finland: Risofladan, Vaasa | collected... | reverse complement strand
TCCTCTTTATCGAGGTATTTCCTTTTGCCTTCTTCATCCATGGCAAAATCGTCTTTAAAAAACCAATCAGCAAGATCCCCTAATTCCCTCAAGGTCTTTATCCTTATTTTATACAGGTCCACAAGCCTTGAGATGTAATCATCTGTCACCCCGGACATATCAAAACCTGCAGTCAAAAGCTGATCCTTGATAAGCGGCAGGAGCTCTTCTGTGGTTTTTTTCATTATGTACTCACCGTTCAGCCATCTTAATTTTTGAACATCGAACTTTGCTTGAACGTCACTCATATCGCTTATATCAAACAACTTCACTGCCTCATCCATCGATAAAATCTCACGGTCTTCGCCAGGAAACCATCCTAAAAGTATAAGATAATTCGCGAGAGCCTCAGGCAAAAAACCCTCTCTCTCATACTCTTCAACTGAAACACCGCCGTGTCTCTTAGAGAGTTTTGCTCCATCTTGACCCAATATAAGCGGCATATGTCCAAATTTCGGTGGCGTAAGCTCCAGTGCCTCGTAAAAAAGTATCTGTTTAGGTGTATTGGAAATATGATCATCTCCTCTCAGAATATGGGTTATCTCCATATAAGTATCATCTACCACACAGGCAAAATTGTATGTAGGTGATCCGTCGGATTTAATCATGACCTGGTCTTTGATATCATCGGTATTAACAGCTATTTTACCGTGTATCATGTCATTTATTTCTATCTGGCGGCCTTTTTCCACTTTGAAAATAATAGCCTCGCCTTCTTTGTAGGCTTTCCCCTTGGCAAGTATCTCCTCCGCTTCTTCTCTATAGACTTCGAATCGCTGGCTCTGGTGTAGAGGCTCGTCGTCCCAGTCGATTCCCATCCATTTAAGATCCTCAAGAATCTCGTCGAGAAACTTTTTACTAGACCTGACCTTGTCAGTATCTTCTATCCTGAGCAGAAATTTGCCCCCAGTATGCCTGGCATACAGCCAGTTAAAAAGCGCAGTTCTCGCACTCCCCAGGTGTAAAAACCCAGTCGGACTTGGCGCAAATCTTACTTTAACCATGATAATTTCCTAGCTGAACAACAGATCAGGTTATCAGCTTTAGGTACTATGCGGCTTTATATACTATATATACTATGCCTCATGTTTCAACCTGTGTCTTCCCACAAGCTGTTGCTGCTTCTTCTACTAAATGTGCCCTGATAATAACGATACTTTCTCTATAAATTACGCGACTAATATAAACGCAATTATTCCAGTGTCATCGCGTGGAGCGAAGAAGATTCCTTCGCTTTGCTCGGAACAGGCTTGGCAATCTCATTTTATTTATATGTCATTGCGAGGAGCGTAGCGACGCGGCAATCTCAACCTTTTTTTATGAGATTGCCACGCTCCCTTTGGTCGCTCGCAATGACAATTTATTTTAAGAGATTGCCGCGCCCTTTCAGGGCTCGCAATGACATTGTAAAAATATATATTGCTTTTATATTAATAAGATTCATTTATTACATATAACATAGCGAAATATCAGGGTCAAACAGAGAAGAGAAAAATACCAAGGCACAGCTAAAATTTCCTATCAATTATAATCTTTTGATTTTCGTTCATTAATGTCTTGTATAAGTTAGGCCTATACTCATGCATAGATTTCCCTCAAGTGCTTGGATCTCTTTCTGATTAAGTTGCTCCTAATTTTGATGTAACTTCTTCTAAAAGGCTCTTCACTAGTTTTCTTCTTCTATCTGACATTATGCGAGACATCATTTTGCGTGCTCTTTTGACGCTGAATCCTCTAGGGAGTTCAAGTTCGGGAAGAGAACGGAAAAGCCTTGATTTTGTAGGGCTGAGGTAAAAGAAATCGATAAGTGCTTTTTCCGGGATCGCTATCTTTGCTATACCCCTTCCCACAGCTTCAAACCCAAAAAAGAAGGATGGGTGCACATGATGAATTGAAACAGCCCCAAGAGAAGTCTTATACCTCTTTGTTCTAGCTATTGAGACTGCATAAGTAACTGCAGGAATCTGTGAAATCATGTCGTGATAATAGAGCGCGCTTTGGAGGGAAACATAGCTTGGAAAAGGGCTTGTGAGATATTGCGGTAGAGCCAAAGGCTCCAACCTTTCCTTGAAAGCCCACAGTCCCCTACCCAAGTGTTCCAGATGTCCAGATTCAGCAAGACGAGCGAGAAGCTTGCTTGCATGAGCATTATTTATTTTTAGAAAAACTGCAGCATCTGAAGTCTGAAATACTGCTTCTTTAATTCCCAAGAGTTGAGTATGGACATCAACAAGCTTCATGATAAATCCTCGCTTAATGCTTTTATAACTTGTAATAGCATATTGTCCCAGACTTCTTCTGATTCATATTGAGGCTGATCCTCAGGCTCCAGATACGAAATAACTTGACTCTTGAACGTTGCATAATCCAAGGAGAGGATGTTTTCTACTGCTATATTTAAGTTCTTACGTAGCTTCTCTGGCAATGTTTTTCTTATGTCTCTTAAAGTCAGAAGGAGATGAAGATCAAATAAGTCTCTTGCTTGCACAGCACGCCTAGAGATGAGCGCTCTTATTTTCTGTTCGCATGCAACCTCTGGCGGATAGTGATTGGCCATGATTGGAGAAATCTCGTAAGCGCGGATGATTTCAGGAGCAACCAATTCGAACTTGATAGGCTCTTCCAAACCTCGTCTTGAAAACTCAATCCTCGTCGGCAGAGGCTTCTCAATCTGAGGAACAACTAATCCCATCTTCCATCTTTGAGTAGTTTCTGTCTGTTTGTGTTCGGTAATGTGTTCAATCTCAATATCTCTGACCTGAAGGATATCCCTAAAGGGTCTTGAGTTTAAGATACTATTGATTTTCTTGCGGAGAACATCGATCGCTATCGATTGAATATCTAAATCGATATCTTCAGAATAGCGAGGGCTCTTGAAAAAGAACCTCATATTGCATCCCCCTTTTAGAGCATAGAATCTCTTATCCAGCTTTCGTCCTATTTGGGTTAGAAAAAGGAGGTGGAATAGTTCTACATATTGCCTAGGTATGTATTTTTCCATAATGTTCTTCCTCGAAATTTATAATACCAATAATTGACATATAAGTCAATTATCAGTATTATAAAAAAAAAGGGGACAGGCTACTTTTTCGGTATGAATTGTCCACGAGTAGATACAGTCTTCTTTATTACAGAAAAAGTAGCCTGCCCCTTTTTTCCTGCACTTAGAAGTAAAAAGCTATATATTTGCTCGCTGGGTTTTAACGATGATTGTAAAATAGAAAATATCCGTGGAGGAAAACCACTTCTTATTACTTTTTCATCATAGGGATTTTTATTCCCTTTTTCCTTGCAAACTTAATCGCTTCATCGTATCCAGCATCAGCATGGCGGGCCACACCCAGGCCTGGATCAACTGTTAGAACCCTTTCCAGCCGCTTCTCCGTGGAATCCTGACCGTCGGCCACGATGACCATCCCGCCGTGGATGGAAAGGCCGATGCCCACTCCCCCTCCATGATGTACGGAAACCCAAGAAGCACCGCTAACCGCGTTTAAAAGCGCGTTGAGAATTGGCCAATCGGCAATAGCGTCTGAACCATCCTTCATACCTTCTGTCTCTCTGTACGGGGAAGCTACCGAACCTGTATCCAGATGATCCCTGCCGATGACAACCGGGGCACTGATTTTCCCTTTTTTTACCAGATGATTAATAACTGCACCAAAACGAGCTCTCTCACCGTAGCCGAGCCAGCAGATCCGCGAGGGAAGACCCTGAAATTTCACCTGCTTTTGAGCTTTCCTTATCCACCTCTCCAGGGCTTTATCTTCTGGAAATTCCTTAAGTACAGCTTCGTCAGTCACATAGATATCCTCTGGTTTCCCAGAGAGAGCCGCCCACCGGAATGGACCTTTGCCAGAGCAAAAAAGAGGCCGGATGTATTCAGGAACAAAACCGGGAATGTCAAAAGCATTTTCTGCCCCTGCCTTGTAAGCCTGGCCACGAATATTGTTTCCATAATCAAAGGTTTTGGCTCCTTTTTTCTGGAGTTCAAGCATGGCATCAACATGAACGGCCATGGAGTCGTAAGCTCTTTTTATATAATCTTCAGGTTTCTCTCTACGAAGTCTAAGCGCTTCTTCATAAGGCATTCCATGGGGAACATAACCGTTCAGCTCATCGTGGGCAGAAGTCTGGTCAGTCAAAACATCAGGAACTATTTCCCGCTTGACAAATTCTGGGAGGACATCTGCAGCATTGCCAAGAAGGGCTATGGACAGCGCTTCTCCCTTTTCCTGGGCATCAAAAGCAAGTTCCAAAGCCTCGTCTAAATCAGTAACCATGGTATCGACATACTTTGTATCCAGCCGCCTCTGAATTCTTTGTCTATCGACCTCAGCGATTATAGCCACTCCTTCATTCATGGTCACAGCTAAAGGCTGGGCACCTCCCATGCCACCCAGGCCTGCTGTTAAGACTAATTTTCCTTTAAGAGAGCCGCCGAAATGCGTCCGGGCAACAGAGGCCAGGGTTTCGAATGTTCCCTGGAGAATTCCCTGCGTGCCGATGTATATCCAGCTACCTGCTGTCATCTGGCCAAACATGGTCAGCCCCTTGGCTTCCAGTCTTCGGAATTCATCCCAGGTTGCCCACTTAGGCACAATCAGAGCATTTGCAATCAATACTCGAGGAGCTTCAGAATGAGTCTTGAATACTGCCACTGGTTTTCCGGACTGGACGATTAAAGTTTCATCATTTTCAAGTATCTTTAAGCTCTCAACAATTGCCCAAAAACTCTCCCAGTTTCGAGCAGCTTTGCCTGTTCCTCCGTAGACAATGAGTTCCTCTGGTTTTTCGGCAACGTCAGGATCCAGGTTATTCATCAGCATCCTGAGAGCACCTTCCTGGGACCAGCCTTTGGTTTGAAGTTTAGTTCCTCGGGGAGCTCTTATTTCCTTGTAAGCATAATTTTTTTGTATGGCCATTGTTGCCTCCTCATGATTTGGCCCGGATTCTAAGAATCTTCCTATTTTTCATAATGTGGGCTTGATAAATCAAGCCCCTACAAGAACAAATCAAACCTTTACGGCCTTATTCAGGGTAGGTTTGATGAATCAAACTCCTACATTATTTGAATATACCATAACAAAACGTGAGGCGTAAATAAAGACCATGGTGGGGTCAGGTCTTGCTTTTTGCTTGTCTCAAAAATCTCATACAAACGCTTTAAAATTTCATTGCAAGGATGAAAACGACATAGATATTTCCTATCCTCAGTATAAGATTCTGCCACGCTCCTCTTCCCATTTATAAAAAGAGCTGGATCGTACGCAATGTAACGCATTAATACAAACGCAATTATTCCACTGTCATTGCGAGGAGCGAAGCGACGTGGCGATCTCGTAATAAAAGGTTGAGATTGCCGCGCTTCGCTCGCAACGGCGGATTGCCACGCCCTTTCAGGGCTCGCAATAACATTGTAAAAATATATATTGCGTTTGTATGAGTAAAGGCAAAAAGCAAGACCTGACCCCAAGCGAGGATGAAACCCCCCCTTATTCTATATATTGAGTCTTAAACTTTATTATTTATGTTTTATTAAAATTCAAGCCCTAATTCATCAATTAACGACTTTAAATAATCAACCAGAGGAGATATCCGAGCATAAAAATCTTTTTTAAACTTTGCTGCATATTCATTAAAAAGGCTAAAATCGGTCTTTTTGCTCCAATTTTGCATACTTAACTTCTCAAGAATCTCTTTGAGAACATCCATATTCATAACCCCTATGGTAAATTCAGGGAGCGTGCACGATTCTTTTTCTAACATTCTGGTACCTGCCAAAATAACTCCTCTCAGGGCTTCTTGACTTCTTATAACCTCCTGTTTGACAAAAAATTGATCTATAGGGGATTCTGTCTTGGAGAGTTTTTTATAAAGCTTTTCTGCCTCTTCTAATCGACCACAGACTGCAGAGACAATACACTCACTGTCCAAGATTTTTTTATCACCATTCTCGTAATAAACAACCTCAGCTTCCTCCTCGGGTTCAGCCTTCTTGTACCTTTCCAGAATATCTAAAGCATCAGAGGCACGCCTTTTTGGAAATCCACTGACATCAGCTACTTCGCCTCCTGCGCCTCGCTTTTCCTCCTGCGCAGCCTTCTTCTTTAATTTCTCCTCGGGCTTTATCTTAATTGTCGCATCCAAAGCGTCTAAGGGACTGATTTCCTCCTCTGGCTCCTCATCACCAGCAACCGGAACTTCCTCTGCTTTCGCTTCCTCGATGCCCGGCTCCTCCTTTTCTTCCGGCACAGGCTCCATCTCCACTTCCTCTCCGGGCTTCATCTTAATTGTCTCATCCACCGCTTCTAAAAGACTGATTTCTTCCGCAGACGCTTCCTCTATCGGTTCTTCAGGAGCATCTTCTTCCTCAACTTTTTCTTCTTTCTCTTCTTCCAATCCTCCAGGTTCGATTTCCCCTGGTTTCCTCAACATCTCCTTAATTTCTTTCGCCTTTGAGAGTAAGTGCTCAAAATTCACACCCTCTTCCTCATATTTCTCGCCTTCGGGAACCGTAGTTTTTTCTTCGAGGTCTTTTTCTAATGATTCTACTTTTTCTGCAGCCTTATGGTAGAGTTCCTCAAGCATCTTACTCAAATCATCCATTTTCTCGAGCCCTTCTAGAGTTTTTCCTGTCAGTTCCTTTATTTCTGTCTGGAAATCGATGGCCCTTTTGAGATTTTCTTTTATCTTACTTTTAAGATCTGCTCTCTTGTCCTCCACATCATCCTTCTTATCTTCAGTTTCTTCGGTTATCTCTGGTGACTCTTTTCGATTGTCTTTCTCTTTCGGCATCTCGGTACTCCTTCGCTGTTTTGGTATTTTAAACTCGACTAACAAAACTGTCAAGTCATACTTCTTCTCTCAAAAATATCATATATACTACACATCTTCAGCAATTCTCCATAATATTATATACAAACTCGAAAGATAAATTCCATAGCCTTTAGAGATAATTTTTGAGAGCATCTTTTGCCCCTATTTTCTCATCCAAAAAGGCAAATCGACTAACCGTAAAGGATGATTTCAAAAAAAGCCCACATAACGTAACAAAGATCTTTGGCAAAGCGATAATCTTCGGCAAAACGGAAATTTTAAACCTACCCCCCTCGATCAGTCCAGCAATACTTTCGGAAACACACTCTAGGTTTTCCCCATCGCTACTCTTGAAATCCCATTAAGGTCTTTAAAAAAATTCACTTTTTTCCAAACAGCACCGGAATCGAAAAATGACAGGACTTTGTCTCTCTGACCAATCCCAATTTCTACGAGCAGACAACCACCAGGCTTTAAATAAGGAGGTGCTCCCTTGATTAATTTATTAATTACCTCCAATCCGCTCTTTCCTGCCACCAATGCACTCTTTGGCTCATGCTCTCTTATCTCAACGTCGAGATTCGGCCATTCTTCTTCTGAAACATAAGGAGGATTAGAAACGATAAAATCACATTTTCCTTCTAAGCGAAGTCTTGGCAAAGCAGAAAATAAACTTCCCCTTGTAAAAATTATATTTGAAATTTTCTGTCGAGAAGCGTTTAATTTGGCCAGCTTCAAGGCTTTCATCACCGTATCTGTAGCCACAATTCGCGCCTGAGGAAGCTCCTTTGCCAGGGAAACTGCTATGTTTCCGCATCCTGTTCCTATATCCACGATTGTCTCATTTTCCCTCGATGACAATTCTAACACTTTCTCCACAATCAATTCTGTTTCTGGACGGGGGATTAAGATTCCAGGGGAAATCGTGAATGGGATCGACCAGAACTCCTTTACACCTGTTATGTATGCAAGCGGAGTCCCCATCAGGCGTTTCGAGACCAGTTTATAAAATCGTCTCTCCTCGGCTCTCGAGAGTTTATTTTCGGGGAAAGAATAGAATTGTTTTTCTTGTATTGAGGTACATTCAAGAAGAAGAAGCTTTGCCTCAAGATCCGGATTGCGTAAGTCTTTCAAAAGAGATCTTCCTCTTGAAAATAGCTCTTGGAGGGTACTCAACGAATACTCGTTTTAGGCAGAGGAATTTATTCTCTTTTCCATCATTTTCGTCTGGTAATGCAGGGTTACGGAATTTATGAACTCATCTAAACTTCCGTCGAGAACATCCTCTAATTTATGGAGAGTAAGATTCAGGCGATGATCTGTGATCCTTGATTGAGGAAAGTTATAGGTTCTTATCTTCTCACTCCTCTCACCTGTCCCAATTTGAGATTTTCTATCCTTAGCAATCTTTGCTTGTTGTTTCCTCTGGGCAATATCCAGCAGCCGTGACCGTAAAATCCGTAAGACTTTTTCCTTATTGCGATGCTGGGATTTTTCATCCTGACAGGTTACGACCAATCCTGACGGCTTGTGAGTTACTCGAATGGCAGTGTAGTTGCGATTCACACTCTGGCCCCCGGGTCCAGAAGAACCAAAGGCTTCAAGCCTCAAATCCTTCGGGTCCAACTTTACATCTACCTCATTAGCTTCGGGGAGAACGGCGACTGTAATAGTGGAAGTATGGATTCTTCCACTGGCTTCTGTTTGAGGTACTCTTTGCACGCGATGAACTCCACTTTCATACTTAAGCCGAGAATAGACTCTCTCCCCACGGATATTAACGATAATCTCTTTAAAACCCCCGATGGGAGAAAAACTTGTGCTCATGACTTCAGACTTCCAGCCTTTTTTTTCTGCAAAACGAGAGTACATCCGGAATAAATCCTGAGCAAAAAGCGAAGCTTCATCTCCACCAGCGCCCGCCCTTATTTCCAGAAATACATTTTTCCCATCATTGGGGTCTTTAGGAAGGAGCAAAATCCTAAGCTCTTCCTTAATTTTTTCCTCTTTTTGCCCCAATTCTTTGAGCTCTTCCTCTGCAAGTTTCTTTAAATCTGAATCAGATTGAGGATCGGCCAGGATTTCTTCTGATTCCTTGATATCATTTTTTATTTTTTCGTAATCTTTATATTTTTTTACTAAAGGTTCTAAATCTGCCCGTTCCTTGGCAACTTTTTTGACTTTTTGAGGATTGGAAACTACGGCGGGATCAGATAAGGAGAGGGTGAGTTGGCGGTGTTTTTCCTTGATTTCTTCCAGTTCTTGAAACATTTGGGTTATTTACCGAGCTTAATATCGCCATATTTCTTCTTGAATTTTTCTATTCGTCCGGCGCTGTCAATAAATTTCTGTGTGCCGGTGAAAAAAGGATGACATTGGGAGCATATTTCTACCCTGATTTCTTTTTTGGTAGAACGTGTGGTAAATGTATTGCCGCAGGCACAGGCTACAGTGCATTCAACGTATTCAGGATGAATATCTTTTTTCATCTTAACCTCTCTCTAAAAACTGGGGGCAGTCCTTTTTTGTCTTCTCTTTGTCAAAAAATAGGGACAGTCCCCATTTTTTATTCTCTCTTTGTTTACAGGGTAATTATAGCAGAGTAAAGAAGAAAGAGTAAAGAATATTATAGGTCCTTGTATTTCCAGCCCTTCTCGTTAAGTTTTTTCTTATAGCACTCCCAATCAATCTCAAAACTTATCATTTCCTGGCTTTCTTTAACCTTTTCTTCATACGCTTTCGAGTCAAAATAATTATTCAAAGCCTTGTTTAAGGGGAAAATCTGTTCTTCTGCTTTCCACTCATATTTTCTTCCGTTTTTATCCCTCATGCAACCGAGATAGACAATCCAGGCTAACTTCTTAAACGAAACGTCAGAAAAAGTTGCTCTAATAGTCAGAACCTCTCCCAGTTTTTCAGGGTTGAGGAAATGGAAATAGCGAGAAAAAAGCAGAGCATTATGGAAATAATTAGGAAAAGCAAGAAACCCATCTTTTCTCGAGAGTCGAGCCAGGTAAACAAAAATATCAAATACCTTTTTGCCAAGATTAAGTCCCGGGTGCGTTTGGCCAGGAAGGGGCGATTTTTCCAGAGAAAAACTCAGAAGAGGATTCTGAAGTGTGAGCCAATCCAGTATTAAAAACTTATATTCAGAGAGGGGAAAATATATAGCAATTTTTTTCTTGGGATAAAATACCCCTTCTTTTATCTTCAAATCAACAATCATTTTTTCAGGCTTCTTTTCTTGATAAAAAATTTGAAGCCTCTGGAGAGGAAATTCTGACGAATCAAGATCAAAATCCAACGGCCACAATTTTCTTTTTTGAGCTTCTTTGAAAAAGCTTTTCTTATTCAGGACCGCTATTACCTCATTCAACGTATATCTACCCAAAAATAATGAAGTTCCCCTCTTTCCCTCTATAGTAGAGAAAATCTCTTCCTCTTCGAATAGAGGACTCTCACGCCAGAAAGGAGATTTTTTAGGCCGCGGTTTTTTCATCTTTGATAAGTCGCTCGAAATTTAAGTCTGAAATTTTAGCCCTTTTTCTCAATCAAATCAATAAAATCTAGGATAATTAAAAAAGTTTGTCCCAATGTTACTTGATTACATGTCATTGCGAGCGACCGGAGAGAGCGTGGCAATCTAATAAGAAAAATTTGTAGGAATTTTTCCCCAAACAGTCCGTGAATTATCCGTAAATGCAAATCGTATCATCACCAATTCTAACTCGCCTTTTGAGCTTGAAATATTTTGCCTCAAACTTTGTCTTGAAATGATGACGAAGGATGATCTTTCCTCCGGGCTTGAGGATATCCCTTTTCTTTATTACTTTAAGGGGATTTCTTTCATCCAAATACTTATAGGGAGGATCAAGAAAAATGACGTCAAATGTCTTTTCCTCATTAGCCAATTGAATAACAGCGCGATTAAAATCTTTTCGAATGACCCAGGCTCTCGCCTCAGCTTCACATTTCGCTAAATTGCCTTTTATCACTTTCATAGCTGGATAGTAATCATCGATAAAAACCGCATTTTCAGCCCCCCGACTTAATGCTTCTATTCCAACAGAGCCAGTACCTGCAAACCCATCAAGAAAAACACTGCCTCTCACATCTTCTTGAATGATGCTGAACAGCGCTTCCTTGAGCTTATCAGGCATAGGGCGGACAAGCGCGCTCGGCACCCTTTTAAGCCGCTTCCCCTTATAAATTCCGCTTATTACCCTTATCACAGTTCTTTTTTTCGTTTAATAGTCCGGGTTGGGAAACAAATCCAACTCCTTTACTGATTACATTTTGCTGATTTCCGCAATTCCCTTTGCTCTTGGGGCTTTGGGAATTCAGTTCTCCATCAATAATAAAAAGTAGCTTTGTGGCGATTAGTCTTGATATCTTTTATCCCATAAGGAAGATCATACCAATCATTCATGCTTGAGACTTCCATATCTTTTATTTTGGAGGCAATGTTCAAGATTACATCTAAAATCGTCGGTTTTATGCGCTGGTCTTCGAGAAAAAGGTCTTTTATATTAAGCCTGGCTTTCCCCTTTTTCACTTCAAGTTTTCCTCCGAAAAACAGAGTCATCTGCGGGCGAATGAATTCTGGAATTTTCTGTCCTTTTAGGTCTATTAGAACCTTGCCTTCAATCTTGTTTCTTTTGAATAATTTAAGCCGGAGCTCTTTCATTATTTCTTCATTTTCTGTTTCTATCCGGTAGGCAATGTAGGAATTTAGCTCTTTTTCAGTTATGACAATTTTTTTAAGAGAGTCTTTATCTCCCCTGGATTGTTCGTTCTCCATTTTTTCAATAGCCTTTAAGACCTTCCTGGCCTCAGGGAGAGAATAATCCTGGATTCCAGAAGATAAGATTGAAAAAGAAAGCAAAAGAAAGATTAAGGCAGTTTTTCTGGTAAACAACGTCCTGAAATTCATTTAATCTAAATGCTAACAAATTGGACAAGAAATTGCTATATGCGTGAGGATGCGTGGGTTAATTGCATGGAATCAGACTTTAAGAGCCTTAGCAATTTAGATGTATCCATCTACAAGAATCAAAATGAAAGTTCTTGAAAAATGCAATCCCTTTTGACTTTTCGAATAAATATGATAAGCTCTTTGAGGATTCTCCAGGTCAAAATGAGTTTTATTTTCCTTCATGGCAGCTACTTAATATAAACAAAGAAAAGCTATGAAAACCTATTGCCCGCAGAAACAACAATTTTCAAGGTGCGAAAAAGGGGGCACAAATGGAATATAAGGGGATCGATAGAAGGGCATATAAACGGATAAAAAT
>Ga0307380_10009757_pt1 | contig 12152 bp, 12 predicted proteins | sample UN3MG_FD_202239 | JGI IMG/M metagenome (GOLD analysis project Ga0307380, IMG submission 202239) | Soil microbial communities from Risofladan, Vaasa, Finland - UN-3 | ecosystem: Environmental > Terrestrial > Soil > Coastal area > Acid sulfate soil | place: Finland: Risofladan, Vaasa | collected... | reverse complement strand
ATCAGATCAGCTATTTTCATGGTTCGTGGGTGTGCTCGAACATGATATATTCATAAATGTACAGGCATTCAATCCTTTATGCAACTCTGATCATGCAATACATTAAATTAGTAGATTAAGTATTGTGTCCCCAGAACTACATCCAGATGGGAACATCGAGGGAGGAAATTGCTGCGAGTTTTTCATCCTCGATTTCTGATAATTGTACGATTTTTATTCCGAAGGAGGAATATTTCCCTGTTTTCCAGAGGACAGCAGGGAGGTTAAATTCGAAAATCATTCGGGTTCAAGAAGAGTCTTTTAATGAATATTTTCAATCGGAAGAGAAACTGCTTTCTACGGAATTTAAAGAGAATATCTGTCTTTCTCTTGCTGTTTCTGAATTCCTGGGAATAGATAAAGACACGGCTCTTAGAGGGATGTCCAAGGCCCTTCCGGATTTTGGAAGCCTAAAGATATGGACTGCTCAGGTAGGTTCGCCGTCACGGAAATTGTTTTTGGTAAGTTGTTTTGCCGCTAATGACCCGAAGTCAACAAAAGATGTCCTGTCAAAGATTAAGGGGACTGGCCTTTTGACCGGGAAGGAAATAATCGGGTTCCTAAATCTCAGGTCTGACAGGGGAGATCGGACTCTTCAGTGGGTTGAGGCAGTAAGAAGAGGCGCTTTAAAAGGATTTCACAAGCTTGCCGTTATTGGGAAGCATTCATTGGCGGACGAGGTTAGCCGAAAACTGGCATGATGCCAGCGCAGTATATTTTGCATAAGGGAGAGATTAATAAGCCTATTTTATTCATTCCGGATGTCCAGTTTGGCTCATCACAAAAATGGATACATGGATTAATAATCAGAGAGTAGCAAATGGAGTAAAAAATCTGAAAGGTGGGAGGAAAAGACCTCAGATTGTAACATGAAAGAAAATCATATATAATTTTCACTGGAAATTTTCAGAAAGAAGGAAATATCTTGTCAGGAAAAATGGCAAAATTAGGAAAAGGTATAACAACATAAGAATAGAAATATAAGGAGAAGATGTGTTGAATGGATAAATATGTAGAGAAAATTATTGTTCAGAAAGTCTCTAAGAGTTTTGATTGTTTAAACAAGTCTATTCAGGCTTTTAAAAGGGTATTGAAAGAGAATGCTTATTCAGGATCTTCGGAGTATTACCGGGCCAGAAGTTATCTTAGAGATGGAGAGATATTTTTCAAGGAAGCACTAAAGGAGGCTAAAAAGTTTCTGGGACCGATACCAGAGTATGCGTCACAGGATTTTGAAAAATGGCGATTAGACATGCTCGAAAAAAGTAAGGTATTAGCAAAAACTCAAAATCTTGAACTTTTGCAGTCAGAGCTCAGTGAGGATGAGTTTTTAAATGAATGGATGGATAAAAAGGAAATAGGCAATCTTTTAGAAAAAGATTTTCAGGCGCAGCAAACAGGAAAAAGAAAGTTATCTAATATTAAAGTTCGAATAGCAATTGAAAAATTGAAAGAACTTATCTCACAGGCTGAAGAATTAAAAAAAAATGCCATGGAAAAGCAGCAAATGAATGTCTGAAAATATTAACTCATTTTTGGATAAATCAGCTAGACTAGATTACGTAGCAGACAATTAGACAACTTCAAAGTTGCGTTCATTGTTTTTTACTAATGAAAAAGTAATATTTATATAATTTGTCCAAGTTTATTTGTCAATCCCCCAGAAGGTGATATTTTGTTAGAATTATAACCTTCATAAATTCATGAATTCCATCGAAATAATACTTTGAAAATGAATTAAAAAGTTGAACTATTCCCTCATAATTGAAAGTAGACTAAATTTTTGTCTTTGGGGTTTCAATCCTTGTTTTAATGGAATCTATTATCTTACAAAAAGTCGCCTCTGATACCATCGAATCATCATGTGAAGTTTCAATCCTTGTTTTAATGGAATCTATTATCTTACCAAATGTATTTTATGATGTTCATAATGAATTCCTGGAGTTTCAATCCTTGTTTTAATGGAATCTATTATCTTACAGCACAGAGTGAAGTAAATTATACTTATGCTGAATAGTTTCAATCCTTGTTTTAATGGAATCTATTATCTTACCTTTGAAACCTTTGGAATAGTTTATATAGACCGGAATGAGTTTCAATCCTTGTTTTAATGGAATCTATTATCTTACTTTGTTTGCAAGAACCGGCTTATTTACAGGAATATTGTTTCAATCCTTGTTTTAATGGAATCTATTATCTTACAAAATCCTAGTAATAATATTGCGAAAAGGCTTAGAAGTTTCAATCCTTGTTTTAATGGAATCTATTATCTTACTTTATGGGAATGGGGAGCAGAAAAGATGCTTCTCATTTAGTTTCAATCCTTGTTTTAATGGAATCTATTATCTTACATGTCAGTCGAATGCCCAAGAGCACATCCAACGTCAAGTTTCAATCCTTGTTTTAATGGAATCTATTATCTTACTTGTTCGGATCCGGAAGCAGCTCTTTTACAGTAGTGTTGTTTCAATCCTTGTTTTAATGGAATCTATTATCTTACCCTGGGACAGATGTGGGGCTAACAGAGGATTACGAGGGGTGTTTCAATCCTTGTTTTAATGGAATCTATTATCTTACCTAAAAGAAACAGAGTATATCTTACTAATCTCATCAAGTTTCAATCCTTGTTTTAATGGAATCTATTATCTTACCTGCAAATTGGCTGTATCTCTTTTTGATTATACTAGTTAAAGAGATTTGAAAAAACATTATTTTACACATTTTCATTTGAAATATGCACACAATTATGTGCATTTTTAGTAATGTTTACATGTTTTTGCTTTTTCTATCTTATTTATTCTTAAACAAATAGAGAGAATTCACCCAAAATAACAAATAAATTTATATGAAAAAGAGATCCTAAGTTATCAAAGAGCATAAAATATCTATCCCGAGATATTCTTTTTACGTTAAAATTTACAATTAATTATACACATATATTTCTGTAACAGCAATCTACACATCTTATCTTATGATTGGTTTTTTTAGGATAATATCCGGATTTAATGATAAGCAGCATTTCATTGATTATTTCAAGTGCATTATTGAAATCCTTTTCTTTGAAATTAATTTCTTTTATAAGATTGTGGCTTCGAACATAGCAAATAAATCCTTTTTTTACATCAGCATCATAAAAATCTCTAATTAGCAACCCATATAATACAGATTGAATTTTATGTGTCCGGTAGAGAAAATCTTTATATTCAGCAAATTTATAATCCAATGGGGCAAGTGTTCCATCTTTTAAGTAAATAACTTCATCTACAACACCTTTCAATTGGAATTTTTCAGAAATCATATAAACATCTATATCTTTATTAATGCAGCCTATCTTTTTCCTTAGATAATTTTTATTGATTTTAGTTTTTCTATCATGAATTTGCCGGCCAAGAATTACTTTGTATCTTTGTTCTTCATGTTGGGAAATTTTTAAACAATTCATGAAAAAAGTGAATCTTGGACAATAAAGATATTCAACGACTTCTGATGGGGTTAAGAAAATTCCAACCTTTTTATTTTGTTTTTCAAACGAATTTTGAAATGATTTCATCACTGACTAAATCCTTATCGAATGCCTGCCCTAGTAATTTGACCTTCTTGAAATCATCTTCACATAGGGGGAAAATGTATACAGAATCTTTGTCTTTTTTGATTAGTTCTTCACATTTAAGTGCCAGTTCATCAATATCATTTCTGTTAAGATTACCCAGAAAAACGCTCTTTTGAACACGGTAAAGTCCTGCTCCTTTGCATGCTCGTGCAATTCTTGTTCGTGTTCTATTGTCTACAATGTCATAGATGACCCAGGTTATCATGGTTGAACCTTTTGTTTCGAGATTAATCCATTGGCAATTTGATGGCATTCATATTGGATGATATCCCTGTTTTTTATGTTTCTTCCTCTGTAACGAACTGTTTTTTCAAAGTTTTTGTTTAAGGCTTCAATTAGACATATCTTTCCTTCTTTGTTCAGAGTCAGGCCTTTATGTAGTTTATCAAAATATTCATTTTTTATTTTCCGTTGGCTGAATAAATAGATAACGGTTTTGTCGACTAATATGCGAAACATCTCGATCAGATCAAAAACCAAGGATTTCTTGTTATAATTATCTGTATGAAGAAAACCAATATAAGGATCTAGGCCGGAAATTATGCATGCTTTTTCGACCATTGAATAAAGAACTCCGTAGCCGTAGTTTAAGAGGCAGTTGAACTCATCTTCGGCTGGTTGGCGGCTGCGGCCTTTGAACTTGAATCTTTCAGGGATGATTTGACTCAGTGTACCAAAATAGATTCTCCCTCCAGAACCTTCATGTCCCATAAGAGAATTTCTTTTTTCTTCGAGAGTCCCTTCGAGATTGTTAATTCTATGAAGAATATTTTCAAGGGATTTGATGGATTCAGTAAGCTTAATAGCTTTATTTGGCCTTGTATTCTTCAGCTTGCCAAGAAACTCGATCTGATTATTAAATTTTTTCTTTATCCATTCTTTTGTTAGATCAAAGCCTCTTTTGTCATTAGCAATTTCAAGCTGCTTTCTCCTGATTAAAGTGGTGCTGCCAAGTTTTGAGTGCCATATTCGGCTGTATGGATTTCCGTATGAATCAAGAAAAATAATGTCTATATTATTATCCATGGCCAATTTAATAGCATCTGTTGAGAGGAATGCACTAGTTGTGATCATTATTGACTGGACTTTTTTGGCAGAGATCTCAAAAATACCTTCTTGGTTCTTGATAAGAAAACAATTTTCTTTTTTCTTAAGATAGCATCCGTATGTGTTAAGTACAAGCTGCATGATCCTCACCAAATCTCATCTTCTTCTTCAATATAAACCATTCCAGGTTTTCTTCCTGGTGCTTGTCTTTTTTTGCCTGCAACATACAATTGACAATTCCTTGGTCCATACCAGAAAGTCTTTTTTCTGTTACTTTTTTCGAGCATGATCTGACATTTATTCTTTGTGTTTTCCTTGAATTCTTTTAATTGTTCCGAAACCCCGCGATACTGATTTTCCGATCCCCATGTAGTCTGGAATTTCAAAGTTGACGGAGAAATTTAATAAAAATCCGATGAATAATAAGTCTTTAAGCTCGCATTTCCTTCGTTTCAGCCTTCCGATTCCAACCTTTATCTCCTCCAGAACCACGTACTCCAAACCTTTCGATGCCGAAAGGATATTTCCGATTAGCGTCCTTCGTAAAAGCTCTCTTTGTTCATTACGATTCGATTCTAAATATCGCTGGTAATTCTTCTGGCTCAATGCTATCCATGGTGTTATGAATTCATAACTTAATATTTCCGGAGAAGTGCCAAATTCCTCCTTTTTTAAAGTTATTCCACGTTCTACAATGGCATATGCATTTTCACCTAATTTTATCTCATCATATTTGTCATAAATTTCTTTTAGCACTTCTGCGCCTTCTTCTATGCCCAACACAATCGCTGTGCCTTCTAATATTTTGTACTGGATACGGGGATATTTGTAGAGAAGCTTACCAACATCAATATGCTGATGCATTAATGTGTACTCGGTGAACCGGGTGGCAAAGAAACCTCTCAACTTCGAAGCGTCTTCTTCTAAGGGGCGGTTGGATTTCAGGGTCAGGCGTAAGGTTTTTAGGTTCATGGGATCGCTTTAAAAGATTAGAGTTCCATCCCCGGCATCATCTCGCTTAAAGCCAGTATCCAAATCATAATAATTTTTTAACTCTTTCTGAGACACGCAACCTATCTCACCATCCTTAAATCCTTTAGCATATTTTTTATCAATTGAAATAACATACTCGTAAAAATCTTTCTTAATGCCCAAAAATCTCTTTTTTCGCTCTCTTAAATCATCTGTTGATTTAATTTCCTTATACTTTTGCCAAATCCTTTTAGCATTATCATCGAGTTCGATAAAAACATCGACTTCGGGATAATCTTTTTCAATTAACTTAAAATCTGATAGTCCACTAAACTTCAGCTTTTCAACTTTTTCTAAAATACTATTTGACTCATCTCCACTCTTTCCGATATTTACTTTTTCAAAATAATTTTCATTTAACTTCAGGAATTCCCTTTCTTCTATCTCCTCTTTATCAATTTCTTTGAACACTTCTTTAGTTTTAGAAATAATAAAACTTCCGTAAATCGTATGAGGATAATATGCTCTTCCATCTTTATCTTCCCTCAAAATAAAAAGGTTAACGATGCCCTGCTTATCTCCAAAATTTCTATTGCACCTTCCAGAGACTTGGTTTATTGAATCCAGTGGTGCAAAATCTCGATAAACAATATCCGTATCTATGTCTACCCCTGCCTCAATAAGTTGAGTGCTGACAATAATACTCCTTGTTGCATTTTTCTCTTTTATTTTTTTGATTCTTATTAACCTCTCTTTTGGAATTATATTCGTTGAAAGGTAATAAAGTTCAACATTCTTGATATTTAATCCCTTAACAAAGTCATAAATATCTTTTGAAGATTTAATCGTATTCAGGACGACCAAAAAATTTTTATTGGAGTTTTGTATTATACCTTTTCTCAATACTTCTTTAAAATCTTCAAGGCAAACAGATTCTAAATTAGTTATCAACTTCATCCTATTTAAAGATTTGAAATATTTTCTCTTATCTTCTACCAACGGTCTTATCTCATTCCTTGCCTCATCAAAAATTAATGGTTGTGTGGCTGTGACAAGGATGAAATATGTATTAAAACACTCCGCAAAAAATTTCATTGTTTTATTCAGCAATAGCCAATATTTATGCTGGATAGCCTGAACCTCATCTAAAATGACTATACTATTTGCAATATTATGTACTTTTCTTATTGCTCTGTTTTTGTTTGATATCAATGAATGAAAAAACTGAATGAAAGTCGTTACAATAATCTCAGAGTTCCAACCTTCAATTAAAAGAAGGCCTTTACCAATGTCTTTATCTACATTCTCAAATTCATCTTCTTTCAGTGTATAAATTACATCAGATAGGTGGTGATGTTTTAAGAGTATGTCTGAAGTCGGGTTTTCTTTATTAACCGTCCCAAAAACATCTTCGAAAACAGCAAAATTTTGGTCTATAATGCTCAGAAATGGCAGAGAATATATTATTCTCGGTTTATAATCTCTTTTGTTTTCTATTCTTTTTCTTAATTTTAGTGCGAAAGATAATGCTGTAAGAGTTTTACCCGTACCTGTTGGTACATTTAATGACAATATTTTATCTTTATCCAAGTTTATACGCTCTACACTTGATAGAACTTCCTCGTAAATCTCATTTCTCATCTTGTTTATCTTCTTATTTTTACCCTCTTTGCCGCTGAATTTAAGTTCTTTATATTCATCAACGATATTTTCATTTATATCAATTCGCTTTATCTTTTCTAAATTAGCAGTATCTGTTTTATCCGAGTCCAGAAGTATTGAATATAGCAATAAAGCTATAAAATAAAAAACTAGAGTATGCCCCTCTTCTACGTTACGGATTCGTCTTTTCTCTTTTCTTGATAGGTCTCTCGCATAATCTTTTTGAAACTCCTGTTTACCATAAATACTGACAGGTTCTGAATGTAAAATTTTATCCTCAATAATACTACAATCAAAATCAAGATTTATCTTTGATAATAAAAAACCATAAATTTCTTTTAATTCTCCAAAATCAATGGATCTGATTTGTTTCTCTAAAATTTCATCATCTTTTTCATTAAAATCAATAACTTCATCATAAGCATTGTGTAAATTTCCGTGATGTCTCTTTACGACAAAAAAACTTATTATTGGCAGGTATTCATAATATTTCTTGTCCAGCAGGTTTTTGGTTAATAAATACTCTCTTATGGCATAATATGTAAAAATAGACGAAATAAATCCATGATGGGTCTCTGGTTTGTTTTTTAGTTTTGCCCTCTTTGTTTCATCCCTCTCGCTTATATAATCCTGAAAATAAGAAGTAGCTTTACCGAAGTCGTGAGTCGCACCAATTAGATAAGCAATATCCTGAAGTGTATCAAAATCTATATATTTCTCGATGTTCAGTCTTTTTGATGACAAAATTTCATTACAGCAGTTTCCAACGTTAAATAGGTGATCTTTTAAAAGCCTATTGGGATGAGATTTAAGATCATTCGATAAAGACAATGTTTTCATTTGCCCCATCTCTATAATCTACGCTCCAGTAAGGATTTATTAGTTTAGCTTCTACGGATTTACCTGTTCTCTCAAAAAAAATGTCACCGTACTTTGTAACAACCCTATCCAAATTTAGTTCTATTGGGACTCTTATCGAGAAATATTCGCCTTCAAAATTAAAATTTATACCTTGCTTCCCTGCGATTTTTTCAGTCGGCAAAACGGAATTAATTTGGACATAATCCCCACTAACTTCAGATTTGACTTTAAATTCACCCACAAACTCGAAATTTGCTATATTTTCGCTTAACCCAAGACACGGCGTATATACTGATTTGTGGCTTATTACGTTCTCTTTCAGTTGTTGATAGATATTTTTATCTGTATGATGAAAATAAATTCTATACTTCTGATCTTTCAGAAACTCGAAGTTTATTTGCGTTCGTTCTGTTATTAAGTTCATTCCAGGTCCCTTTGCATTTTTTGTGTGTATCAAATTCTCTGTAATCATCACCTTCTTTACCGGATTGAGCAATCTCAAACCAATTGATGCTCTATTTACCGTGAAATATCTTAAATATTCATTGTTTTCCTTTTCTTTCCCAATTATAGCTGCAATTAAACCGCATAACGCAGTTCGTGGAGGAATAGGAAATGTGAGGGGAGAGGTAGTGGTATAGAATCTCCTGAAATGTGCGTAATACCCCCATACATCAAATATTAGCACCTGTTTTATCGGTCGCTCTTGGTCCATATTTTACTCACTAAAATGAGATCTCGTTTTGTGTTATACTTCCGTCCAAACCACTGAAATCAATATTCACTCTGTCACCAATTTTTATATCAACACTCTCGATTTTATCATTGTTCTCGTTCAATGTTTGAATTAATTCAGTTGTATCCAAGGTGATTTCCGAAATATCCCGTATCTTCTCATGATTTAGCTTTTCAATGTCTTTTATCTTAATGAGCTTATCCAAATCTCCGATATGGTAATTCTTTTCTTTGTAATTCACTTTCAAGAGCAGTCTCGGCATCTGCCCTGCTTTGCTTCTTGAAATTAAATTTTTTGTCCCATTCCATATCCCGTCTAAAAGTAAGGTTACATCTTCTTCTGTGAGTTGGGTATGTTGTGCAGCATTTTCATTAGTTATGCCGTAAAAACCAATTAAAGAATACAGTAAAATGTCTTCTTCTCTAAATGTTTTTTGAGTTGCGCCGGCTTTAGAAGCAAATGCACCAGTTCCTTTGATATGTTTCATTTCAACTCTATGCAATGACCTGCCAATTCTGAACTGAACAGGGCCAGTTAGAGTTATAGAGCCTGTAACACTTTTTGTTTTATTTCCTTCTTTTATTGACAGATCAAGAGGTATCGTGGCGCCAAACAATCGGACATCAATGCAGTCGTTAACTATTTTTTCTTTAATTACGTTTTTCTGTTCATTAAATCCTTTGTTCTCCAGATTATCCACGTCTTTTAGAAAATCTTTTGCTCTTAACTTAGCATCCTGTATTTTACCAGCTTCGTCTGTTATTTCCCTAACAAATATCTCCTTATTTTTAAAGTTCATCAAATAATCCCTTATGGTTCTCTTCAGCCTGACATCAGTTACTATGTTTATTCCCGTTTCTTCATCTATTCTTGGCTTATTCCCATCCAATGGGTCTCCATTGGGATTTGCATCCTTTATATCGTATAAAAATACGATTTCCGACCTATTTTTTATTACTTCATTCATTTACATTGCCTCCATTATTATTTTCTTTCTTTGTTTTAAACAGATAAGAAAGATTCATTCCAAGCACAAAATAAAAACTTATCTCATCATTTGACATCATCCATCCATTGCCTGCTGAAATGAAATGTTTTGAAATTACCGATTCCAAGGTTCGATAGTAATTTTTACCGTATTCCTCTAACTTATTCTGTATTTTTGGTAGAAGTTTTTTAACTTGTTTCTCATCTAAGCTCAATCCTTTTAGTTTAATTCTAAATGGTGTCGCCCCTCTTTCCTGGTATTGGATATTTAATAAAAATTGTGTTAATACTCCTTCAAGAAATGTCGCCTTTTTCGCATCGCTGTTAAAGAAATCGCCAAACCTGCTGAAAAAAGACACAGTTTTTTGGTTCATCTCATTTCCCTTATTCGTGGTAACTTCTTGAGATATTTCCCAATTCTCTCCAGCATCTTTATTATTCATCTCTGTCCTCTCCTTAAGTTTTATTAATCCTAAGATGTCTAAATAGTTTAATAGCATAAAACCTTTTAATGTTGATATTTTAGTTGGATAGTCATTTTTAAAATCATCCCTTATTTTATGCATAATGAAACTCATCAGGAAATTATAGTCTATTGGTTTGTTTGTGAAGATTTTGTTTACAATATCCAAGAAATATTTGTCATAAGTCCTGTTATCACTTACCCTAGGAAAAAATGTGCGAGGTATGCTAAATTTAAATTCTAATGGCAGTTCATCTACTTTCTTTCTATTCTCAAATATTGGTATCATGCATTCCCGAAAAATATCAACTTTATCAACCTCTTTTTTGACATTAAATAATGTCTTTAACCTCGAAGGTAAAATATTTTCAATATAAAATAAAATTTTAAACTCGGAACCACCATACCCTCTTGGTGCGTCATAAAACATGAGATTTAGATTTAAATAATTTTTCTGTTCGCTCATCAATTCTAATATCTCATTTTCATCCGAAGTCAACCGATTTATTTCCTTCCTCCTAAACTTTGGATCTTGCTGTTGTTCTATAATTTTGAAAGTCTCTTTTCTTGTCGCTTTGTCCGCACGGCTAACAAATTTGGGAATCACGAGATAGTTAAAACCATAAAAGTTAAAGTTCATACTACTTCCCATATACTTTTTACCTGCTTCAAGTGTTAATGCACAATTTAAACATACAGGATAGTTCTTCCATGCATCTTCTTGTTGAAAGCCACCACTCACAAACCCGGGTTTGTCAACTGTATAAAATTTATAAGTGTCTACGAAACCATAGACCTCTGCCCTTCTTTGATTGCAGACTGAACATAGTTGATTCTCTGATTTTGATACTTTCCCATACTTTGAATAAAGGTTTTCCTTTGCTTTATCAACTAAGATTCTTCGAAATAGGTCATAATCCCCAAGATATTTGTTTTCAATTTTCAAACTAATGATATTATTTTCTTTATTGTATTTATCTTTTAGATCGCTTAAAATATCTCCTTTATTTTGTCTAATACACATACCAATTTTTACTAAGAAATTAATATCTTCATTTGATCCGAGTTTATCATACTTTTTGAACCACGGTAAAATCTTGGTTCTATCAAATGTAGATTCAACTGTAGTAATCATTGATGTTAGTGTTATGTCCGGACCATTTGAGGAACCTTTTTTATATGCGTATCTTTCCAGTTTATCTTTTGAATATTCCTCGATATTTACACCTTTATACTCAAACCCCTCTTTTCCGCTTTCGAGAACGATAAACAATATGTTTTTTGTGCTCCGATTTGCAGGGTTGTCAATTAAAATATCCAAAGGATTATCAAGGCTTTTCCCTTCCTTCTCGAGTGCATACTCCCCAACCCTCCTTATTGCTTCAATCATTCAAACCACCAAATGTGAAATTTCTATATCAAATTGTTAAAATGCTATTTTTACTTTTTTATTAATTTCAACAAGTCAATATCATATGATGTAAATAAAATTTGGCTTAAAATTCCTTTTAATAAATTATTATCACTGACATTTCTATCTTAACATGCTTTTTTATTTAGTCAAGGAAACGAACCAAATAATCTTAGAAAATATTTTAAATGGTTTGGTAATATTTTATTCTTGTATTTGATTATACCTGAAGCAGTCAACTGTATGGTCATTGACCACACCGACGGCCTGCATGAAGGCGTAGCAGATTGTTGGCCCGATGAATTTAAAGCCCCTGCGTGAAAGATCTTTACTCATTGCCTCTGATTCTGATGTTTTCGCTGGG
>Ga0307380_10009755_pt1 | contig 12153 bp, 18 predicted proteins | sample UN3MG_FD_202239 | JGI IMG/M metagenome (GOLD analysis project Ga0307380, IMG submission 202239) | Soil microbial communities from Risofladan, Vaasa, Finland - UN-3 | ecosystem: Environmental > Terrestrial > Soil > Coastal area > Acid sulfate soil | place: Finland: Risofladan, Vaasa | collected... | reverse complement strand
GACACCTCGTCGCTGTTCAGATTGTGAGAGGATAAACAAAACCGTAGAAGCATGTGTCCTTCGAATCAACGATCTTCAGCGACGAAACGATCAGCTTGTTAAAGACCTCGAAGAAGCGTACGAGTTACGATCAAGACTTGAGGAGGCTCGTAAGCAATCCCCGTGTAATGCGTTTCAATTATTGTCCGGACTCAACCAGCGTCACCAAGAGTCGTACGCGAATCTAACTCTGCGAATGGAGCAGTTGTTTGTGAGGATTACGGATATAGCAGATGAGTTGCATCCCGATTCACGGACCTTGCGATACATGACCAGCAAGCGTTATAGGATTTTGCGATGGTTCCGATTGGTCCCCAAGCTGGAAAGGGATTGAACAATGAAAACGCCACGCGAGATAATTAGAATGCTGGGCGGGGAAGGGATTCTAACACCTTCCGACCTGCCAGACCTTGACACCCAACGCTGGCGTGTCTTGGAGCTAGTGGCTGATGGTCAATGGCATCTGGCACCAGAGATCGTGGAAGCGGCTGGCGGTTCGGAGGGCCTCCGGCGATTGAGGGAACTCAGGAGGATTCCATTCGTTGCCATAGAACGAAAGAGAATTGAGGACCGCCGGTTGTGGGCATATCGTCTTCGGGTGATCCAGCAACAGAAACAATTTTGGGATTGAAACCATGGTGAAGCGAGGTTCAACGAAAGATTGGAATCGACAGAAGTGGCAAAAGTCTGCATTGGTTGATTTCCAAAAGATGGTTCGCATGACGGCGGCTGATAGTGAAGGGTATTGCGTTTGCTGTACGTGTGGTGTTCGCAGGCATTACAAGACGATGGACGCCGGTCACTTCATTTCACGCAAGCATAACGCAACGGCTTTCGATTCGATGAACTGTCACCCGCAATGCAAGAAATGCAATCTGTACTTGGATGGCAACCAGATAGCGTATTACCAATACATGGAGCAATCACATGGGAGGACAATGATTAACCGGCTGATCCAGCAGAGTAAGACACCACGAATTTATACGATTGATGAGTTACGAGAGATGAGAGCCGAGTTCCGCCGGATGTGGAAACGTGCTCAAGAAACCAAGAACCTTTGAAAGGGAAACCTAATGATGAGTAAGAAACAACCATGGTTCAAGTTTTGGGCGTTTGACTGGTTGTCCAGTCCGACAATTAGCTTGATGACTTTAGCGGAGCGAGGGGCTTTGATCAGTTTGCTAGCACACATCTGGGGGTCCGGTCGATGCTGTATCCCTGATGATCAGCAACAAGCAATGATCCTGAGTGGCTGGACGAATGCAGGGGTCGAATGTGCCTCCGGCTCCTTTGATACGGTCTGGGACACGTTGATAATGATGCCGGGAATGCCGGGGTTCCTGACCCACCCTAAGTTGTTGGAGCAACATGAGTTAACGAAAGCCAGAAGTGCCGCCGGTAAGCAAAACGGAAGCAAACGTCAAGCAAAACGAAAGCAAAACGAAAGCAAAACGGAAGCAAACGTCAAGCAAACGCTATCTGTATCTGATTCTGTATCTGATTCTGGTTCTGTATCTGTTTCTGATTCTGGTTCTGGATTTAGGTCTGAGGGAGCCACCAAAGACGAATCTGGCATGATCATCCGCCCCAAGGGAGAAACGGCCCTAGAGGCTCAAATTTCGACCCCCAAAGGCAAGCGAAAGCGGTTCTCACCTCCGGGTGTTGACGAGGTCGATGAATATTGTCGATCTCGTTCAAATTCGGTGTCGGCAGACGACTTCGTGAATTGGTACGAATCCAATGGCTGGGTGGTGGGTAAGGCACGGACGCCGATGAAAAATTGGAAGGCAGCGGTACGGACGTGGGAGAAACGGGATTTTCTCCCGAAGCGAAATGTTCCGGTGACATTCGACGAAGCGAAGAACTTGAGAACTGCCGAAGCGGTTCAGAACTGGTCGCCACCGAAGCAACTTAAGATTGAAAGGGATGACGATGAATGAAAGTATTTTCAAAACAGAGATGGCACGGACGGCTGCGGCCACCCGTTCCACGATTGATGAATTGACGCTAGCAGCTTACTGGGAGGAATTTAAGAATTGGGAGGATTATCTTTTTATTGGTGCATTGGATTCGTGTCGTCGAAGTCTAAAACGATTCCCGACAGTTTCCGACGTGATAGAATTTCGGCCACCGCCAGCCAAAGAGTATCGGTGGGGTGATTCCTTTAGGTGTGCGAAGTGTCGAGACAAGGGTCGGCTATGGGTTTATCATCCGAAGGCGTATCGACCGATCCGAGAACACCGATTTGTTGCTGCTCGTGACTTATCAGATTGCGTAGTGGCCTGCGATGCGTGCGAAGCCGGAGAACATGAGGCAAATCGGGAATCAGACAAGTGCGGGAAGTTCAAAGCGTTGCCTACGTTTGACGAAGCTCGGATGTGTTTGGTAACGAGTTCACACCTTGAAGAACAGATTCAAGAGTTGGAATCGTTCGTGTCGGGTGCCGACTACCGAGAGTTAGAGTTTTGAATATCGTAACAACGAAAGGGTATTGCACAACTGAAATGACTAACTAAAATGATTTTGTTTCTTACACTTCTTGAAAGGTAAATTCTTATGTCAAAAGCATTGACGACAAAAACGGCCCGCCAGTTAGAACTTGAAAAACTGGAACAGGAGATTAACTCGGAAGCGTTCGAAGCGTTTTATCACATCGGCCAAAAGCTATTAAAGATAAGAACAAAACGACTTTTTGAGGACGAAGGATTCAAATCGTGGGGTGCGTATTGTGCGTCCGGGCGAATTGATTACAAGAAAAGGCACGCCGATCAGGTAATTAGGTGTGCTGGATTGAGACCAATACTGGGCTCCATTGGAACCCATGATTGGACTGAGCGTCAGGTTCGGGAACTTTGCAAATGCGAAACCGACAATGACGTTCAGAGAGTAGCGAAGAAGGCGATTTCTTTAGCGACGAAATCAGGCGAACGAGTTACGGCTAGATTGATTGCTCAAATCCGTGATGGAGATGATGAAACCGGAAAAACCAAAAAGGTTGTTCAAAGTTTCACTCTCGACAAGCACTTGAGTAAATTATCAGACATTCTCGTTGACTGGCGGTTTTCGCTGGAGCAAGTCGAAGCTTCGCAATGGGATGACGTTGACCCGGTTGTCTTAACTAGAGTTAAGAACGAGGCCAACGCATTACTTAAATTTTTGAGGAGTTAGATATGACGACTTTAAGTGAATTAGCAAAACAAGCTGGTGTTGAATTTGTTACTGGGCGAATGTACTTCACTCAAGAGCACAGAAATTGCCACGCGATGGAAAAATTTTGCGTCGCAATCAACGCACATCTTGATCAGGACATTAAGCAAAGCACTGCTAATTCTGATTTCATTGCCAAACTTGAAAGAGAGAAAAGCAAGTTGGCAAACGAAAACAGCAAGTTAGCCGCTGAACTGACGGTGGCTATCAAAGAAAAAGCCGCTGCTGAAAAAATGACAATTCAACGAGGACTTGAAGCAACGGATTTGCCTGAAGTCACTCGTGTTAGAATTATGTCAACCAGCAACAACGGTAGCTAATCCCGCCGGTTGAGTAAGAACAGCCGTAGAGTCGGCCCGTCGCTTCTTTACCTCGACGGGCCGACAAAGTGGGTAAAGAGAGTTACCAAATGAAACGGCCACAATGGTTTTCAGTTTTGGTCATCTGGGCGGTCGCGGTCATTATGGCCGTGGCCGCTTTTCTATTGGCTCTGATCTAGAATTCCGCCGCTGATCAAATAGCCCCCGTATCCACGAAAGAAAAGGGTATCTTTTCTGATTGACAATAGGGTATCTTTTTGAGATAATGATCACCGGCAAGGATGCCGGGGGTGGATTGAATTTTCTCCGCTCCACGAAGACCCGTCTGGTTGGGCGACACAAAGTCAAATCAGACAACTCATCAAGGAAGGGTCGAGGGCAACAGCTGATGCGGTCACTGGTCCGCGGTCTGCGTCCCGTACGGGGCGCGCTGCGGGTGGCCATACCTGATTCAGTTGCGAATCCAATTTGGCAAACGGGATTCGTAGAATTTTCAAAGTACCAATAGAGTGAAAGCCGTTGCGAAACGTCGAGTAGCTTGAACGGCTCCAGTCGTGAGACAGAATCCGGTTGAGAAACGAAAGTGAAAGAAGCAAAAGCACTGATCAACGATCAGGCTGGTCCAGTAAATCCTGATAAACCCAGCCTGATCGCTATCGGTTCTTTTATTTCACGAAAGGGAAAACGATGACGAAGTACAAAGTACAGAAGCGGCACTTGAATGACAAACGATATTTCACTGACGTGTGGTTCAGTGCTGGTGCCACGAAGGATCTGGTTTTCAAAACGGAAGACGAAGCGGTTGAGTTGATGAACAAGATCGCAACGAAAGCCCAGAAGCGAAAGTATCAGTTCAGGGTGATCAAGATTACAGCGACCAAGACGGTAGCCAAGACGAGCCTCAAATAACGAAAGGGAGAACGATGAACAGTCTTGAAAGTCTGCGGGCGAATATCGCCAAGCGGAAGCGGGAAGAATTAGAGCGTGCCAAGAACGGTGGCCGTACAGATGACGAGAAGAAATTCATGGCGTCACTAGATGGTCGGATGTTATCTGCCATTCGCCGTGACGATCTGGAAGAAGTGAAACGATTACTTGACGAGATGAGAATTTAACTAAACCTTGAAAGGGAAAAACGATGAAAGCTACATACAGAAATTTGATGACGAAACTTTATTCGGCACGTAACAGATTTTCGAAGCGAGTTCGCTCACGATTGAGCCGGATGGCATTCGGAGTGGACGTGACCAATCTCCGATCCGATTACGCCGAGCAACTGGAAGTGGTTGCCGAGTTCGATTTCAATTCGTTCCAAGACGCTGCCGAAGAAATGGGCGAGTATGACTTCAGCGATTGGTCTTACAAGATGGACAAGGTCGACGAACTGGAAAGTAATTTCGAGGATCTGCCCGACCTGTCAGATTACGAATCGGAGATTCAGCGGCTGGAAACTTCGGTTGAGGACTTGGAGCAACGGCTGGATCAAGCCGAGCACGTTCTTGGTCGAATTGACGAAGGCGAGATGCTTGAACGATTGTCAGAACACTTGGAGGAACGGCTGGCAAGTGCCGAGTTGTCTGTTTCGCTGATCCAAGAAGCGATTTCGACTTTTGCAGATGCAATGAAAGGGAAGGTGAAGGCATGAGCGGTGAATTCAAAACCTATATTTGCAGTCGTTGTGGTCTCGAAGTCGAGGCGACGGAAAGACCAGAGGCGATGCACTGGACCGACGGTCACGTATGCCGGATCTGGATTGACAAAGAAGCGGCTGAACGCTGGAACGATGACGATCCGATGAATGTCGGATCGGACAGATAATCAAACCTTGAAAGGGAAAACAATGAAAACCAGAGACAAAGTTTACGACAGTCGAGGCCGGGTGGTTGCGTTACTTCGGAAGTGCATTAAATGCAACGATACGTTTCGCATCTCGGTGCCGTACATCAATCCGGCTCCGGTCTGTTGCGAAGCGTGCATTAAGCAGCGAGGACGACCAGCAGATTTTAAGATCAACCTTGAAAGGGAAAACAATGAATGAGATTAAACAAGTAGAAAAGATGCTGGCAGTCGGCACGCCGATTGTCATCGTAGAGACGCAGGATCATCCTCACACGCGGGTGGAGCTGATCACGGCGATGAAACTCAAGGGTGAATCCAACGGCGGGGAGAGGCCGCTGATAGGCTGGAACGCAGCCGCTTCACTGTTCGCTTTGAACGAGAGGGGGAAAGAAGCCTTGAAGGCAATGTCTCCGGCGTCAATCAAAGCCGCAGCGCAGGGCGTCCACGTCGCTCTGACGGTTACTCTGGATTTCCCCGACGGCACGATCTTCATCGTGGACAATCTCCACTGGTGGTGGACGCAACCGGCGGTGATGCAAGCGGTTCAGAACGTGCGAGAGCCGTTCAAGTCATCGAAGCGAGCGTTGATCGCATTGACCACTGGCGGTTCGATTCCATTGGACTTGCAACAGGACGTGAGCTTCGTGCGAATCCCATTGCCCGACGAAACGGTCTTGGCAAGCAAGATTAAGGAAGTTTCTGAATCGGTCACCGGCAAGCCGGTGGCCGATGACGAAGCGGTTGAGATTGGCCGAGAGCTTCGCGGCTCGTCACCGTTCAAGGCAGAGCAACTGGCTTTCCAGTCAGTCACCAAAAGTGGGATTGATCGTACGCGACTTCGCGGGAACGCAAGCAAGACGATCAACGATACGGTTGGGCTGAGTGTTGAATCCGCCAAGGTCACATTCGAGGACGTGGGCGGATTATTCGGGATGCGAAAGTTTCTCGACAAGTTCTTCGCTGGTCCACGGCGACCAGTCGTAGTCGTGAGAATCGAGGAAATCGAAAAGGCACTCTCTGGATACGATACTGATTCGTCAGGCGTGTCGGGCGACATCCTCGGTGCGTTACTGACTGCGATGGAGGATTACGGTTGGACTGGCATCTTCGCTTACGGTGTGAGCGGATGTGGTAAGTCTTTGATTGCGAAAGCCGCAGCCGGAACTTACGGCTGTCGGGGGATTCGCTTTGACATCAATGCTTGCAAGGGGTCGCTAGTCGGACAGTCCGGCGAGCAAGTTCGGCAAGCGTTGGATGTCATGTTTGCTTTGGGGGGTGCGAGAGTATTCTTCATTGCGAGCATGAACAAGATCGCATCTCTTCCCCCAGAGCTTCGACGGCGGTTCGCGGCTGGGACGTGGTACTTCGATGTGCCATCCAAGAAGGGTCGCGAGAACATTTGGGAAATCGAAGCGAAGCACTTCGATGTGGAATGGGATGGGTACGACTCGGATGGTCTGACTGGTTCAGACATTCGGGACATCGTGTCCCGTTCATGGGAGCTAGGTTGCACGACAACCGAAGCTGCAAACTATCACGTGCCGTTATGCCGATCAGCACCAGACGCGATTGAGAGTGCCAGGGCTGATGCAGACGGGCGGTATCTTGACGCCGACAAGGGCGGGACGTATTCCCGCTCGGTCAGTCGCGGCGAAGGCGACAAACGATCAGTTGAACTTTAACATCACCAATCCTCGAAAGGGAAAACCATGAATGCTAAGACCAAGAAACAAAAAGACTTTGCAGCCGAACTAAGAGAGGGCTGCATTGCCATCCGTGTGAACAAAAGGCAATTCGGCAAAAGCAGACGATTTGACAACTACCAGAAGCACGCGTCTGCCGAAGCCGTTGGTGCCAGCGACGAGAACGTGATCGGCGGCACGAAGCTGTATGCCAAGAACGATCCGTACATCAAGCAGATCGCAAGGGTGCTTGGAGAGTTCGGGCAATTGTTCAGAGCCAGAACCAGAAACCTTCCCGGCGAACGAGCTACGAGATTGCTTCGTCGGGACCGGATTGACGAATGGACTCAGGATTTCAACACGCTTGTCGAAGATCTGGACCGAGCCTGCGACGATGCTGACAACCACTACGAAGAAATTATGGCAGCTGCCAAAGCTGCATTGACCCGTGGTGACAAGTCAGCATTCAATCCAGAGAATTACCCATCTCGGTTTTCTGACTCGATTGAAGTGAAATGGTCAGTTCACAATTTCAAGGTTGACGAATCGCTGATGGCATTAGCGCCGGAAACGTGGAAGCGTGAAGTTGATCGGATGAACCGACAGTTGCAGTCTGCCGTCGCGACGTTTGATAACGAGATGCGAGAGCAGATGGCTAACTTGGTCGAGGCATTGCTTGACAAGTTGAATCCCGTTGACGGGAAGAAAGTCAAGTACACAGAATCGGCAGCGACGAACTTGAAAGAGTTCTTCAATCGGTTCCGTGACTTGAGTATTGGAAGCGATGAGGACATGGAATCGTTGATCGACACGGCAGGGAAAGCTTTGGATGGTATTTCAATGCGAGATTTGAAACAGCGACCATCGCTACGGAATTCCGTGAGTGAATCATTCACAGAAATCAAAGCGAAGCTGGATACGCTGGTCGTAGATGGTCCCGCACGATCCATTGACCTTGATGACTTGGAGGACTGAAATGAGTGAATCATTCACATTCGGCTTTGAGTCGAACGAGAAGGAATTGTTGTTTGGAGAAATTCAACACCTTCAAACGGCACTTGAAGGACTTGGCTTGGAATCACCGCTGGCGTTTGGCATCGACGAACAGTCAGATCTTGAGCAGCTACAAGCTGCCAAGCAGTTGATCCAAGACGAATTGGACGAAGCTGATCGGTTAGAAGATATTGAACAGCGACGATTAGAATGTGGCGCGTGCCACATCGGCCCGTACGCGAATGGGATTTGTACCATCTGCGGCGGATATGAACCAAAGTAAACATGAAAGGGAAAAACAATGGGACACGATATAACAGCCAAAGTCGGCAATACTGAAATTGCATACCTTCGTCGCGGGGCATTCAACCCGCTGAACAAAGTTATCTACTTATCTCTCGGCACGTTGGAGGCGTACGGCGGGGTAAGCGGGATCGGGATGACAATCAACATCACCCAAGACCAGATTGATGCTGCCATCGAGATTTTGACAAGATCGGATGTGAGCAGCATCGAACGGGAGCGAACGGTGTTTGATGGTTTCATTGCCGGGTTGACTGGTGATTGGTTGCCGACAACGACAGACGATGTTGATGTGAGTCCAGAACTAGAGTTCCTTGAAGCTTGCCGAGAGTTTTTTGACGCGACAGGCTTGGGTGGATCATTGGAGGTGCATTTTGGATAATGAACTGAAAATCGAAAAGAAGTTGATTGGCTTATCAGTTGACTTGATTGCTGTCTTGGATGCTCTTGTGAAACTCAGGGCAAAGCCAAGGGGTGCCATCGTGGAAAAGCTTCTCTGGCATCACCCAGAAATTAAGAAGCTGGCAAGTAATCTGGGGATTGAAAACCCCAAACGTGTCTCTGACCTCAGGGGTCGGTGGAAACGATAACGATAGATAATGATTAGAAACCAAACCCCACGCGGTAATTTGCCGCGTGGGGTTTTTCGTATGTATTTGACAACCAGATAGGTTGGTGCCACAATTTAGGCATATCGGAGCTTTGATCATAGGGTCGCTACCCTGTTTTCCCTTTCACTCCGATATCGTGCGAAGGGATTCGCACATTTTTAATTGGAGTAGTTATGCGGCACGCAATAGCGGTTTTGCTTTTGGTTGCGATCCTAATGCCTGCACCGCTGGCGTCTTCGGATTGGTCTGACGTTCCTGCTGCTATCCACGCAGTTACCTCGCTGATCACTGAAACCCAAGACCCACCGATTGCGGCAGCGGTGGTTGCCCGGACAGATTTCCACGCCGGGATCGTGTCGGCGGCGGTTCGTGCTCGACAGGCCGGAACGATCACGGCGAGGGAGTCGCTGCGGATCCGGATCGCAATGCTCAGCCCAGCTTTTCGGCAAGCTGCGGAAGACCTCGCCGTTATCCAGATTGCGTTTTCAGGTTCGGACGATGTGCCGGTTGATGCGAACGGACAGATCGACCGGACGGCAATTGACTGGAGCAACCTCCCGGCATTCCTTGAAGCACTAATTCCGCTGCTGATACAGCTTCTTCAACTATTTGGAATCTCCTGATGTGTGACCGAGTGGCTCGAACTGATCTAGACCCGGACGAACTTGAACGACTCGAAAGTTTTGAGGCGTCGGAAGGTATCGCTATTCTGGAAGTTGTCCGCGATGGCGGCACGATCTATCCGACCCTAATCAATGGCAAGCCCGTACCGAGACAGGACTGGCTGCAAGTCGTAAGGATCGGCAATCATTCATGCACGGCAACCCTAGTCGGGCCGAACTGTGCGTTGACGGCGGCCCATTGCGGCACCGACGGAAGTAGCGGTCCGCTGGAAGTCTACAACTTGGGGTCGATCAATTACAAAGTCGTACAAATGCCGCAATACCAGAACGGTTCAAATTTTGATCTGTCGGTACTCGTGTTAGATTCGGATGTACCCGCCGGATGGAATGTTCCGTATGCAACGGTCGGGGTTGACCACACGTTTTCGAATGGTCAAGACGTTGACATCCTTGGGTATGGTTGCGTTCGCCCAGGTGGCGGGGGCGGCAACGATGGTGTGCTCAGGTTTGGTGAAAGCAAAGTCACTGGTATGACCGGCACCGATGTTGTCACGTCATGGCGAAGCGGTGGTGCGGCGTTATGCTTTGGCGATTCGGGCGGCCCAATGATGGCGAACGAATCGAATGTGCTGGTCGCGATTAACTCAAAGGGCAACATCAGGGATACAAATTACAATATGCGTTTGAACTTGGAATCGGTCAATGATTTTCTAACTGCAACCGCCAACCGCTATGATCTTGAAATGCTTGGGATTACCGCAGGCGGCGAGCCAGACCCAGACCCAACACCACCACCCGGAAACGGCGGGGACGTTGAGAAACTACTAACCGAACGCGATCAAGAATTTGCCGACCTCCACGCAAAGTGGTCAGCAAAGTTTGCAGCAACAAACGGATGTGATGACAACAACTCAAACGAATCGGGCGGCCCCCGATTCGGCCTATAGGAGACGACCATGAGGCTTCACCAAGGAACCAGACCAATGAATGATACACGCCTGCACGCAATAGTTTTGGATTTGATCGAACGAATCGAGGGGTTGAGTCTGGAAGCTACTCGGTTGATAGCCGAAATGGGCGCGAAGCTGGACAGCACGAAGGACGGCAGTGGTGCAGCGTTGGCCGTATTGCCGGGCTACGAAATCCCAAGCGGAGTGGAATAAATGACATGGCGAAAATGGTGCTTATTTGGACACCGGATATGATCAATCACGCAACCGTAACGGCTATGCTGGCAGATAGCAATGTTGGGTTACGGCCAATGACCACTCGTGGCTATTATTCACAAGGCGACGGCGGTGCCACGGTCTATTATTACGACGCTAACGCAACCGATACTGTTGACGGTGGGTTGGTGATGCCGGGAGTCGGCGGCGCGTTGGGTGGTAGTGCTGGGACTGGTAGATATTTCGCACTTGTAACTGAGTGCAACGCCAAGCAATTTGGTGCAAAAGGCGACGGGGTCACAGATGATCTTGCGGCACTTCAAGCCTGCTCGGATGCGGCAAGTGCTAACGGACTGCCGATGTTTATTCCAGCGGGTACGTATCTGATCGGTGACGGTACTTTATATTCGCATCGCTGGTTGCTGGATTCAAATCTTAACTTGCGTGGGGCAGGTGTCGGCAAAACAATTATCCAATCGAATAAAGTTGAGCCTTTAGTAATTTATCCTGGATTGTCGTCGCACAAAACGAACGCGCCAATGGTTAGCAACCGCAACTATCGCGTTTTCAACAGCGAAGCGACTGAAAACATTACCGTGTCCGACATTACGTTCCAAGGTCAACGATCAACAACGACCTTTCAAGACGATTATCAGTTTTATGGTGGTTTGTGTTTGTCGGGTATTTGGGGAGCGACGGTTGAGCGATGCGAGTTCAAGGACTTCGGCGGCGATGGGTTTCTGATTGATGCCAGCCATCTTGAGTATTACGGTGATGATAAAACGTATTTAAACCGCAATATTTTATTTTTTAACAACAAAACGGAAAGTTGTCTCCGGGGCGGTTGTACGTTTATCAGCGGCAAGAACATGACGATGGACGGTAACCGGGTAACCGGGTACGGGATCGGATTGCATATCGAAAACGGTGACACTGTTGATTACAAATACATGGAAGATATTTCCATAACGAACAATGTGGTTTATGACACGACAGAAAAGCCTTTTTGGTACGGTCCCGGTTCATTGGCGTTAATGACCGGCGTTAAGGTAATCGGGAACACGTTCAAAGATAGTACAGGGTCTGTCGTAGCGTCAAATGGCCCTCTGTTTAATTTTGGTGGACCCGGCACGATTTGCACAGGCAATACTTTTGAGGGGATCGAGTGTAGCGGTGATGGTGCCATGATTCGATTGCGAGGTGGTGACGGGCTGTTCGCCAACAACACAATTCGTGATTGTTCAACCGGAGATTATTGCATCGAAGTGATGGGAGCAACTACACAACCGAGTCGAATGCAAGTGATTGGGAACACTTTTGAAAACGTGGTCGGTCAAACTGGAACCGGCGACACAAATTCCATTATAATC
>Ga0307380_10009753_pt1 | contig 12155 bp, 8 predicted proteins | sample UN3MG_FD_202239 | JGI IMG/M metagenome (GOLD analysis project Ga0307380, IMG submission 202239) | Soil microbial communities from Risofladan, Vaasa, Finland - UN-3 | ecosystem: Environmental > Terrestrial > Soil > Coastal area > Acid sulfate soil | place: Finland: Risofladan, Vaasa | collected... | reverse complement strand
CCTGCGAGATTCAGAAAGGTAAAGGTAGGTGCTTCCAAATGAAAGATATAAATTCAGGGAAAGAACTTGTTAATAAGATAAAAAGTTTTATTAAAAATTACGACTTTGAAATAATTGCCTCAGAGGGCAAAAGTGAACTTACCAGATTTGCAGAATCTTACATCCACCAAAATGTGGCAGAAACCAATCTAAATTTGATTGTAAAGGTAATAAATGAAGATAGAATTGTTGCAGTGGAAATGAACAGTATTGATAACCACACTATATCAAAAAATATAGAAAAGGCAATTGAAGTAACTAAAATCGCCCCTAAATTAGATTACCATTATCAATTATTAAAGCTCCAGTCATACAAAATAAAAAGCAAATATTCTAAAGATACGGCCAATTTTAACCCTTTAAATCGAGCCCAATTGGTAAGTCAACTGATAAAAGAAGTAAATAAAAGAGAGTATGAAGCGGCGGGAGCTTTTAAAACAGAGGAGTCTACTCTCCTGGTAGCTAATTCAGAAGGAGTTTTTGCTTTTGACCGGGGTACTAAGGTAGATTTCAATTGTGTTATCACTCGAGATAATTCTACTGCCCATACCTCATTTATAGACAGTGATATTAATAATTTTAATATAAATAAAATAACCGATGAATTATTAGTGACTGCTTTAAAAAATGTAGAACAGATAGAGATTGACCCGGGGGTCTATACGGTTATTCTTTCTCCGGAAGCAGTTTCAGAAATCTTGAACTATGCCGGCTATACTGCTTTTAATGGCAAAACGATTATGGAGGGCAAAAGTTTCGTTTGTCATAATCAAGGCAAGAAGATTTTTCCGGAGACTATAACTGTGTCTGATGATCCTTTCGATGAACTTACTATGCCTATACCTTTTGATATGGTGGGATATCCTCGGGAAAAGATAGACCTCATTAAAGACGGGGTAATAAAAGATGGAGTTTATGACCATCTTACCGCTTTAAAATATAATAGAAAATGTACCGGAAATACTTTGCCGCCAGAACATGCTTCTTTCGGAGCCCTCCCTTTTAACCTGGTGATGAAAGAAGGGAGTAATTCTGTTGAGGAGATGATATCCTCTACTAAAAAAGGAATTTATGTTTCCCGTTTTCACTATGTCAATATACTCAATCCCATGAGCATTCAGTTGACCGGGATGACCAGAGATGGGACTTTCTTAATAGAAGATGGAAAGATAGTAAGGGCAATTAATAATATGAGGTTTAATACCAGCGTAGTAGATATGTTAAAGGCAGTTGATATGATCTCCAAAGAAAGACAGACAAAACCAGGATTTATCGGCCCGGCTGTGGCCCCCTATCTCAGAACCAATAATTTCACTTTTTCCAGCAAAACAAGTTTTTAGAACAGGAACAGGGGAGAACAGGAACAGGGGACGGTTCTCTGTTCCTTTTTAGCCTAAAATCTAAAATCAAATAGGAACAGAGAACCGTCCCCTGTTCCTGATTTGCGGGAGGTAAAAATGGATAAAATTCAAATTTTAAATGAATTAGTAAATACTTTTGGTATAAGTGGCTTTGAGGGGCCGATAAGAGAAAAGATCAAAGAATTGTTTCCTCAAGTAGAATTTAAAGAGGATGAAGTAGGTAACCTTTTTACCACGGTAGGGAGTGGAGGAAAAAGAATCGCTTTTATGGCTCATATGGATGAGCTTGGGTTTTTAATTAATTATGTTGAGAAAAATGGTTATCTGAGATTTAAGCCGATAGGCGGTTGGGATATCAGAGGTGTTTATAATCGGGTAGTAGAGATTTTAACTGAGCGAGGGATGGTTTATGGTGTAATCGGACTTAAGCCGCCTCATTTGTCAAAAAAAGAAGAGATGGATAAATTAATCAGTTGGGATGACCTATATATAGACGTAGGAGTAGAGAGTGATGAAGAAGTAAAGAAGATGAATATCATTCCTGTCTTACCGGCTAGATTAAAGAAAGATTTTGTTATTCTTGATGAAAGATATGTGGTTACCAGAGCCCTTGATGACCGGGTGGGGTGTGTGCTAAATCTACTTCTTTTGGATAATTTTCTTCATAATCCTCCTAAAAATAATATAACATTAGTATGGACTGTGCAGGAAGAAACCGGATTACGAGGGGCTCAAGCTTTTTCTGCTCATAATTCATTCGATGAAGTTTATACCTTAGATACAATCTCGGCTGGTAATCTTCCTTGGGGGAATTTTTATCAGAGTCCAGCCCGTACAGGGGGAGGCCCGGTAATTAGATTGGCAGATAGAAAAGGGGTATCTTCTTTAAAGCTCAGAAATTTTGTAAAGGGAATTGCTGAAAGAAATAAGATAAAAGTTCAGGAGATTGTAACCGGAGGAACAACTGATGCCGCTGCCGCCTTTGAAGCGGGATTAAATTCGATTCCCTTATGCATCCCGGTAAAATATACCCACAGCCAGGTAGAGATGATGAGTATAGCAGATTATCACAATGCTTTAAAATTACTTATTTTAATCAGCAGAAACTAAATTATTTATTTCACTGAGGCAATAAAGATATCCCCAATGGCCAGGAGATCGTCTTTTCTCGGTTTTCTTCCTTGAGATACATTTTCAAAAATAACTCTTCCTAAGGCAGCAATCATAGAATATAAAAATAAATCTCCGCTTACTCTTTTACCTGAAGATAAAGTGACTTCCCCGAACAGGTCGCCTGCGTCCTTCTGTTTTTTTCTTAATTTTTCGAAGAGTTCATTTATCTTCCTTTTGCTGTCTTCCTTTTGCATAAAATCATAGCCAATTCTTTGCATAATAATAAATATTTTAGAATTTTCTTCCAAAAGATTTATATAAAAATCTACTATCATTTTAATCCGTTGTTTAACATTGCTTGTTGTAGAAATTATTTTTCCAATCTTCTCAAAAATCTTTTTTACGTTTACTTCCAAAAGTTGTGAAGCTAAATCTATCTTAGAAGGGAAATAATAATAAATAGTGGGTTTTTTTATTCCCGAAAGCTGAGCGATGTCATCCATTGTGGCTTCGTAAAAACTCTTTTTAAAAAAGATATCCCGGGCGGCTTCTAAAATTATTTCTTTTTTATCAATATTTTCTATATTCATTAGAAAGACCACTCTCCCATCAGGTATAGTCCCTCCGCGCTTCCCATTTGACCCAGCTTTGAAGTTTGTTCACCTAAAACGGAAACATAAGAAAGGGTAATCGAAAAATCATCGGTGAAATCATAACTGGCACCAACAGAATTTACCATACTTCCATCTTGAAGGCTGATTATCCCCAAATAGTTAGGAGTAAGCTTACTATCTTCTAATTCCTTTCTGGCATTTAAAGAGATATAAGGGGAACATTGGTCTCCTTCTTCAAAGGCAAATCCCCATATGAAACCTACATTTAGGTAGAGGTCAAAAGAGGTAGTATAGTCTGCACCGATTACTGCTTTTATGTAGGGGTCTTTTAATATATCTTCACCTTGCACTTGCCAGGGTTGAGGGATTATATAAGCTAAATCACCCCTTAAAGTAGCCCCTTCAATCCCCGGGAAATCTCCCTGGAATTCAAAACCAAAAACATCTTTTTTGGGGTACCCCAATCCTAAATCCAGAGTCATTCCGGAAGGTCCGGGAACAGGTTGAATAGTTTCAGGATAAGCATTAAGATAATATCCGTTATAATAACTAATTGCTGCATCAAAAGAAGTGAAACTTCTCCATAATTTTATTCCCCAAACCGGGTTTTCCGGAAAGGCATGCGTCACATTTACCGATTCTATTTCTATACCCTGAGCTTGAAATTGAGGGGCGAACATAGAAAGATACATTTGTTCTTCGTATTTTTCCGGCATATAAGAAGGGACAAAAGAAGGCAGCGCTATTGCCTGTAAATAAGTAATATCATTAAAATAATAAGTTGCATCAGCGGCTAATACTCCGTTTTTCTGGGTCATAGATGTAAAAGACATCCCCTGCGGCATAGGATTAAAATTATCCAAGGGGCTGAACATATCTGCTGAACCCCAACTTATAATAAGCTTACCTGCTCTTAAATCTGAATTAGGAATAAGGTCATAGGTACCAATATAAAACTCATTAGGAATTATCATGACCGGAGTATAGGCAAGAGAACTATCTGTATACTTAATTAAAAAGTCTCCTTCAGCAAAAATTTCATCAGTAAAACTATGAATATAATTAAGGTCTAAATTTAGAGTATTGCTTAGATTATTTTCTGTAAAATTGTATCCTCCTGAATAGGTTAAACTCCCGGAAAAATCTCCGGCAAAAGCAGAAGCCGAAAATACCAAAATTACAAATATTACCAAAAAAATATTTCTTTTCATAATCATGTTTTTCCCTCCATTTATAAGTTATCCAGTTACCCAGTTTACCAGTCTTCCTGTTGACTAGTTAGTTTTGTTAGTAGCAACACGGCGTGCCGTGTTGAAGTTTTCAGTTTTTAGATCAAGTTTCAAGTTACGAGTTGCAAGTTACAAGTAAAATCATCTCTGAGTGAATGGTGACAAGATGGAATTACCGTGTTGTTTTATATTCCTATGAGGGCGTATGCAATACGCCCCTACTAAATACTATTCACTAACGACTAACGACTAACTCTAAAGAGTCGGCTTTGACAATGTCCTGATACTAAAGAAACCGGATGGTAATTCTATATCATATTCTATTTCTTTTATAATTATTTTGGTGACACGGTTTTCCACCATATCGGTAAATGCTATTTCCAGAGGGGTAATTTTACCTGTATCCTCAACCTTTATTTTATTGATGGTTAAAGTTTTGGTTAATTCATTACCCGCTTCATAAAATTCCACTTTTGTGGCATAAAATTTTTCTTTATCGATATGAAGGATAATTTTTTCATAAGACACGTCTTCTCCACTCGGTAAAACTTCTACAATATATTCTCTATCTGTTTCTTCCAAAAGTTTTTTTTCATAGTCTTTGTCTTGGTAATTCATACTCATATCTTCATAAGAAAGGCCTGTTCCCATAAATTCGTCACCCCCGGCCATTTTCCTTGCTTTACCATAGGCAGGCATGTATAAACGTATTTTTTCTCCATCATTAACGTTTAGAATTGTTATTCCTTTTTGTGATTTGGGAGAGAGAAATCTCACAAGGGTACTGGTTTTTTCATCTTCTCCTTTTTGAGAGAACATTATCATCTCTCTTGTTTCTTCTTTTCCGTCTTTATCAATTAAAACCATTTCGGAAATAGTTTTTTGAGTAGTAAAATCATGTGCTGTTTCCTCCATTTTATCCATAATTTCATCTACGGTTATAGCAAATACTGTGCCGGCAGAAAACAGCAAAATAAAAATCGTAAATAATAAGAGACTAATTTTCAATTTCATTTCTTTCCCTCCTCTTTAAGTTTTATACTATTTAACAGAATGGGGAGTAAAGTCAAAGTATAAATTACACTTAATAACATCACACTCCCAATAAGTTTTCCAAATACAGCCATCATTTGAATTTCTGAAAAGCCGAGTACAAAGACGCCGGCGGCTACTGAAACAGAATTAAAAACGATGGCTCGACCGGTTCCGGTTAAGGTGATTTTCATAGCTTCAATTTTTGATCTTTTTTTCAGTTCATTTTTATAGCGAGAAATATAGTGGATGGTATAATCAATTCCTGCTCCTATAGCAATGCTGGCAACCATTATGGTCCCTATATTTAAATCGATATTTAGAAGGCCCATTACACCAAAAGCAGTAACTATGGTCAGAGTAATAGGTATCATAGCAAATAATCCTAATAGAAGAGAGCCGAATTGAAGCATAAGCATGATAGATACTGCAATAAACGCTACGATTATACTCTTTGCCTGTCCCCTAAATAGACTGGTGTTTATCTTATCGGTGATTACCGGGATTCCGGTAAGGGTAAATGAAACCATGATATCTCCATTATCATCTGGTACATAAATCTCTTCATCCATCAGATACCATAAAATATCTTTTTCTTCGCCAGTCAAATTTTTTTCTATCAGTCTTTCTGTTTCAGACTGAGCAAACCTTACTTTCTCGCGGTCCTGAACAATTTTTTTAGATATTTCCAATCCTTCCAGGAGATAGATTGCATCATCTTCTGACAATGTTAAATTTTCTATTAATTCCCCTAACAAATCATCCTGAGACCCTTTCTCTGTTATGTAATTAGCAAATATGGGAAACAAATCAGTGCTTACTATGCCTAAATCTTCAATTTCCAAAGAAGATACTTTTAAAATTTCCTCCACAAACTCTTTAGTATTTTTTTCAAATTCAGAGTTAGGAGTCTCTGCAATTTTTACGAGCTCTTCTTTTAATTTTTCTGGATTTTCAATTTCAATATTTTTTACCATAAGAGAAGATATAATTTCTTCAGCTAACTTTTGGTAATATTCCAATTGTTCGTCTTCCTCTATTTCGGAGAGCTCTATGGTTCTGACTTTTTTGGGAATTCCTTCTATAAATTTGTACATTTCGGTTATTGCGTGATCAAGGGAAGTGGAAGTCATCTCCTTTGTGCTTATTTGTAATAAAGTGTCTTCATTATCATCACCGATCATTGTGGAAATATATTCATTGTCTCCGGCAAAGAACCATAAATTATCAATCTTCTGCTCGCTTGCAGGAATTATATTTTTATTTTCCATAGCATCATTAAGCTGAGTTAAAAAATCTGTGATTGACGAAGGTTCGCCGAAAGTATCGAATTGTCTTGAATAATCCCCGATTTTTTTCATTTGTCTTAATACGTATGGATTTTTTACATTGTTTGATTCAGTGTATACATAAAGGAAATCTGTGCCGCCGAATTTTTCATTAAAATAATTCATAATTTTTACTATATTACTTCCTGCTCCCATTCTTGCTTCAATTGATGATTCAGTCTTGACTCTTGTGCTGAAGGCTACAGAAATTATTATAATTATTAATATTGCGATTAACACTATTTTCTTTTCTTTTAATATCAATTGGCTAAGCAGTTTTAAAAGTCTGGTTACCACATCATTAGATTCTTGTGAAAATTTCTTGTGGATTTTAGGTGGCGGGAAAATAGTAAAAAATGAACCCAATAAAAAAGTTGCCAGCACAAAGGCAAAGAATATTCCTATGGTGGAAAAGAATCCGAATTCAGTCATAGGTCTGACGATTGCAGCGGTAAGGGATAGAAATCCCGCCATAGTAGTAAGTGCACTCATGAGTATGGGGACAAATATATCCCGAATAGTCATATTGACTGCTTTGATAGGGTTAAGATTATGTCTTTCCTCGTAATATCTGCTAATAAAATGGATGCCATAAGCTGTTGCTAAAGATATCATCAATACTGGTATGGCAGAAATCATCATAGTAGCACTTCTGCCGATGGAAGCAACAAATCCCATAACCCAAACGGAAGATAATAAAGCAACTGCAAGTGGTAAAAATACGCCGCGAACACTTCGAAAGCAAAAGAAAAGGATTAATAATACAAGTATTGCAGCAATAATACCCAATCTTATTGTTTTCCATGAACCTTCCGACATTTCTGCCATTATGAAAGGCATTCCAAAATAATGAACCTGCAGGGTTTGACCTTTTATAGGCTCTATTATATTCTCCAGCCCTACCTTAAGGTCTTCATTTTCTATGTCTTTCACCGATTCAACCATTAATAAAGCCACATTTCCATCTTCTGAGATAAATTTCCCTTTTACCAGTTTATCATTCAAGAGAGAAATCTTAAGCTCCTTAGCTTCTTCATCATTTTCCGGGAATACTTCAACTAAATCTTTTACCTCGAGACCGACATCTGTGGTAATAATTTTAGGCATATTCAGAAAAGAATTCACTGATTTAACAAAAGGAGCTGTTTCTAATCTTTCGGTTATACTTTTTATGCTCTCAAGATTTTCTAATGTAAACAGATCCTCATATTCAAGGGAAATCATTGATACATTCATTTGAGAACCACCAAACTTTTCAATAACTTCACCATAAAATTTAATATCCGGGTCGTCTTCAGAAATATATTTAGTGATATCATCTTCAATTTTAAGATTTTTTGCTTGAATTGCGGCGAAAATAGTAATCAGAATTATTACAATAAATATGGGCCAGGCATACTTAGTAACGAAGTTGGCGAGTTTTTGCATCATTTAGTTCTTACTCCTCTCGAAATTATTAATCGTTTTATATTATAACTGACTGGTCAGTCGAGTGTCAAAAAAATAAAAAATAAAAATAAAAAAAGATTTGCATAAAAAACCAATGTGTGTTAAACTGGTATTTACCTAAACGTTTAAGTAAAATAACTTATTTTGTATTGAGGTGAATGGTTTTTGGGTAAAAAACAGGTTACTATAAGGGACATCGCTAAAATTGCAGGTGTTTCTGAAGCAACAGTATCAGTTGCTATTAATGGCAAACCCGGCGTTAGTGATTCAGTAAGAGAAAAAATTATTAAAATAGCAAAAAAAATAAATTATCAACCAAATGAAGTTGCCAGGCAGTTAATAACACGAGAAGCAAAAACAATAGGCATGATAGTTAAGGATATAGCTAACCCCTTTTATTCTGAAATAACTCATGCTATTGAAGATTATATATATAAAAAAGGTTATTCCTTATTATTAGTATCTAGTAATGAACTTCATGATAAAGAAGTTGGTGCAGTTAATTTATTAAGACGAAAACAGGTTTCTGGTTTAATAATTGTTCCATTATTATACAATGTCAATCTGGATCATATTAAAATGTTGAGTGATATTGGATTACCTCATGTATTAATTAGTCCTCCTGTTAAAGAAATTAGAAGTAATTATATATATAATGATGATTTAGGTGGTGCTAAAGAGGCAACAAAACATCTAATTAATAAAGGATATAAAAAGATAGGTTTTGCTTGTGGACCTAATACATCTATATCTTCAAAGATGAGACTTGATGGATATAAAGAAGCATTAATTGAATCAGGATTAGAAGTGAACAATTCTACTATCTTTTTATGTGGAGCAACAATTAAATCGGGAATAAGTTTAACCAATAAAATCTTAAATAATAAAAATATTAAAATCGATGCCTTGATATGCTACAATGACCTTGTTGCAATTGGTGTATTAGTAGAATTAAGAAGATTTAATTATCATGTACCTAAAGATTTAGCTGTAGTAGGTTTTGACAATATTGAGGTTACTGAAGTTTTAAATCCATCTTTAACAACAGTTGATATACCAAAATATGAAATTGGTTTACAGGCAATCAAATTATTGTTCAATATTATTAAGTCAAAAGAAAATAGATATAAAGAGATTGTACTTCCAACAAAGCTTGTTATTAGAGATTCAACATAATATATAAATTTTTTTCTCTACCTAAACGTTTAGGTGACCATATTTACTTTTATATGGAGGTGGTTATTTATGAAAAATAATTTAATTTAGCTACCAAAAAATATTAAGCTTTAAGAAGGAATATAAATAAATTGAAAGAAAATATTACTGATGTCGCAAAAAAAGCAGGTGTATCTGCTACTGCTGTCTCCCGAGTATTAAGAGAGATTACCCCGGGGTGAGAAGAAAGACTCAAAGAAAAGTACTTGAAGCTATTTCTGAATTAAATTATGAGGTAAATGCAGTAGCCAGGAATTTAAGGAGGTGGTTATATATAAATAGTTTGTTTTGTAGGTAAGTTTTTTAGGAATAGTTGTTTTAAAAAAATTCAAAAAAAGAGGTAAATTTTAATGAAAAAAGAAAATGTTTTAGCAAAAAGTAATGTGAGGTATGTATTATGAAAAAGTTCACAGTCATTTTACTGGTGCTATTTTTACTCAGCATGTCGGTAATTTTTGTAGCAGGACAACAGCCTGCATCGGAAGATAAGATCATTATTGATATTTTTTCCGATCTCTGGCCTGAAGTAATGGAAAAAGCTTTGGTAGAAGCCGGATTGGAGGGAGTTGTTGAGTTCCGACTGGTTCCTCAAAATCAGTATGAGCCGAAGCTCAAGATGATGATAGCTGGTGGTACTGTGGGAGACATTTTAGCTATCGATGCTCCTAATATCGCCTATTATGCCAACATAGGAGCACTGGAACCACTAGATTCCTACTGGGATAAGGATGATTTTGAAGATCTAATTCCGGCATCTCAGGGCTCAATGACATGGAACGATAAGATCTGGGCGTCCCCGTTAAATGAGTCCAACTGCGTTCTTTATTACAACAAAGAGATGTTTAAAGAAGCAGGTATTACAACTCCCGAAAAGCTTGAAGATGCCTGGGACCTTGGTCAGCTTCTCGAAGCCAGCAGGAAGCTGACTAAGAAGGATGCAAATGGAAATACCGTTACCTATGGTATCATGCCCCAGATGTTTTCGCCAGACAACACCAATGAAGGAATGAGTTATACTCAGATGCTCTGGACCTGGTGGTTCGGCGCTGACATTATCAGTCCCGACGGAACAACCGCTAAAGGATATTTCGACAGCCCTGAGAACAGACAGGCCCTTCAGTATTACTCGGATCTTCATAACAAGTATAAAGTTGCTCCCGCCGAGGCAATGACAAGTCACTTTGAAGCAGGTAAAACAGCAATGTGGATAACCGGTCCATGGATGGTAGCCGGTGTATGGCCGGCCAATTTTCCTGATTTCATGGATAAATGGGGTGCAATGCCTCTGCCCCATGGTGTAGCAGCAGCAAGTAACTCCGGCAGTTGGAATCTTGCAATAACCAGCCAGAGTGAAAACAAAGAGCTTGCCTGGAAGGTAATTCAGGCAATTACCGGAAAGGAAGGAATGTTGATTTACTGTAATGAAACCGGGAACCTACCGGCCCGTAAGTCTGTTATTGACAATTTTGACATGAGTTCTTCTCCCTACAACATAATAAGTGAACAGCTGAAGGAAACAGCGAGGAACCGCCCTGTTACTCCTGTTTATCCGGCAGTCTCAATGGCACTGTGGGAATGCTACAATGCTATCGCTTTCGGCGAAGATGTCGATACTGCCATGGCTGAAGCAGTGGAGAAAATGGAACGGGCTTTGCAGTCTGTCAAATAGTAGAATCAAAAATCTGCCGCCGGCTGTGTTATGCAGTCGGCGGATTTCACAGGAGTTATTATAATGTTGACTAAAAACACAGGCTCAAGGATTGCAGGTTACGGGCACAGGGATATTATTACTGCTTACCTGTTTATCCTTCCGGCAGTTCTGATTATCGGTATTTTTGTTATTTTTCCAAGTATTAAACTACTGGCTAACAGTTTCCAGTCTGTAAGCATAATGGGCGGAGCCGGCGGATTTGTCGGACTGGAAAATTTCAAAGCTGTTTTTAAAAGTCATGATGTGGCAAATTCTTTTCAGGCTACATTGAAATTTATGGTTACGGTTGTAATTGTTCAGACCTCTCTTGCCCTCTTTTTAGCGCTTCAAGTAAATAAGTCTGTAAGTGGTATCGGCTTTTTTAAAACTGTATACTTTTTCCCTGTAGTAGTATCCTTTGTCGTTATTTCGTTTTTATGGAGATTTGCATACAGCAGGGATTTTGGTCCTATAAACGCTTTTCTTGATTTTGTTGGTTTGGCTCGACAGGGATTTCTATCCGATCCTGATCAAGCATTATGGTGTGTTATTGCAACCAGTATATGGAAATCATGGGCTTTTTTTATGATAATATTCCTTATTGGTTTGAAAGAGATACCAAAAGAGCTGTATGAATCGGCCGCTATTGATGGTGCAACCCGTTTTCAGGAATTTATCTATATCACTTTTCCGATGTTAAAAAGAACAACTCTTTTTATTGTAGTAATTACGACAATGGATTCCGTTGTGAAGGTTTTTGTTCCTGTCTTTACGATGACAGGAGGTGGTCCTAGAGGAAAAACCAATGTGCTGATTCATTACATATGGCAGCAGGCCTTCAGATTAGGAGATGTCAGTTTTGCCTCCGCGGTTGCTGTAGTCATGTTTATCTTTATATTCATTATGGGCATTATCCAGTTCAAGCTGGGTGGAAAGAAGGAATAGAGAAAAAAATGAAAATTAAGAATCCGCTAACCTATTGTATTCTTGTATTCTTTCTGCTTACTGTTCTCCTTCCAATGATCTGGGGGATATCGATTGCTTTTCGAAGCAATGCCGAGATTGCCGGAATGAGCGGGTTCAGT
>Ga0307380_10009751_pt1 | contig 12156 bp, 7 predicted proteins | sample UN3MG_FD_202239 | JGI IMG/M metagenome (GOLD analysis project Ga0307380, IMG submission 202239) | Soil microbial communities from Risofladan, Vaasa, Finland - UN-3 | ecosystem: Environmental > Terrestrial > Soil > Coastal area > Acid sulfate soil | place: Finland: Risofladan, Vaasa | collected... | reverse complement strand
TATAGTAGAAACTTTTTATAAAAAAGGAGGTACAGTTTATACCTTTGGGAATGGAGGGAGTGCGGCTGATGCTCAGCATATTGCAGGTGAGCTTTTGTGCATGTTAAGAAAAAAGTATAAAGCGAATCGCTTTCCTTTAGCTGCTCATGCGTTAACTACTGACACTTCGGTATTAACCGCAATCGCTAATGATTTTGGATTTGAATATGTTTTTTCTCGTCAGTTAGAGGCTTTGGCTAAACCAGGAGATTTAGTGATTGGTTTTTCCACTTCGGGAAATTCTAAGAATGTTATTAAAGCATTGGAGCTAGCCAAAGAACGGGGAGTAAAGTCAATTGCTTTTACTGGTGGAAACGGCGGTGAAGTTGTTAAGAAAAAGTTAGCAGAAATAATCATTAAAGTTCCGGCCCGAGATGTTACTCTTATTCAAGAGGGACATTTAACATCTTTTCATGCTATTTGTGATATTGTTGAAGAGCTTCTTTTTTCAGAAAAAGGATTAAGCGAAGAATGAGAATAATAAGCCAAGCTCCTACAAGAATCAGTCTTATAGGTGGTGGAACTGATGTTGACCCTTTTGCTTTTGAACATGGAGGAATAGTTTTAAGTCTAGCGATTGACCTTTGTCATATTGCCGAACTTAGGCCAGATAAAAGTAAGAAAATCAAAGTTAGGTGTTTAGGAGAAGAAAGAGAATTTGATTTAAGGGAAACTTTTAATTACTCCAGCGATAAAAAATTTAATCTGGTTCGCTCAGTTATCAATTACTTTCATTCACAGATTCCTACAGGTTTTAACTTAAGGATTTTTTTTAAAGAAGTAGGTAGTTCTGGGTTAGGTTCTTCAGCAAGTGCGACTACTTCGATGATTGGTGCTTTTACAAAATGGTTGAATATTGATTATTCGAGATTGGAGACTGCTTTATTGGCCTTTAGGCTGGAAAATGAAGAGCTGGGTTGGCATACGGGAAAACAAGATCAATTAGCAGCTGCTTTTGGAGGAATCAATATTTTTTATTTTGGCCCAGGAAATAAAGTGAGTATAGAATCTTTAGATCTGGAGAAATCTAAAATTCAAGAATTAAAAGAATGGTTGGTAATGTATTTCACAGGAAAAACGAGAAAGTCAAGTAATCTCACAAAAGTTTTAAAAAAGAAAATGGCGTATTACACAGGAGAGAGAGAACTATTTGCTCTTAAAGATAGTGTTTATGAAGGAGTCAAATTAATTAAAACGGGTAATTTTACTAAATTAGGAAGAGTTTTGGATGAGGTTTGGGAAAATAAAAAAAGATCTAATCCTCAAGCGACCAATGAAAGAATTGATAATCTTTACTCTCTGGCCCTAAAAAATGGCGCTTTGGGAGGCAAGATTATGGGGGCTGGTGGCGAAGGTCACATGTTTTTCTTTTGCCCCCCGGAAAAACAAAAAAATTTAGTTAAAGTATTGAAAAAAGAAAAAGTTAAAGTGATTGATTTTAATTTTGATTTTGAAGGATTGAGAATAAAAGTAGAAAAATGAAGAGACAGCTTTGTCATTTAATTGACATCAGGCGCAATTTTAAACCTCAAAAAGATTGGGCGGTTTTTCTAGATAGGGATGGAGTGGTAATAAAAGAAACCCCAAAACTTCTTTATGATTTTAAAGATTTTTTTGTGATCCCTCAGGCAGCAGAAGCAATTAGATTATTAAATAAAGAAAATATTCCTGTTTTTCTTACCACTAATCAAACAGTAGTTGCCCGCGGTTTATGTGACGAAAAGTTTGTTAGTAAAACCCATAAGAAGATAAAAAAAGAGTTAGCGAAGAGTAACGCTTTTTTAGATGGTATTTTTTGTTGCCTTCATAGTCCTAGGGCAGATGTTAAAAAATATCGTTTGGATTGCAGGTGGCGTAAACCGAAGACAGGCATGTTTGAATTTATTGCCGAGGAATTTAAGTTGAATCTTAAGAAATCTTTTTTAATTGGTGATAGTACTCGAGACATTTTGGCAGCGCAAAAAATAAGAATAAAGGATATTTTAGTCCTTACTGGACATGCAGGTAAAGATAATCTTTATAGGTTTAAGCCAACGTTGATTAAAAAAGATATTTTAGAGGCGATAAGGCATATTATTTACGTCTCCGGCGTTCGGGACTGTAGGTACAAGAGAACCTCGAAGTGTTTTAAGAATATAAAAAAAGCAGTAATTTTGTGCGGTGGCAGGGGAAAAAGATTGAGGCCTTTGACTGATAAAATCCCTAAACCTATGACAAAAATTGGAGATAAACCCTTATTAGAACACTTAATTAATCTTTTGAGAGAACATGGGATAATAGAGATTTATTTAGCTGTTAGTTATTTAGGAGAAAAGGTAGAGAAATATTTTACTGATGGTAAAAAGTGGGGAGTTAAGATTTTCTATTCTTATGACCGAAAGCCACTTGGAGGAGCTGGAGCTATAAAGCCTCTGGAAAGAAATTTTAACTCAACCTTTATTGTTTTAAATGGCGATGTTATAACCAATCTTAATTTAACAAAAATGGCGGTGTTTCATAAACAAAAAGGAGGAATAGGGACTATTTCAGTTCACAAAACCGACCATCCATATGATTCAGACATAGTAGAATGTGACAAAAATTTTTTAGTCAAAAGATTTTTCCGACCTCGACTTGGAGATAAATTTAAACTAATTTCCAAAACAGGCACTCATATTTTTGAGCCTAAAGCTTTAAAATTTATTCCTAAAAATAAAAAATATTCACTTGAGGAAGAATGGATTCCTGATCTTCTAAAAAAAGGCGAGAAACTATATGCCTATTATAGTAAAGAATATTCTCATGACATGGGAACTCCAGAAAGGCTGAGAAAAGTAAGAAAAGATTGTAAAAATGAAAAAATAAAGTTATAACCAAAAATTAAACAAAAAACCTAGGACATTTATAATTTGCTGAAATTTAAATATAATATGACTAATGAAGAAAAAACTTCTTTTTAAAAATTTTACCCTATTTTTTATTTTAATCTTAGCCTTTTTTCTTCGTTTCTACAGAATTTCTAAAGTACCTTCAAGCCTAGATTGGGACGAAGTGGCCATCGGTTGGAATGCCAATACTATTTTTCATACCAGAAGGGACGAGTTTGGGACAAAGCTACCTCTGACTTTTAAATCTTTTGGCGATTATAAATCACCTTTACTTATTTACTTAACGGCTCCCGTCGTTGGCATTTTTGGTTTATCGGAATTTTCTGTTCGTTTCCCTTCTGCTTTTTTGGGTAGTTTAACGGTTTTACTAATTTACTTTCTCGTTAAAGAATTAACAGAGACAGAGTCAGTATCTTTGATTAGTGCTTTACTATTAGCTATCAGCCCCTGGCATCTACAATTTTCCCGGCCGGCTTTTGAGCCGAACTTAGCTTTATTTTTTATTGTCCTAGGGACTTTATTTTTCTTAAAAAGTTTTACAAAAAAATTGTTTTTGCCTTTATCAGCTTTATCTTTTGCCTTATCCTTATATTCCTATCATAGCCCAAAGATTTTTTTACCCCTGTTTTTTATCGGTTTAAGCTTAATTTTCAAAGAGCATCTTTTAAAAAATAAAAAATATTTAATAGCAAGTATTATTTTTGGTGCAATAATTGTTTTTCCTTTAGCAAAACTTCATTTAGTGGGTGAAGCAGGGGCCCGTTTTTACGGTGCCAGTATTTTTTATACGGAAAAAGAAGAAAAAAGACCTTTAGATTTAAAATTGATAAGTGAGTTGGGGGAAAATTATCTTTCACATTTCTCGCCGCGCTTCCTGTTTTTGGGTAGCGATAAAGACTTAAGAATTAAAATTAAAGAAGTTGGTCCAGTTTATTTAATTGAAGCACCATTTTTAATCTGGGGGATTTTGAAGTTATTTAAAAAAAGAAAAACAAAATTGTCCAAATTTTTATTTTTCTGGATTTTGGTTGGACCGATGCCGGCCATGTTTGGCAGAGATGCACCACACAGCCTTCGTAGTTTCAATATGTTGCCAGCATTGATTATTGTTATTTCTTTCGGGATATTAGAGTTTATCAATTGGTCAAAACGGCTAAGTAAAAAATTAAGGCTGACAACTTGGTCCTTGTTTTTTCTTTTTTATTCTTTAAATGTTGGTTTTTATCTTTATTCTTATTATTTCCGTTTTCCCGTTTATGCCGCCCCTGCTTGGCAGTACGGTTATAAAGAGATGGCTTTGTATGTCAAACAGAAAGAAAACGAAGTTGACAAAATTATTATTACCTCAAGTTACGGTCAGCCGCATATCTTTGTTTATTTTTTTCAAAAAAGAGATTCTATGGAAATTTTTTGGGGGCAAATGACAAAATACATGTATCGAGACATAAATTGGGAGGCTGATAAACAGCTTAAAAATACTTTACTGGTGGGAACACCGGAACAAATTCCCCTAGCAGCCATTCCCCGCTGGGTTAAAATTGAAAAAGAAATTTATTTTCCCGATGGGAGTGTCGCTTTTCGGATCATTAAAAGATAAAATCTCATTAAACGCGATAAAATATAAGGTAAAGGAAAATATGTGTCTGAAAGAATTTTTAAAAAAGAAAGAATTTGTTTTTTTGACGCTACTTTTTTTTATTGCCTTTTTCCTGCGCTCTTTCCGCTTGCATAAACTACTTCTTTTTAGCTATGACCAGGGACGTGATGCCGTTACAATCATGAGAATGATTGAGAATAAAAAATTCCTGAGCTTAATTGGCCCAACGACTGGTCTAGAAGGATTTTTTCTGGGACCATTTTACCATTACCTTATTCTGCCTTTTTATTGGTTAGGGAGAGGAAATCCTGTTTTACCGGCAGTTTTTTTAGCTGGTTTAGGTGCTTTAGCCGTTCCCGCCATCTATTTTCTCACCAAAGAAATTTTTTCCAAAAAGGAAGGACTCTGGGCGGCTACTCTTTTAACATTTTGTTTTGGCGCCGTTGAGTACGGCCGCTGGTTATGCAATCCGCCGCCATTAATTCTTTTTGGGATTCTTTTCTTTCTTTTTTATTTAAAAAGTTTTGGCGGGCATAAATTATGGGCATTTTTGGCCGGTACCTTTTTAGGGATTTGCTTTCAGCTTGAGTTTGCCAATGTTGTTTTCTGGTTGCCTTTGATTTTTATTTATTTATTCTTAGTCAAAAAAGATAGACAGAGGGTTGCTAAATTTTTGTTGCTTATTTTCGGTTTTTTACTGGCGATGTCCCCTCTTTTTATTTTCGATTTACGGCACGATTTTCTTTTAAGCAATGTTTTGAAAAATTCATTTCTTGATAAAACCGGCCGCACTACGCTGGATCATGTTTTAAGAATCAGACCGAAATTTTTTTATCAATTTTATAAGGATAAGTTTTTGCCCCGTACTTTTTTACTTGATGCCGTATTAGTAGGAATAATGCTTTGGTCATTGGTGAGCTTGGTTTGGAAAGTTATAAGAGAAAAATTTAAGCCTAAGGGTTTTGTTTTGATTATTGCGTGGTTTTTACTGCCCCTTATAGGCTTGAGCTTATATACAGGGAATTATGGCCAGGCATGGGATTATTATCTTATCGGCCAAATAGCGCCGGCGCTGATTTTGATAACTTATTTTCTTTTTAATTTAAAAAACCTGAAACTGAAAAAAATTAGGCTTGAGCCAAACAAAATTGTAATTATTTTTCTTGTCTGGTTCTGCGCCACAAATTATCACCAATGGGTTCAGCTCGTTAACCCCGAAAATTATGACTATTCTCTTTACCATCAATTACAGGTGATAGGTTATACTTTTAGAGAAACAACAGGAAAAGACTTTTCTGTTTTTATTTTTGTTCCCAATGGGAAGACTGAAAGCTATGATTATCTTTATTCCTGGCAAAGCAGGAAGTTGGGTAGAAGGCCACCCAGCACAGTTTCTTTAGCAAATAAATATATTTTTTTAATTTACGAGCCAGACCCTTTTCTAAAAGTAAGATTTGAAGATTGGTATAAAAAATATGGGCAGATAGGAAAGATAATTTCTAAACAAAATTTTGGCATTATTACGGTTGAACAGCGATTAAATGAAAAAGAATAAATTTTATACAATAGCTCTTTTTTTTGTTTTTATCTTAGCGTTTTTTTTAAGATTTTATAAACTGTCAAGCCAACCGGCATCTTTGTATTGGGAAGAGGCGGCTTTAGGCTATGACGCTTATTCGATTTTAAAGACCGGTAAGGACTTTCACGGCCATAAATTGCCCTTAGTAGCTTTTGAGTCTTTTGGCGACTGGAAGCCTTCTTTGTATTTTTATACTTTGGTGCCTTTTATTGCTCTTTTTGGTTTGTCAGAATTCAGCGTTCGTTTCCCCTCTGCTTTTTTCGGTAGTTTGACGGTAATGCTTATTTACTTTCTCGTTAAAGAATTGTTAAGTATCAACTCGGAAGGGAAAAATAAAGACCCTTTAACAGTACATAAGTATTTACCTTTGATTGCCACTTTACTCTTAGCTATCAGTCCTTGGCACTTGCAGTTTTCCCGGGCTGCTTTTGAGGCGAATTTGGCGGTTTTTTTAATTATTTTGACGGTTTTTTTATTTTTTAAAGCCATAAATTCAAAACCATATTTTTTAATTTTTTCTTCTTTAAGCTTTAGCCCTTCTTTATATGCTTATCACGCAGCTAGAGTTTTTACGCCTGTTTTTGTAATAGCCTTAGGATTAATTTTTATTAAAAAGTTAAAGAGAAACAGCAAAATTGTTTTTGTATCTTTTGTACTGGTTTTAATTTGCTTGTTGCCTTTAATTAGGGAATTTAAAAAAAATCCGTTGTTTTCAAGACGTTTTCAGGAAACCTCAGCTTTTAGCACGCTGGAGCCTATTTTAGAGTCAAATAAAAAAATAGAGGAGGATGGAAGTACCAGATGGGCAAAAATAATTCATCACCGCTTTTGGTATTATGGACAAATATTTTTTAAGCATTATTTTGATCATTTTCGGTTGGATTTTTTGTTCTTAAATGGAGATAATAATCCGCGCCATTCCACCGGTGAAACAGGAGTACTTTATTTAATTGAATTGCCTTTTTTGATTGGGGGATTATTTTTTCTTTTTTATAAGAAAGAATGGTTACTGTTGCCAATTTTATTCTGGTTACTATTAGCACCTATTCCTGCCGGATTTACTAAAGCGACTCCTCATGCATTGCGTTTCTTAATCAGTATTCCTTCGCTTCAGATCTTAACTGCTTATGGAATGGTTAATTTATTTTTTTTAGTTAAAAAAAGGATAAAATGTGTACCTTTAATTATTATTCCTTTGTTTACTGGCTATGCTTTTTTCTTTTTGCAATATCTGCATTTTTATTACCAGCATTATTCCTACCTTAATTCACAAGATTGGCAGTATGGCTATAAACAAATGATGAGCTATGTTTTGGAAAATCAGGATAAATATGACGCTGTTTATATTACCCGGGCACAAGGAAGACCGTCTATTTATTATTTTTTCTACGGGAAGATCGATCCGAACAAAGTTCAGGGTCAAGAAAAATTAGTTGCCAAAGACCAGGGAGAATTTTTAGAGTTTGATAAGGTAAAATTTGGAAGTTTTGTTCCCAACAGTAAAAACTTGGCTAAAACTCTGGTTGTTGCTTCATCGTCGGAAGTTGAGAGGCTGGAAAATAAACCAGCTATATTAAGAACCATTCATTTTTTAGATGGGCAAGTTGCATTTGTAATCTATGAGATTTAAAGATCTTCTGATAATTCTTTTAATCTCTTTCCTTGTTTCTTTCAATCTCTTCCGTCAAGAATTTTACAAAAGTAGCGATGGAGAATTGCATTTGGCCAGAATCTCAGCCTACACCAAGGCTTTAAAAGCCAGTCATTTTCCTGTCCGTTGGGCCAAAAACTTGAATTTTAGTTACGGCTACCCAATTTTTAATTTTGTTTACCCTCTTCCTTATTTAATAAGCTCGGTCTTTAATATTATGGGTTTAAATATTTTTAATTCATTAAAATTAGTCTTTTTTTTATCCTTTTTATTTTCGGGGATAGGAATGTATTTATGGTTAGAAAAAAAATTTGGGGTACTAGCTGGTTTGCTGGCCGCCTGTCTTTATATATTGGCTCCTTACCGTTTAGTTGATGTTTATGTCAGAGCAGCTTTAGGGGAGGTTTTTGCGTTTATCTTTCCTCCGTTTATCCTTTATTTTTGGGAAAAATTCAATAAAAAAGCCAGTAGGCAAAACCTTTTTTTAACTGCCTTGTTTTATAATTTTTTGGTTTTATCTCATAATGTTCTGGCCGTGATTTTTTCCGTTTTTTTTGGTTTTTACGTTTTATTTTTTAAAAACAGAAAAATAAGTTATTTTAAAAATTTTTTGCCTTTTATCACTGGCCTTTTATTCTCCTGTTTTTTTTGGCTACCGGCTCTGGTCGAATCAAAATACACCATGGTAAGATCACCGCTTTTTGGCAAGGATTATCACGAAAATTTTTTAGACTTTAAAGATTTAATTGTTCCTAGCTGGGGATACGGGGTTCATGGTACTTCTTATCAGATAGGAATAGTCCTTCTTTTTATTTTTCTGGTTTTTGTGATTAGATTAGGAAAAACTAAGGATAAAAGACTTAGTTTTTTTATAATGCTAATGTTTTTTTTGTCAATTTTTTTCATGTTACCTTACTCTGATTTTCTTTGGCGGAATATACAGATTTTGAAAGATTTTCAAATTCCTACTCGTTTTTTGTCTTTGACCATTTTTATTATCTGTATTATGGCTGGCTTGGTTGTTTCAACCTTTAACAGGCATCAAAAATTATTACTTTGGTTTTTAATTTTATTAGCCCTTTTTTTGGCTCTCACTTATGCTAAACCGGAAAAGTATCTAAACTTAGGAAAGGATTTTTATAAAAATTATTCTAAAAGCACTACTTGGCATCAAGAAGCAACACCTGTTTGGGTTGGTTCAGAAGCGGATAGTTTTCCCAAAGGCCCTTTTGGTAGTCCAGATAAAGTAACTTTTTTGGAATTTGAAAAAGAATATACTCATCATTATCTAAAAGTCAAGGCAGATGAAGAATCTTTAGTGATTGACAATACTCTTTATTTTCCGGGTTGGAAAGTACATATAGACGGTCAAAAAGTGCCTATTCAATTTCAAGATCCCCGATTCCGAGGACTGATTACTTTCAAAGTGCCAGCCGGTGTTCATGAAGTGGAAGTTTTTTTCGGCAGATCAGCAATAAGGTTAATAGCGGAATTAATTTCCCTAATTAGTTTTTTAACCGTTATTTTTTTCTTGTTCCTGTCCAAGATAGAATTACGGCGGAAGTGATAAATCAGCTTAAACGCGATAGAATGGGGAAAGTCAAGATTAATGATAAAAAAAGAGCATTTTTTATTATTTTTGATTTTAATAATCGGTTTCAGCCTGCGATTTTACAAGCTTGCTAAGGTCCCAGCCGGTTTTCTTAATGACGAAGCAGCTATTGGTTATAATGCCTATTCTTTAATTAAAACCGGCAGAGATGAATTTGGTGAATCGTGGCCGCTATTTTTCCGCTCTTTTGGTGAAGGCAAACTGACTTTACTTGTTTATGAAGCGCTTTTGCCGGTTTTTGTTTTTGGTTTATCGGAGTTTAGCGTCAGGTTTATGCCGGCTTTTTTGGGCTTCTTGACAGTTTTCCTGCTTTATTTTTTAACCAAAGAACTACTTGAGCAAGTTAAAAAAAAGAAATTTAGTGAGCAGGAAAAGGGAACGATTTCTCTTTTAGCTGCTTTTTCCCTGGCTGTTTTACCCTGGCATTTGCATTTTTCCCGAGCAGCTCTTAACCCAGAGTCGCTTTTTTGGGTGGTTTTCGGTACCTGGCTTTTTTTAAGGGGGATAAGAAAGAAAAAACTTTCCTTACTGGTTTTAAGTTTTGTTAGCTTTACTGCCAGCCAACTTATTTATCATGCGGCCAGAGTTTTTGCTCCTCCCTGGGCCGCAGTTTTGATTAGCCTAGGCTGGCATAAAATGAAGAAGATTAAGCGTTTGAAATTAGTTTTGCTTTACTTTGTTTTTATCATTGTTCCGGCAATTGTTATTTTAAAGTCCCCCATAGCAGGAGCGAGAACAACCGGGATTTCTCTTTTCCATCATCAGGCCGGAGTCCAGATTAAATTAAATGAAGCGATAACCGAATGTAAAAATAAACCTTTTTTGTTGGTAAGAGGGCTGCATAACAAAGTTGAAGCTTATCTTAGGGACTTTGGTCAGCGCTATTTTGCCCATTTTAATTTTGACTTTCTGTTTTTTGATGGCGATCCGCTTCGACCGCGCTACAGGGTTCCTAATGTAGGGCAGATGCTTTTAATTCAGGCGCCGTTTTTCTTGGTTGGCTTATATTTAATTTTTCACTATCGTCTTTGGCTGGTTTTAGCCTGGCTTTTTTTAGCGCCCCTACCAGCGGCAATAACTTTTGAAACCCCAAGCAGTGTCCGGGCAATTTTTATGACCATCCCTCTGACTATTTGCAGCGGTTTGGGCTTTTTTTGGCTCGTTAGCCAGATTAACTTCAAAAATAGGATTATAAAAATTTTTCTGTACTCTTTTTTGTTTATTCTTTTCTTTTGGAATTTCAGCTATTATCTTGATGCTTATTATTTTCACCAAGAAGTTCATCAGCCTTATTACTGGCAATATGGTTACAAAGAATTAGTAGTAAGAGTTAATAAGCTATTACCTCATTATAATAAGGCGGTAATTACCGACAGCCGGGGAACGCCCTATATTTTCTTTCTTTTCTATAATCAATACCCGCCGGAAAAATTCCAAGCCCAAGTTTGGCAGGCTTTTGAACCAGCTAAAAGTTTTAGCTTTGTTGCTATAAGAAAACTTGATAATCTCGAGTTTGTGGCTAATAAATGTCCGGCCAAAAATGGTCAGGAACCGGGAATTTTATATGTTTGTACCGAAGAAGACCACCCGCAAAAAGAAATAAAAGAGGGGAAGGTTAGAATTATTGATAAAATAAATTATCAAGATGGCCAGCCGGCCTTTGTTTTAATGGAGTGGGTAAAAGAAGATGAAGGAAGCCAATAATTTTTTAAACATTTTTTTTATGGTAGCTATTTTTATTTTAACTTTGATTTTACGGTTTTATAAATTGGGTGGTAACCCACCGGCAATTTATTGGGATGAAGCGGCCATAGGTGTTGATGCTTATGCGCTTGCTGAAACCGGAAAAGACCAATACGGTCAGCCTTGGTATCAGGCGATTTTTCCTTCTTATGGAGATTACAAGGCACCATTTTATATTTGGTTGACGGCGATTCCGGTTAAATTTTTGGGTTTGTCAGAATTTAGTGTTCGTTTTCCTTCGGCTTTTTTTGGTAGCCTAACGGTATTGTTGACCTACTTTCTAGTCAAAGAATTGTTTTCTTGGTCAAAAAATGATCCTGGATCGAAGCTGGTATTATCTTTGCTTAGCGCTTTTTTGCTGGCCATTATCCCCTGGCATTTTCACTTTTCCCGAATCGGGTTTGAGTCTAATCTTTCCCTTTTTTGGTTTGTTTTCTGCTTATGGTTATTTTTAAAAGGCCTAAGAAAAGGTTTTTTCCTCGTTTTAGCCAGTTTTTGTGGAGCAGCGGCTGTTTATTCTTATTTCAGCGCCAGAGTGGTTTTGCCCGTTTTTGTGATTTTTTCGTGCTTAATTTTTTTTAAAAAAATTTGGCAGAAGAAATTTTGGTTTTTGATTGCGATGATATCTTCTATTGTTCTTTTAATCCCGCTTTTTAAGTCGCCTTTATATGCTTTAAGCCAGCAATTTAGATTGAGCACAAAAAACATTTTAACCGACCAAGAACCGATTATTTATTCCAGTAAGCTGGTCGAACAGGATAATCTTTCCTTTTTAGGCCGTCTTTTTCACCACCGTTATTTTTATTTAGGGAGGGAGTTTTTAATAAATTATTTTAGTCATTTTAGTTTTCAATTTTTGTTTTTAGGTGGAGATGAGAATTTACGTCACCATTCAGGTTTTGGTGGCGAACTTTACCTGGTTTTAATATTGCCTTTCTTGACGGGTATTTACTTTTTACTAAAGAGGCATGATAAGGCAACTTTTTTTATATTTGCTTGGCTTTTTTCTGCTCCCATGGCGGCGGCCATTTCCTATGAAGTTCCTCATAGTTCGCGGGCGATTTATAT
>Ga0307380_10009750_pt1 | contig 12156 bp, 15 predicted proteins | sample UN3MG_FD_202239 | JGI IMG/M metagenome (GOLD analysis project Ga0307380, IMG submission 202239) | Soil microbial communities from Risofladan, Vaasa, Finland - UN-3 | ecosystem: Environmental > Terrestrial > Soil > Coastal area > Acid sulfate soil | place: Finland: Risofladan, Vaasa | collected... | reverse complement strand
ACGTCGATGCTGAGGGGTTGAACACGCGTGACTCGATTGATGCGTTGATGCTTCGCGACGAATCCGCATTGGACAAGGACGATGTTCCGCTTGGTGGTGTTTCGGTTTTGAAATTTGGTGACAAGTTGCGAAGAGGGGTGGCGGCCGATCCGGAACAGCGGTGGTATTTTTTTGAAGGTGACTTGAAGCATACAACGCAAGTTAAACAGCACGCGACGTTTGTTCGAGTTCGTTCGATGACGAAGAATGCAGGCAGATAGACCACGATGTCATCGCTCAATGAACCGCTGGAACTGCTTGAAGGATTGCTGGCCGCCAACACTGTATGGGACGACGAAGTAAGCGGCGAGGAACGGATTTATTGGGGAAGCAATGAAGACAATGTCAATAGTATTACTGGTCTAGCTGACTATCCGTTTATCCTGCTAAGCATCGGAAACTATGAATACAGAAAGCATGGCCAGGGCGATTGTGACGAACTGATCGCAAACGGAACTCTGGTAGTGGAATTTTGGCGACAAGCGCCGGTGTTTGTCACGAGCTTTAAGGAATCGATGAAGGATTTTTTGAGTTTTGTGGGAAGCGTGATTGATGAATTGATGGTCCAACAGAATGAAGGCGGCAAAGAGTTGGAAATTGTTCATTGCAAAATGGACGTAGAAAGCTTGGGGCGGTCCAGTGTTATTAGCCGTGATCCGGATAACATTCCAAGTAGTGATGTTTGGAGCGTGAGGTTTGGGATTTCCTACTAGCCATGTTTCCTGTTTACATTTACGTCGACTACATCGGGGCGGCAGCGTTGATATGCCCGACGATCAGCCGATCTGGAAGCGCGAGGATCCTTGGTCGGTTCCGAGCAAATGCGAACAGGAAAGCCGTACTGCATTGGCATACAAGATTCTTGCCGATCCACTTTAGTGTTGCGAATCGAAAGTATTCATTTCAGCGAAGACGGAGAATCTACAACGAAATCAAACGCGAGCTTGGCTTGACCGGAGTGGCGAGAGTCAACGGCAAGTTAATTCGAGACGATGTCAGAAAGGGCGGCCAAGTCGATCTTGTTCGGCGACAGAGAACAGAGGGACAAGCAAGGGCAAGAAACGTTGTCCACGCGACACCGAATAGAGCGAAGCTGACAATGATTGTGCCGACACATGTTGCACGAAGGCCGCGCGATGGTAAGCCTAACATGGCATACGAGCTGGTAATGGTGACGAGAGACGAGCGAGATTCGATGAAAGACGTATGGCAGAAAAGCCTTCACGATGATCTGGTAAACCACGCAGGTAAGATTCGGCAGCGAATTCCCTGAGAGAAGGTAAAAAATTATGGGTCTAACACGTCCCTTCTATCCGCACTTGATTAGCTTTGGTTCGCAATCGCCTACCGTTGAAAACGTTGTTCAGATTTCGAGTGTGACGACGAAGAACAATGATACGATGATGATCGAACGGTGTGCGTCGGGCGTTGTCCCCGAATATGTGGGCATTGCTCGCCGTGATCCGGATGTTGATTTTCAGACAACGCAGGTCGACGACATTCTTGTCGCTTGCACTGATTCGAATATCGCTCGCGATCTATCGTCCGGGACCGTTGATATTGGATACCGTGCCGGTAAGCCGCTTGGAACTCGTGAACCTATCGCTGGAACTGTCCACCAAATTGCAAGGCTGAATCAAGACGCGTTGTTGTACTGGACGAACTTACGGGCTCAGGATGGAGAGACCGCTGAGATTTCTTGTATTCTTCTCACGGCTTTTAATGGGACTGATGCACCACTCACTTGGCTAGGGAGCCAGGCGTTATCCGGCGATTGCTTGGTCAAGGGTTACTACAAGCTTTCGCGGATTGATATCAATGGTACGGTTCTGAACGGTGTTCAAGAAGCCAATATGGAAACCGGCGTACAAATTGAGTCAATTCCTTCCGACGGTGAGGCGTATGTTGGTTACAAGGGAATCAAGACATCCGAACCGAAGATTTCAATTACGACCAAGAATTTGGAGCAGGGCACGCAATGGCAAGGTGGTGTATCGAGCGAAGCCGTTGCTTTGACTGCGTTTAATTTTTATCTTCGCAAATGTAGCAGAACGGGGATCCTGGTTCCAAAGGCAACTGCTTCGCATATCAAGATTTCGGCGACAACCGGATTGGTTTATCATCAAGAGGCATCAGGCTCGCCGGTCGACGCAAAGTTCATGGTGTGCCTGGAACAACCGGTTAGCGGTAACATTTTTGATATCGCGTTCAGCCAAACTATTCCATAAGGGAGGATCTTTTTCATGGGACCGGAAGAATTAGAAGAATTGCAAGTCGGTGCAGAGACGGAATTGGCCGAGGCGACCATTCAGCCGCCAGCCGAAGTACCAACTGGCACCGTCAGTGACGCGACTGAGACGGAGTCGGTCGAGTCAACACCGGATCCGCTTATTGTCCGCAATATCATCCAGCGAACGTTGAAAATCAGTCGGGCGGCCGCGACTTATGTTGTCGAGCGAATTCCGACCGACGAATTGAAATGTATTGTCGACAAGCCGGAAACTGATGCAATCTTACGGCACGCGATGAATTCGCTGAAAGGGACCGGCTACGAAGTCGAGATCAAAGAAACGGGGGGGCCGACGGAGTAAATTCGCTGCGACTGGCAAGTTAAAAAAACAAGGCAAAAATTTTCAGCCGAGCGGCAGGATTAAAATCCAAGGCTCTTGCGCCCCACCGCAGAGTTAAAGCCGCTCGGCTTTTTTTAGAAACTCAAAGGAATTCATGAACGGGTTTATCTACTTTTTCCCAGGCAAGACAGCGGAGTCCGTTCTTGACCGGGCCACGTCAACAATTAACGCGGAGCTGCTTGAAGCCCATGGGTTGATTGAGGTCTTTGGTGATTCCGTGCATTCGCCGACGCATTGTGTGATTGCGCATACCAAGCAAGGACCAGACGGGAGCCCCGGTGTTACGGTCTACCTAAAGCCAATTGGTGAGGAAATTGGCGAATCGCCTTCGTACGGAATCTATGCAGGCGAGGAACAGGAGTGGCAGTTATTCGAAATCGACGGCAAGCCGCTTTGGGTTGGATATTGCAAGGAATCGCCACCGAACGAAGAGTCCTTGCGGCGGTCTGACGCGTATTTTTCCTATCGATTCAACGATTCGATCGGTGGGAACTGGATGCTTCCGATTGTGCGATCGCCCGATCTGGATCGTGGTAACCTGCCAATGGACTATTCGTTCGACAACACGGGCAAGCTTATTCGGCAATTGAAGGCTAAGCATAAGGCTATTTGGGATTTGGCTGGGGAGGCTGAGAATTATCTCTGCGGAAAAGAGCCGCCCGAGGGACAGTCGAAGAAGGGTGAAGAATGGGTTGTTCAGGTCGCCTTGCGATTCCTTCAACTCAACTACCGAATATGGAAGCCGGAGCTATCTCTCTTGGCCCAGCTTGGATGTACCGTCCTCGACAACAGCGTCAGTGTTCAAGCCTTGATGTTTGGGACTGATTTTTTCCTGCGCCAAGAGCACGCAGAATTTCAAAAAAAAAGCGAGACCCAGGATCCGGATACTTAGAGGCGGAAGCATGGGCGGGCGGGCTTGACGTTCCAGGGTATCGGCCAAGCCGGGGAGCGATTTGGCTTTCGTGCATTTTGCGAAGAGAATTAAACCAACCGCCAATCATAGTGGCGGGCAAGAGGTAACCCGAACGTGTCAGCCGGTGGAAATAGTAACGTCAATTTTGTGCTTTCGTCCGATGGCGCTCGGATGGAGAACACTATTGCTCGCTTGCAGGATCGGGTGGCCGGTCTAGTTAAAAGCATGGACCGGCTTAAAAACGCGCAGCAGCAAGCTTCAAGGCAAAGTGAATCGTCATTCGACATAATGGCCAGGCGTGCCGTACAGATGGCCACTTCTTATTTAGGCATTCAGCGAGCGATACAGCTTGTTATCTCTGCCCACAAGGAATACGAGCGACTCGGAGGCGTTGCCAGCACTACAGGTGGTCGTGTTGCATCCGCACAGCTTTCCGTTGTTACGACGCTTGGCAAGGACTCTACCGATGCCCAGGTTCTTGATTTTATGAGCAAGGCCAGCAGCTCTATGCCAGGATTTAAGCAGGAAACTGCCCTGGAAATTGGCAATGCAATTTATCAAGCGACTCTTGGAAAAGACTACACCGATCGTGGGCCGATTACGATTGCAACAATGAAGTCAATCGCACCTTTGTTCTGGGGAAATCAGGATCCATCAAAGGCTGGTGAATTCGGTGGTGCTGCCGTCGCAATTGCTCGATCACTTCCAGAATCGATGAATATGCTTGAAAGGACTCAAAAGGCAACTTCATACATGACAGCGCTTTTGAGCCAATCAAGAGTAACTGATATTGCAAATGTTCCGCAGTTAGTTCCAGCCGTGTTGTCAGCCGAAATCAACATGAAACCAAAGACAGTTGAGGAGCTTCTTGATACCCTTGCGGCCGGTGGTTCGATTGTTTCAGCAGTAGGGGTTCGCATGAATGATCCCTACGGTGCACAATCCAAGACGGCAACCGCAAATTTGATGGCTACATTTGCTGAATTCAGGCCAGAGCTAGAGAAAAAAGTGGGTCATTCACTGGATCTCCTTGGAACGTGGGCGGAAATGCAATCGACTACGCAGCCTCAGGAACGGCAGCGGTATATGACAAATTTTTTAGACAGGTTTGGATCTGACATGAACGGCCGAGCAGCCGTTAGACCAATCATGAAAGAAATCTTTATGCCGGGCGGTATTGCTGGCCAGATGGCTCGTGATGCATACGGACCAATACGAAAGAGCTTGGAAGATAGCCAGGAAGATTTGAATAAATTCCAAAGGCGAGCCACGTCCTTGACGCCAGAATTAAGCTTGTCGTACGCGGGTAAAAAGGCCGGTGCGATGTTCAGCCGGGAACTGATGGAAAAGTCGCAATTGCGTGGGGCTGCTCAAAAAGCCTTATTCGATCCAGATGAAGGCGCAATCACTGTTGCGAAGCAAGGTCTTGGTGGATACATAAATGCAGCAATAGCGAAAGGCGGCTTTAATGTCGGAATGATGGAAGGGGCCGATCCAGTGTCAATTGGAGCGCTTGTGTTGCAGAATGCGTTACGTCGCGGCGGATTAGACAAAGGGACGCTGCTTGAAGGGCTCGGCTCGCTGGAAGAACTGAACGTTGGCCGCCGAACTGATTCCAACAAAGAACTCGTCGATCGAATTCAAGCTCTTATCGACACCATCCAAAAGCAATACCAAGGCTCCGAACGTCGACAGCGGGCCAGCCTATCCGGAGCCCAGGCATCCAAGGGGGTCGGTGAATGAGTACCGTTTCCGGATTTGGTCCATTTCGATTTGTGCAAATGCAACCGCCTCCGCCGTATCGACGGATCATGGGACACGTTGAAGCGCGAGTCGGCGTCAACGACTATAGTTTCTGGCAAGAAGCGACACGCGGTTACCCATGGCAATTTGAGGCTTTCGCAACAGTCGACCCGGCGCAGAAGCATGCACTGATGAGGTTGTACGAAGCATCGATTTTCACAGGTCCATACGATTTGTATTGGGCGAATCAAACATACACCACGGAAAAGGTAATACCGTTGTCCATGGTTCCCGTTGAAATCTCTGATGTCGTTGCTGGAATCGGTGGCATTGCCCCTTATTGGCCATCGGGGACGCCTACGCTGCCTGGGACGTCAATTGTTCGTACACGATGGGAAGCGATTGTCACGTATGTTCCAACACCACCTTAACCAAAATGGAAAACGAAAATGACCAATTCTCTTGAACGTCGTTCGTGGGTTTCGAATTTGATTTTCGAAAGCTCGGTTTATTCAAATGAAATTCTCGCCGTTGGGACCGCGGTTCATTCCGTGTTTGTTCCGGAATCGCTTGTCGGTGATACCCTAACTGTCGAACTCAAGCTGCCAGACGGATCATGGGCGGCCGTAGACAACAGCGACTTACCGAAGACCGTACTCAAGGGCGGCCTGACGTCGTTTACGCCGATCATTTACGCCTACGCACCACAGGCCATTCGCTTCAAATCACCCGAAGTCGAAACCGTTGCAGCTGGTGAAGCGTATGTCCTGCTTGGAACCTAATCCCAATTCTCGATGCCGCATCAAGATATCACATTCGGATCCTTCTCTGATGCTCGTCCGCTGACGTGCCAACAACGAGTTTACGTTCGCGCGGCATGGGCGGATGCTTGGACGCACATCCCTGACGCCTGGGCGGATGTTGTTCGCTGGACTCTCTCTCCAAGCATTCCGACGGCACAGATTTACTGGAAGTTTGGATCCAGGCAAAAAGACGGCGGAGCTTTTTCTACCGTTGCCAAACTAACTTGGGCAAAGCGTCTCTACGTCAAAATTGAAATTGACGTCACTGATAACAGCGGCGAAGACCCTGAAGTCTTTACGCGAAAATGGTACGGGACAATCGAATTTGAAGAACGAGCCGAAAAGGGCAAGCTTGGGATGGTCGAATTCGGCGAACAAGTGTTCACGGCTTACGGGATGGAGCTTGCACTTTTCAAATGGACAATCATTTCTTCATGGTCTGGAAGCGCTACGAATTCGGTTGAATTCCACCGAACGGCATTTGATTTCAACGCTGATGGAACTCCTAATCGGTCCGCAACGCAAGTGGCCGTTGGGACTAATCCAACTACGAGCTATTTATTCGATCCTGTCTTTGGAAACAATTACTGGTCAAGCCGAGAAATCGTCCGGTATCTATTGACGCTGTTCATGCCAAGGGATCCGTTCGATGTCACGATCGTACCATTCAACTTCGTGGCAACTGATCTCGATTTATTGGAAGATTCCGACAAGCCGACAATCCAGGTTCACGGGCGCACAGTCGGCGAATCATTGAGTCAGATATTAAACAGGTCGCGGCTCTACAGCTGGTATGTTGATTCGGAAATCGTTGATTCCAATGAAGCGTTCAGGATTCGCATCGTTCCGCTAAACGACGGATCGATTCCGACCATTCCGGCGAATACGAATACGATTGCCCTTGAAATTGATCAAGCAAGGGACGTCGGCATTGCCGTCGGCGAAAATTCACTAGAGGTCGTTGATAGAGTCATTGTTCAAGGAGCGAAACGAAGAATCTGTTGCTCGATGCATTTCCCGGAATCGCTTGGTCCGCTTGGGCAAGGTCTAAAACTTTTGTCGCCAGGATGGAGCGAAGTTGAAGAGGAAGAATACTGGCGGGCGGGACTCGGAAAGCCAGGCTATCCGATCGACGAAGAAATCGACGAGAGAAGGAAGTTCAACCATTTGATTCGGACGTCATCTCCCTACTACCGGGTTTATTCGAGATACAAACTTAGCAATAATTTCGAACCGTTGACGCCACACCCTTTGAGCGGTGAAAGCATTCGAATTCTTCCGTCAAATATCCGATTCTTGCCAACTCTTCCAATCCTCGAAGGTTGGGATTATTCAAATCCATCAGCGCCAGTTCAAGTCAGCCAGAGTCATCGCGAGACGTACCGGCTGCCGCATACAATCGTGGCGATCGACAAAAGGATTTCACCGTCAGCGACGACTAAGCACTATGCCTACCTGCATTCACTTGGGATGGATGACATTGCGATCGGACATGACGACGACGATGAATTTCATATTTTCTCTGGGTCAACAACTGTTGTTGCTGGTGGCAAGGAAATTCAAATCAAGATTTACGGTGCGCCGCAGCATGTCCTCGGTAAAGACAATCCGTTCATTTACTCCCCACAATGGGCGCAGCAGTATCGACTTGAAGAGGACGTCGACGACATTCAGCCGGTTGTGGATTGGCGGCAATCGATTTTGACAGTGGCGATTGAAGATGATGCTTATTGCTCTGTGGAATGGCCACCGGCAACGCCAGGCATCGAGATTACGAGAGAGCTTTATATCGATGCCGGATCGGCGTTCAAGTTAGATTCGATCATCAAAGACACGATCGTTAATGTGCAATCTGGAAAACTGATCCGTGCGGCAAACACGGCTTTTATTCGCGATGACCGGGCAGCCTTGTTTGCTGTTGCGTATCTTGCTTTCGATTGGCGGTCTAAGTTTCGCGCGGCAGCGGTGATCAATGGGATTTACGAGGTTCCATTTCAGACAATTCAAATCGGTCAGCTTGTAACGGAATACGATACGAAGCCACTAAATTCGATTGTTTCCGAAATCTCAATTCAGTTTTCACGGGTGGTTGCGGAAGTCATGCCGCAAGTCGATGCGACACGAATTGAGATCAAGACGGAATTCGGCGAATTGGATTATATGCAAGCGGTGGCGACATGACGTATTCAGCACAAACAACGCAGGATCGTTTGCGGTTCATCGAAAGGCAGTTGGATGAGATTCTGACAGTCGGCAGTACACTCGAAGGCAAAGTTCCATCAAAACAATATGTCCGAATAGTCCAGACGAAGAAACATGAAAACGATGCGATCGACTACCCGGCTACGGGATTAAGACTTCCATTTCGATTCACCGATGGCCGCTTCAACGATACGGGCGTTGCTCCATCAAGTTCGATCACGTTTAAGTACGGATCGGAATGGGCGAGGGCAACAGGCTTTTGCCTTTCCGGATGGCGGCCCGAGGGAACAATCTTAATTGCCATTCGAAGCGGCCAGAAATGGTTTCTCGTTGATCCTGTGCCGCCAGAGGGGGTGATTACGTTTGTAGCGGTTGCGTCAGACGCTTTTGATTGCACCGAGACTTTCGTTGATGATTCCGCATTCGACTGGGTGAATGCCACTTACTTGATGGGAGCCCCGATCGACTTTCTTCATGTTGACGCTTCTTCGGTGACAAATGCCAATCCGGCGAATCTCGGATTCGAAGGCGGGGTCGTCTTGCTGACAATCACGAAGACGAGTTCAACGTCATACAATACTGTGATTTGGAATGTACAGCATCAATCAATCAGCCAAACATTGGGGACGCGATACAGGGACGGCGGAAGTGAAAAGTTCCTAGAAGTCTTCAACGCCGATATGTGCGTCCCGAAGTTCGCGGGGGACATGGGCGATGTAGGGGATTGGACTGAGTTATTCACTACTACTGTTGAACCTTTGGTGACTTATCTAGACAACCTAGATACTGACTGCGGAGTGGTTGAACACCACTTTAATGCTTCGGTAATTGATCCTACAGACTACGATCAAGAAAACATTGTCTTAGACGGGTGTGAGCCTACTCCAGAAGAATTATGCGTTGCCGTAGCTGCCTGCATCAACAATGATGACACATTGATCTGTGATGCAGTAGCTGACTGCATCAACAATGATGACACATTGATCTGTGAAGCGGTGAAAGAATGCATTGACGCTGATCCAACGGGTATCTTGTGTGAAAACCTAGTTGAGTGTTGTCCCGATCCTGCGCCTGAAGTGGCCAATAAAAAGTATGTCCAATACAGCATGTTGTTCTAGGAAAGAGCGATCTATGAGAAAGAGCAAATCAAAAGCACCTGAAACATTTACTAGTGATCCAACTTTGGTATTGATCCAGATTGCTACGTTCACAAACAAGGTTGCCTCTAGGAAAGGTATCGGAAACAGATTCCACAGTAAGCTACAAAGTTATGGGCTATCAAGCTGTTCCAACTGTCTTGAGACCCAAGAGAGCATGAACCAAGCTACATGCTCTGAAGCCAGAGAACAACTTGAATCTTGGCTAGATGAAATTGAATTAAATGCTGTCAACGGACAAAATAAATCATCTTGGCAAAAGTTCTTGGTAGAGTTTTCGACTGAGTCGCTACGGAGAAAGTTTTGTACCAAGAGATTGAAGGCGGCAATTGCAGAGCAAGAAGAAGAAGACGATGTTCTTGATCACCTTAGTGCCAAACTACTGGGCATTAGTGACCTTCCAGAAGAGTATCAAGCGTTTCTAAACAAGACGCGAGCGCTTTGTGGAATTGAATAATGCCTTCGATATTTTATACAGGGGGCGACAACCCAGACTATTGTGACTGCATTTGTCCAGACAATGGATTGTGTCTTAATGCTGTTTGTTCAACATCGTGGACGTTGAGAATAAACTTTACTCCAGTAGGAGACGTGACTTTACCTGGTTGGGTCATCTTAAATCAAAACAGTGGCAACATAGATATAGCAGGAGGAGGACCACCACCTACACCACAAGCACCAAACACATGCGTAGAGCAACCGATAGTATCTGGAACGTTTGCACTTGGGACACTTCCTGGTACGCCACCTGATCCAGATACCGAGTGGTGGTACGAGCTATCTGTTCCATCTACAGGGCTAAGAGGGTATCAATGCCGTTCTGACCTGAATCCATACTGCGATTGTACACTCCAATTTTCGGTACCAGGATGCCCGTTTGGATACGGAAACTTACAACTATTTTCTAGGAATTTAACGACTGGAGTAGCCAGCCAAATTGCATTCAAGGCTATTGGTGGATGCCATGAAACGAATATCGTAGGTGAGTGCTGTTTTGGTGTTTGTCGAGCAAACCCAACCACCATACAAGCCTCAACCCTATCATCGAGTTGTATAGAGGTAACAGGACTATCGGCTGGCTCAACTTTTCTAATCCATTACAACATTGAAATAATCATGACAACAACTCAAGCAGGATACGATTGCTGCCTAAACAACTAAGAGGATACCAATGGCAACACTAGGCGTCACAGAACTAAAGCACGTTTATGTTATGAACGAGCGAAAGATCACCGCAGCAGAAAATTTAACTGAAGCTTTAATGGTCTCACAAAATAGCTCAACCAACGACTGGGAGCTAGGCGACCCATCAGATGCAAACTCGTATTCTCCGTCTGGTATTGCCCTAAGTGACATCGACGTTGGAGACACAGGACTAATTGCAGGCGACGGAAGTGTCTTTGAAACTAATCTGTCATCCATGACTGTTGGTGATGCTTTCTATATGGGGGTTGGAGGTATCATCATCCCCATTGGAGACCTTACAGTTGGCCACAAGATGACATTGGTGGCTTTAGCCATCTCAACTTCAGCGATCATTATCGCTATTAAATCAACTGGCATAAACAAACCATGATATTTTTAGAGCCTGAAGAATCCTTGAGAGCAATTTTGGCGGCGTCTTCCTCAAACGTCCACGCCAAGATTTCTTTGATGGACTACACGTCTTCCCCTTTCGATATTGTGTCGTCACCTATTGTGGATATCAGCAACTCCTATGTAACGCTGGTAGAAGCAAGAGATAACGCACAAATGATCAACTCTATCTGTGTGGTCAACAGAGACAGCGTATCACATACACTGAGCCTAGAGTACATGCGATCCGGTGGGGTATCGTTCCCGTTTAATAACATCACACTAAGTCCTGGCTACGCACTACACTACGAGAACCAAAACGGCTGGTCTGTCTTGAACGCCTACGGGGCAAAGCAGTAAAACAAAGCGGAGAGTTTGTAATGGCTAATTTCACTCAACACATATACGACTTTCAAGCCATCGCAGGCGATACGTGGTCGGGTGTTGTGTTCACGATCACTCTCAACGACCAACCGCTGTCGTTGTCCGGTGCGATAATCGCGGCATCGTTCAAAAACATCAGTACGCGAATTACCGAACAGATGTTTACGATCGGCGATGGGTTGGAAATTGTCGACACCGATGGCGTGTTGATGTTCGGTGGTGTGGAAATGGACATGCCTCACGGCCGATACAATTATGACATCCAATTTGATCTGGCAACCGGTGAGAGAAAGACGTACATCGGTGGCATTGCAACGTTGACGAAAGACATTACCCCTTAGACAAAGGAACTACAAAATGGCGGCAGGACCCTGGCTTTTTACGGATGCTTCTGGCACAAAGATTCTGAACGGCACTTTCGACTTCGATACGGATTTATTTAAGGTTGCGCTACACCTTTCATCTGGTACGCAACCGGCTGCTGGCACGACTGCGTGGTCTGATTTGTCCACGAGCCAACATGCGGCGAACAACGGATATACAGCGGGCGGATTGCCCACTGGAAGTGGTACGGCACTCGAAGTCACAGGAGACTTAGCTACAAGCGTTAAGGTCACCGAATCGACGCCCTACGTGTGGACGGCAGCCAGTGGTCCAATCACTGCGAAGTGGGCCGTGCTGTACGAAGTTGGCGGCGACGTGGTGTGTTA
>Ga0307380_10009749_pt1 | contig 12156 bp, 10 predicted proteins | sample UN3MG_FD_202239 | JGI IMG/M metagenome (GOLD analysis project Ga0307380, IMG submission 202239) | Soil microbial communities from Risofladan, Vaasa, Finland - UN-3 | ecosystem: Environmental > Terrestrial > Soil > Coastal area > Acid sulfate soil | place: Finland: Risofladan, Vaasa | collected... | reverse complement strand
TTTTCTCAGAAAGCTGATGCTGCTCGTAGTGAAGCCCGCTTGTCCGAAGAGAGAATTCGCTCGCTTGCAGAATCAGTGCCGGACGCCATCATCACGCGGGATAGTGATAATCGCTTAATATACTGGAATAAGGCGGCCGGGCAGATGTTCGATTACTCATCTTTTGACGCTGTGCAAATCGACCCTGTTCGGCTTGTGGTCCCGGAAGAAAGGCAAAAGTATCAACAGGCCCTCGCACGCGCCGGGGAAGAATGGAACGGAGGTTGGCGTCGGGCATCGCCCCTTGAGTTCACGGGTGTAAGGAATAACGGGGAGCAGTTCCCCGTGGATTTATCGATTTCGTTTTGGAGATCGGACAGTCAGATCTTCCGCACAGAGGTATTTAGAGACGCTAGAGATCGGAAAACGGCCGAACAGGAGCGCGACGAGGCAATCGCCAGGTTCCACGAGGCTCAAAAGCACGAGTCGCTTGGTACGCTGGCCGCCGGTGTTGCCCATGATTTCAACAACATTCTAGGAATCATGAACGGGTACGCGCATTTGGCCCTGGACGATGTGTCAGAAAACTCGCCCGTACGTCAGATGCTCGAAGAGGCAATCCGGGCGGGGGAACGCGGCGCGGCGTTGGTTCATCAGATTCTCGCCTACACCCGAAGCGATGAAAACGTGGATGCGGTCGCTTGTATAGATCGGTCGGTCGGCGAAAGCCTGACCATGCTGCGGTCGACGCTTCCTGCCACGATCCGCTTGGATCTTCAGATACCCAGCTTGCAAGTTCACATACACGCCGATGAGACGCGGATCCATCAGCTCGTGTCCAATCTCTGTATCAATGCGGCTCACGCCATCGGCAGCACGCCTGGCACTATCAGAATTTTCTGCATTCTAGAGAACGTAAGCCCGCGTAGCGGCCTCAATGCGCGGCGGTTGCTTGACTCAAAGAGCGCGGACGCAATAACACACGAGTACCGGCCCGATGGAAAGGGCGGCAAGCTTTGGTTTGGGACTTTGTCGCCCGGCGACCACGCGTACCTAACAGTCGAAGACGATGGCGCTGGAATTGACAGCGCTACGCTCGATCGCATCCTTGAGCCGTTTTTCTCAACAAAGGAAGTAGGCCAAGGCACGGGCCTCGGTCTCTCAGCGGTCGCTGGCATTACACGATCGGCCAGAGGCGCCTTCGCCATAGAGACAACAGTCGGTCAGGGAACACGTTTCGATCTGTACTTCCCGGTCGCCGAGGAGGGGGCGGCTTCGGCCGAGATCAACGTTTCTGAGCTACGGGGCACGGAGCGCATCCTGTTGCTAGAGGATGAGGCCAAGCTGCGCAGCGAAGTTAAGATCGTGTTTAGCGAACTCGGTTATGAAATTACAGCTGTGTCCGATGGGACGTCGGCGCTCAAGGCGTTTGAGAACGCCCCGGCCAATTGGGATCTGATCATTACGGACCATGCACTGCCCAAGCTGGCGGGCATCGATCTGGCCAGAAAGATACTGGAACTCAAACCTGACATGCCAATCGTGTTGATGAGCGGCTCGGCCCAGAAACATCTGCAGGCCGAAGCCAAGGCGCTGGGCATTGCCGAGTTCCACGTCAAGCCGCTTGACGCCGTCGAGCTCGTGCGCGTTGTGCGCCGCCTGATCGGCCTGGCGTCCGACCCCACCCGGAGTGCCGCGTAAGGGAGCGCCTGGCGCGGCTGAACGTCGCGGTTTGCGTTACCGGAGCGATCTGACGGATGCGGAGTGGGCACTGGTGGCGCGGCTAATCCCGCCGGCGCGCCGCGGCAGGTGGCGGTGCCATGCGAATTTTGAGGCTCTGAAGCATTGCGTTCCACTCTGATATCGAAGAGGAACTCGTTGCATACAATCGATTCCCTGATTGGATCTGTAAATTTGGTGGCATCGGACGGCGCTACCGAACCTGGGCCACCGGGCGTTCCAGCAAGATTAACCTGCCCGAAATCGAAATGGGTCATGTTGGATCGGCTTTCCTTTATCCATGTGGTCTAGCGCATGCTTGGGATGCTTCAAAATAGAGCCGGCATGGGGCGGATATCCGCGTCTGCGCCTACCATCAGCAGGCTATCTCGCCTTTTCTATGCGGTTTGCTTGATCGCGATGGTCGCGTCAGGCGTAGCGATAATCGTGCTTTATCGCCAAATAGCCGTACAGGAACTGGTGGAGATAACCGAGCGGCAGAATGTCGCCGTTACTCGGGCTTTCGCAAACTCGGTTTGGCCGCGATTTGCGTCGTTCGTCAGGAACGTGCCAACGACCAACGGAAACGAGATTCGGTCGCACAAGACCACGGCCGAACTTGATCAAGCCGTGCGGACGCTAATGCGTGGACTCCCGGCACTGAAAATCAAAGTTTATAACTTGAACGGCCTCACCGTTTACTCATCACAGGCCACCCAAATAGGTGAGAACAAGGCTGACAACGCCGGGTATTTGGTTGCGCAGAAAGGGGGGGTCGCAAGTGAAATCACTTGGCGCGGAAAATTTGATGCATTCGAAGGCGTTGTCTCGAAGCGAAATGTCGTATCGAGCTACATTCCGATTATCGACGATGCAAGTGGTGTAGTGGCTGTTTTCGAGTTGTATACGGATGTCACCCCGCTGTTGGGGCGGATCGATGAGGTCCAGACGCTGATTGCTTTAATCGCCGCAGGCGTTCTCGGTTGTCTATACTTCCTTCTCGTATCGATGGTGTGGACCGGCAATCGCACGATTCGATCGCAGATTGAGATAATATCCGCGCACAAGGATCGGCTAGGTCAACAGATCAAGAAGCGGAAAAAGGCTGAGCGCGAGCGAAATGAAGCGCGCGAGCAACTACATCAATCGCAAAAAATGGAGGCCATGGGGACACTTGCCGGTGGTGTTGCCCATGACTTCAACAACATTCTTGGGATCATGAACGGCTACACCCAGCTGGTCATTGGGGACCTGCCAGAGAATTCGGCCCAGCGCCAGATGCTCGATGAAGTCGTGCAGGTGGGGGAGCGCGGGGCCGATCTGGTGGAGCAGATCCTGGCTTTCACTCGAAAAGACAACAAAACAGACACTCTCGTGCGCCTTGATTGGTCCTTGAACGAGAGCCTGAAGATGCTGCGGGCAACGCTTCCTGCGACCATTCGGTTGGATTGCCAAATACCTAACCTGCAGGCGCGCGTGCGCACGGATGAGATCCGAATTCATCAGCTCGTGACAAACTTGTGCATCAATGCGGCTCACGCGATCGGCAGCGCCCCAGGCGCAATCGATATCTCTTGCCAATTGGAAAATGTGAGTCAAGGCGGTGCAGCCAAAATGAGCCCGCTGTTTGATGCGCAAAGCGCCGATGCGATAACGCTCGAGCAGCGGCCCGATGGGCAAGGTGGCAAGCTATGGTTTGGATCCCTGTCGCCGGGGGAGTATTTGCGTCTATCAATCAACGACAATGGGTGTGGGATAGAAGGTGCCATCCTCGATCGCGTCCTTGAGCCTTTTTTCACTACAAAGGAAGTAGGCAAAGGCACTGGGCTTGGCCTGGCCGCGGTCGCTGGCACCATGCGGTCGTGTCGCGGGGCGTTCGTCATTGAAACAAAAGTCGGTCAGGGAACACGATTCGATCTTTACTTCCCGATTGTTGAGGACGGAGCGGCCTCGTCCAAGATCGACATTTCGGATTTGCGGGGCACGGAGCGCATTCTGTTGGTCGAGGATGCGACCGAAACGCGCCGCGAAGCAAAAGCCACGTTTAGCAACCTTGGCTATGAGATTACCACATCGTCCGATGGTGCGACCGCGCTCCAGGTGTTTAAGATGACGCCAGGCGAGTGGGATCTGGTCATCACCGACCAAGCATTGCCCAAGCTCGCGGGCATCGATCTGGCCAGAAAGATACTGGAACTGAAACCTGACATGCCGATCGTAATGGTGAGCGGCGCCGCCCAGAAGACGCTGCAGGCGGAAGCAAAAGCATTGGGCATTGCCGAGTTCCACGTCAAGCCGCTTGAAGCCATCGAGCTCGTGCGCGTTGTGCGCCGCGTGATCGACACGACATCCGTCCGAGCCAAGCTGCCGCCTGAGCGAATGTCCGGCCCAGCTCAATTGCATCTGAACAACTAACCGAGGTTTGTCATGGCCAAGATACTTATTGTCGATGATGAACCACAGCTGCGACGAATTCTCCGGCTTACACTCGAGCGCGCAGGGCATGAAGTACGTGAGGCAGCTGACGGTCAGGAAGCCTCCGGAATTCTAAGCACCGAGAAGCCTAAATTGATGATCACCGACCTCATCATGCCGAATAAGGAAGGGACCGAAACAATCCGGGAGGCGAGAAAATGCCAGCCCGACCTAAAGATCATTGCCATTTCCGGTGGAGGTCACTCCAGGGGTCCCGATATCCTTGATCTTGCGCAAAAGCTAGGCGCCGATCGCACCTTCAAGAAGCCGTTCAAGCCAAACGAAATCGCAGCGGCCGTGGACGAGCTGCTCAAGCAAATCACCTAGCACCTGATTGAGTTGAAGCGCAGGCGTGGTCTGGCTCAACGAGCTGAACTGATCTGACTGCTGAGTACCCTTGGGCGAGCGGCCGCACGTTCCGCAGAAAACACCACTCATTGTTCCGCCACTAGTCGATCGGATTCCATGCCCTCGTAAGAAACGCCGAACAGCGCCGCGCGCAGGCATACAGATTGACATGAAGTTAAACCATTTAGTGATAAATCCCCCCATTCTGATGCCGAGTTCGAACCCTGTGCTATTCGACTGAGCCCCCATGGTTAATTCCAGAAAATGCGACGCATCTACCATTCGCGAGGCGTCAATAAGACCGGTCACGCTGTTGTTCAGTGATCCGGTCTTGGAGGCAGAATTTCAGGCCTCTTGGTTCGGGGGGACGTCGGCGATCAACAAGATCTGGGTGGCCTCCGGTATCGGGTTTTTCGCTCTCTTCACCGTTTTGTTGATCGTTATTCTGCCGCCCGAAAGCCACGGGTTAGTCTGGATTCGGTATACTATCGCGCTGCCGCTTATCGTGCTCGTGCAGGCGCCACTGATCCTTGAGTGGCGTCTGAAGCAACTGCTTCCGGTTTGGTTCCTGTCGGGAACCTTGGCGGCTTTCGGCACCGCCCTAGCACTATTCAGCTTCAGCCATCTCGGTCACAATCTCATCTACCTGTTCGAAATGGTTGTGATCTTCGTCTACGCGCAGCATTTCTCGCGAATTTTGTTCCGATACACTGTGTTCTTTACACTTCTCGCCGGCGGATCGGCCCTGGCCGTTGTCGCTATCGAGCCAACGCTCATTCCACTGCCCTATGCCCTGTTTGCCCCCATCGTCATCGCGCTCTCAGCGGTCGGGGTCTTTTCGACCTATGCTCGGGAATCTTTTGTGAGGCGCAACTATTTGGCCATGGGTTCATTGACAGCCGAGCGCATCCGCGCTTTCGAACTGGCTGACCAGTCAAAGGCCGCGGATTCGGCAAAATCTGTGTTTTTGGCAAACATGAGCCACGAGCTCAGAACCCCGCTCAATGCAATCATCGGCTTTTCAGAGATGATGGAGAATCAGTCTCTCGGCGAATTGAAAGCGCAATATCGCGGGTACGCTAGCGATATCAATAGCGGTGGCAAGCAACTGCTACAGATTATCAACGATATTCTCGATATATCTCAAATCGAACTGGGACAGGCTGAGTTGTACGAAGAGGCGGTCCGGCTGCCGGAATTGATCGAGAACTGTCGCCGCCTACTCGGTCAAAAAGCCAGCGAAAGCTCGGTCAGTATCGATATCGACGTGCCCGAGTCTGTCCCCCTTGTCAGGGGCGATGAAGCGAAGCTGAAACAGATCCTGACCAACCTCTTGAGCAACGCTGTCAAGTTCAGCAAACCAGGTGGCCACGTCCACACGTCGGCTAGGCTCGATTCGGACGGGAGCATCGTGATCGCGGTTCGCGACACCGAGATCGGCATGCGTCAAGAGGATATCCCGGTGGCCCTAACCCCGTTCAAGCAAATGGATACGCGGCTTGCACGGGCTTATGAAGGCACGGGTCTTGGCCTTTCAATTACCAAATCGTTAGTAGAGCTGCACGGTGGCTCGCTCGAGATAGAGAGCGAGCTGGGCACAGGGACAACCGTGACGGCGACCCTACCACCATCACGCGTACTCGGAAGCGCAAAAAATACCACCGGTCATCTCTCGGCTGCTTAAGGCAGGCTGAATGTGAGTTCCGGTTCTGGCTGACGTTGCTGCGAGCACGCAACCAATCTGTGATCGAGTAAGTCTTACTTAACGTGCCATGGCTACCATCTGCACAGTCGCCAGATTGCGATGGGGCGTCGTTGAGTGCTCATAAAAGGGGAGCGGTCACTGGCATCTCGTTCAACGCTCGAATTCTGAAGAAATGGGCGAAGATGGCAAGAGTGCTCATCATCGACGATGAAGATGGGATACGTGCCTTCCTGCGCAGCGCGTTCGAACGCGCCGGATACGAGGTTATTGACGCCAAAAACGGCGAGGTCGGTCTCCGCACCCTCAAGTCTTCGTCCGTGGATTTGGTGATCACCGACATGATCATGCCTTTGTGCGACGGTGTCGAGGTCACGCGTCACATCAAGAAGCACAATCCCGAAATCAAACTGATTGCCATATCCGGCGGCGGTCACCTGACGAAGATCGACGTCCTCCGCGTCGCCGAACAATTCGGTGTCGACAGGTGCTTTGCCAAACCGTTCAAACCCCAGGACGTGGTCGCGGCCGCAGACGAACTATTGGGGGCCGTCGCCTAGGCAGTAGCGGCTATCGCGCGGCGCACGGGTCTTGCCGCTTCTAGGCCCATCAGCGCGAGGCTAGCGCAAGTGACAGGGGAGACAGCGCGATGTCGATGATTTGGCAAACCTCTGCCACCCAACTCAAACGTGGTGATTCCCTATCGGCAGGATTGGAGACACGACTGATGAAAACGGCAAACCTCATTCTTGCAGTTCTCGCGAGTGGGATCCTGTTCGCCTCCGTCGCGTTGGCGAAGCCATCAGTGAGCGTCAGTGAAAAGGCGTCGCTCCAGGCCGCCATGCAGCGGCATATCGACCGAAGTTTGGTGAATGGAGCCTATCTGCACCTGAATCCAAAATCGGGTGATGTCCGCCGGTTGCACCCGGTCACGGCCCATCCCGCGATCCTCCAAATGGGCAACTATTTCGTGCTCTGTTTCGATTTCCGCGATGACGGCGGCAAGCCCGTCAACGTCGACTTTTACATGGCACGCAAAGGCCAATCCTACGTCGTGTTCCATGCCGCAGTGGAGAACCGCGCTTTGCTGGGACGCTTGATGAAGACGGGTAAGGTGGCGCGTTGACCAGACAAACCGATCTGAGAGCGGCACGGCCCTAACGGACCAAGTGTCTTGAGAGGCGGCTTGTGCGGGGCCTGTTAGCAAAATTTCTTCTGGTCATGGTTCCTTTGTTCCTGGTGCTATCGGTGCCAGGGCTCGGGGCTCTGGTTGATCATGAACTGCGTAACCAGCAAGAAGCGCTAGCCGCGAGAATAGGGAACCAGGCCGCGCGTGTAGCCGCTGCTCTTGGCCGGCACGATGTGGCGGCCAATCCGCTTCTTGCGCATGACCTCCTCAGTCCACTGGCAGCGGACCGAGCGTTTTTGTGCGCCGAAGTTCGTTTGCACGGGTCAAATCGCCTTCTCGCAGCAACGCCGGCGCAACAAGGGTGCGCGAATCACATCAAGGGAATGCGCTTGGCTTTGCCGGTCGGCGGAGATCGGGCCGCGGTGCTCGTTGTGCGTTTCAGCGATGTCGAAATCGTGGAAGCGAGAAAGCTTCAACGGTCCTTGTGGCTATCCGTTGTCGGTCTGAGTTTTCTGATCGCGACCGCTGCCGCCGCACTTGGGTTCCGTGTCATCGTAGGGCGACCGCTCGCGCGGCTGCTTGCCGCCGTTCGCCATGCGACCGAGACGGGTGAGCGCAAGCCCGTTGGGAAAACGCCCAGGGATGAATTGGGCAAGGTCATGGTCGCATTCAACGACATGATGGAGCGCGAGACTGAACACGAACGCGCGCTGACTGAACAGAAAAGGGCTTTCGAATCTATCGTGCGCGGCGTGCCAGACGCATTAGTCCTGACCGATGAGAATCGTCGCATCATCGTCGCAAACCCCGGCGTAAAGACCGTCTTCGGATATGAGCCGGAGGAGGTCAAGGGTAAGCACACGTCGGTCTTCTTCGCGAGCCAGGAGGAGTTCGAGCGGCTCGGCCGATTGCGCTTCAACGAGAAATCGGCCGACACAGTGCCAGTGATTGAGGCGCGATTCCGTCGCAAATCCGGAGAGGAGTTCCCTGTCGAGGTTGTCGGAGCCAGCCTTCGTAATCCCAATGGCGAGGTCGTCGGATTCATTGGGCTCATGCGCGACATCTCTGAGCGAAAGAGAGCTGAGGCCGCCCTGGCCAAGGCCCATAGCGATCTGGAAATCAAAGTCAAACAGCGTACGGCGGAGTTGAGCACCACAAACGAGCAACTTCTAAAAGAGATTAAGGATCGCAAGGATGTCGAAAGGCGGCTGCGGCTGACCGAGGAGCACTACGCGCTTGCCATGCAAGCCTCGAGCGAAGTGCTTTGGGAATGGTCGGCGGAGACTGGGGTTATCAGCACCCATCCCACAGCCTGGCAAAGACTAGGATTGGCCGATAGACCGCATCAGTCAACGATGGAGGAATGGGTCAGCGTGATCCACCCGGATGATGTCGAGCGTTACTGGACGAACCTCAAGGCCTACTTGAGTGGCAAAACAGAGATCTATGTGAACGAATACCGGGTTCGCCAGACAGACGGCTCGTATCGTTGGATTCACGATCGTGGCCTTGGCCTCAGAAACAAGGAAGGCGTGGTCTACCGGATGGGAGGCTCGTTCGCCGATGTAACGCAGCGCAAACGGATCCAACAAGACCTTCAAAACCAGACGAAACTCAACAGGTCATTGGAAGAATTCCATCAGGTACAGAAACACGAGTCGCTCGGAACGCTGGCAGGCGGAATTGCGCACGACTTCAACAATATTCTCAGCATCATGACCGGCTTCACGCATCTCGTCGCCGACGACCTTCCGGACGACTCACCGCACCAGTCCGCGTTAATGGAAGTTCTCAAATCGGGGGAGCGCGGGGCGGACCTGGTCCAGCAAATTCTGACTTATGCTCAAAAGTCAGAAAGGAAGTGGTCAAATGTACAGCTCGATGTACTGCTTCGGGACGGCGCCCGAATGTTGCGCGCAGCTATTCCGACGACAATAGACATCAATTTGGATTTGCAGGACGGCGTTGCTCCGGTTTCCGCTGATGAAACGCAGTTGCTTCAGATCGTGACCAATCTCTGTATCAATGCGGGGCATGCCATTGGGAATACGCAGGGTCAAATCGATGTTTCCTGCAAGGAAGTGCGTGTGGGCCGAGATCGACCAGCCGCACTTCAGAAACTGGTCGAGGCGAAACGCGCAGATTCGATCAACATTGTGAAACGTGCAGACGGGTCGGGTGGGCGTTTGTGGTTTGGGCATTTGTCGACCGGGCGCCACGTCCGTTTCGCCATTGAGGACAACGGCTGCGGGATGGATTGGGCAACGCTTGGGCGCATCTTCGAACCCTTCTTCACCACGAAAGAGGTGGGCGAAGGAACTGGACTAGGGCTCGCGGCAGTGACCGGTATCGTGCGTGACCACAACGGTGCGATCATGATCGACACGCTGTGTGACCAGGGGACCCGCTTTGAGATCTATTTGCCGATAGCAAAGCCAGCTACCGGTCTTGCCGAAGTAGCGGACAAAAGCCTCGCCGGGAACGAATCGATCCTCTTCGTCGAGGACAGCGTGAGAACGCGCCAATCAGCGCGAGGCGGGCTAATCACGCTGGGCTACAAGGTGACCACAAAAGCTGACGGCGCGTCCGCGCTCAGGGCGGTCGAAAAGGAGCCAAAAGCCTGGGATCTGGTCGTGACCGATCAGGAATTGCCGAAAATGAGGGGCATCGATCTGGCAATACAGCTGCGCGCCCTGCGATCAGACTTGCCCCTCATAATGTGCAGCAGCGGCGTCAACGAGCAACTCGAAATGGAAGCAAAGGCGGCGGGCATTCAGCGGGTTTGCGCAACACCCATGACAGGCAATCAGCTCGCCGCGATCGTTCGCGAGATCTTCGACGCGCGGCGCAAGCGCAGGAAAAACGCTGCCTAACTTGAGCGGCGCAGAGATTGGATCACGGCCATAACGCTTGACCGCATCGTAGAGCGAACGAATAACTGGCCCATACTCCCAGGCCTCAATCTCATTGCGGATCAGAGGATGTTCCCCGATGGCCAGGCTCCAGCCATGGGCGATATAGACGAGTTTGAGGATATGGATCGGCGTTAGCACAATGCCGATACCTCGGGCTCGGCGCAGGAGGTAGTTCGCTACAGCAATTGCGCTATGTGCCATCGGGACGATAGATTCCAATTTGGGTTGGCTGACGTGCCCCCCTTAACCGGACCCAGGTGATGAGTTAGAGAACTCGGACATCTGGGACATGCGAGAAGGGGAGTAAGCAGATGTCCAGGAAGCGGTTCAGCGTCGAGCAGATCATCAACCACCTTCGCGAGGCCGAGGTCCTCCTGTCTCAAGGTCAGACGGTTGGCGAGATCTGTCGGCGCATCGGGGTATCGGAGCAGAGTTACTATCGTTGGCGCCGGGAGTACGGCGGCCTGAAGCTCGACCAGGCCAGGCGCCTGAAGGTGCTTGAGCAGGAGAATGCGCGTCTCAAGCGGGCGGTTGCCGATCTGACGCTGGACAAGCTGATCCTGAAAGAGGCCGCTGAGGGAAACTTCTAAGCCCCGAGCGTCGCCGGCATTGCGTGCGACATGTCCGGGGCAAGCTCCGTGTCTCGGAGCGCCGGGTCTGCCTGGTGCTCGACCAGCCTCGTCGAACTCAGCGTTACCGAACCGTGGTGGCTTCTGACGAGGGGGCGCTGACCGCAGCGATCATCCGCCTGGCGAGCCAGTACGGCCGCTATGGCTACCGACGGATCACGGCGTTGCTGAGGGCGGAGGGCTACCGGCGCTGGCTCGGGCATTTGAAGCGACGCGATCCAACATGCCTCAGCAGGTCGCCGCCGGATCGGATCAGCAAAGACCGAGTTCGGAACTACATCGAAGCGTTACAGGCTTCAATGACGCCCTGCGGGACGCACGATTACATCAAGCATCTTTACGATGCTGCCAGGGTGATGGCGCCGGACCGGCGCTGGGCATGGTTGCATGAGCTCGCCACACGTCTGAAGCGCTTGGTTGTTCCACCGAACAAGCGGCCGCGGATGGTCAGTGCCGTAGCACTCGTTGAGCTCGCAAGCTCGCTCATAGACAAGGCGGAGCATTTCGCCGATCGGGAACCGCGAGAAGCGGCACTCCTTTACCGCGACGGCCTGATCATCGCGCTCTTGATCGCGCGGCCCATCCGCCGCCGCAACCTCGCGATGATCCGGATCGGACAGCATCTGATCCGTGACGAGTTCGGCTACCGCCTCGTGTTCGAGGCGCATGAGACCAAGGCCCACGAGCGCTACGATACGATGCTGCCCGACAGCCTCACACCGGCCACTGACCGGTATCTCGCGATCCATCGCCCGAACACCACTGGATCCGACCACCATGATGGTCTATGGGCGTCGATGAAGGGTCGCCCCATGACCGAGGAGGCGCTCTACGAGCGGATCTGCATCCACACGAAAGCGGCCTTCGGGCACAGCATCAATCCGCATCTATTCCGCGACATTGCCGCGACGACGATAGCGATCGAAGATCCCAGGAACGTCCGGATCGCTTCCGACCTGCTCGGGCACTCCGATCCGTCGATGACCGAGCGGTTCTACATCCAAGCGGAGACTGTCGAGGCATCAAAGCGGCACCAGGACGTGATCCTCGCTTTGCGTGAGAACGGCGGCGCAATAATCCCCCATTGAAGCGGTCGGATTGTCTGACTGGGGCGGAGCAAAATGGGACCGCCCATGTAGCCTTTGGTCGGGATGGAGCTGACCGAAGGCGAGGGGGATGTACCGAGTGGAGTTGTACGCGCGGGTTCGGCGAGCCTGTCATGTCGAAGGGATGAGCATCCACGAGGCATCGCGGATGTTC